>Ga0265293_10000195_pt1 | contig 149597 bp, 140 predicted proteins | sample Munlanlewell138R_FD_192505 | JGI IMG/M metagenome (GOLD analysis project Ga0265293, IMG submission 192505) | Leachate microbial communities from a municipal landfill in Southern Ontario, Canada - Leachate well 138R | ecosystem: Engineered > Solid waste > Landfill > Unclassified | place...
ACAGCTGCCGGTTTTGGATACGCCGCCAAATCGGGGATCCCACTGGCTGAAGGGTTAATCAAAAACCGCTATATGGGGCGCACATTTATTGCCCCCGACCAAAGAATCAGAGACCTCGGGGTAAAAACCAAGTTCAATCCGTTACAACCTGTTTTAGAAGGCAAGCGCGTCGTATTGGTTGACGATTCAATAGTGCGCGGAACAACAACACCGCAAGTAATTAAACTGCTTAGAAAAAGCGGCGTAAAAGAGATTCACATGCGTGTTTGTGCCCCGCCTATTCTTTTCCCGTGTTATCTCGGAGTTGATATGGCAACCAAATGGGAACTGATTGCCGCCCAAAAAAGCATTGACGAAATCAAAGATTATATCGGAGCCGATTCGCTGGGTTATCTAAGCCTCGACGGGCTTGTTAAGGCGACCGGTTTACCGAAGAAGGATTTTTGTTTGGCTTGCCTTACGGGAGATTACCCGGTGCCGGTACAACTCACCATGGATAAATTGGCAATGGAATTTGAATGCTCTCAAAAACACGAAACGGTAAAGGAATAATTTCCCCGCCGGCGCCTTATCAATCTCGTTTTGCCGCTCCGAATAATTGCAACAACCCCTTGCTAATGATATTATAAGCATTTGTTAAAATCCAAAATAAACCGGTATACAAGCAGGTGCCCTAAATAAACACAGGAGGCAAAGCAAATAAAGTACACATATGATGCCGCAGGTGTCAGCATCAACACCGCTGACAGTATAAAATCACTTATAAAACAGCATGCCAAATCAACGGCACGGCCGGAAGTCTTGGCGGGGCCGGGGCTTTTCGGTGGAATGTTTGAGTTTAAAGGTTACCAACAACCGGTTCTGGTTTCCAGCATTGACGGTGTCGGCACCAAATTGAAAATAGCGGAAGCTATGGACAGGCATGACACCATCGGTCAAGACCTTGTCAACCACTCCGTAAACGATATTTTAACTTGTGGCGCCGAACCTTTATTCTTCTTGGACTATATCGCCATGGGTAAATTGTCTCCTGACAAAATCGAGGCAGTTGTCAAGGGGTTGTCAATTGCTTGCCGCGAAAATAACTGTGCCCTTATCGGTGGGGAAACCGCTGAAATGCCGGGATTATACGCCGAGGGCGATTACGACTTAGCCGGCTGCATTATCGGTGTTGTTGAAAAAGAAAATATTATTAACGGAACCTCAATAACAGCGGGAGATATCGCTTTGGGAGTGGCATCCAACGGATTACACACTAACGGATATTCACTGGCACGCAAAATATTGGGCGATACGCCGGAAGCAGTCCGCAAATTCTATCCCGAGATGGGGAAAACCGTTGGGGAAGCGCTATTGGAACCCCATATTTGTTATTTGAAACCGCTTAAATCATCATTAACACTAATTAAAGGAATGGCACATATTACCGGCGGCGGAATCCCGGGCAACGTTCCCAGAATACTGCCGGACGGCCTAACCGCCAGATTTGACAGCAGTAAATGGAAAGTCCCCTACATTTTCAAACTGATTCAAGAAAAGGGTGAAATTGACACCAAAGAAATGTACCGCGTCTTTAATATGGGGGTCGGGATGATCTTATTCTGTTCGCCCGACAATGTCGCCAAAATAACCGAACAAGTACCCGGCATCCAAGTCATCGGAGATGTAATAAAACAGACAGGAAGCAACCGAGTTATCATAGAATAAACCTGAAACCAGGAGGGATTGCCAAAATGAGAGCCATTATAAGCGTATCCGATAAAACCGGTGTCGCCGATTTTGTAAAAGAGCTACCCGCTTTAGGGTTTGAAGTTTTCTCCACCGGGGGAACTCAAAAATCTTTAATCGAAGCCGGGGTTCCTGTCAAAGGGGTTTCAGATATTACCGGATTTCCCGAGATACTTGACGGGCGCGTCAAAACATTGCATCCTTCTGTTCACGGCGGGCTTCTTGCCAAACGCAACTTGGATTCGCATATGGCGGAGTTAAAAGATAATAACATCCAACCCATTGACATGGTGGTGGTAAACCTTTACCCGTTTGTCCAGACTGTTGCTAAAGACGGCGTTACACTGGATACCGCTTTGGAGAATATCGATATCGGCGGACCGACTATGATACGCGCCGCCGCCAAAAATTTCCCAGGGGTTATTGTTATTGTCGATCCGACGGACTATCCGTTAATACTTGAGAAATTAAAAAAAGGCGAAGTTGATATGGCGGAAAGGCAAAGGTTGGCGCAAAAGGCTTTCCAGCATGTTGCCGTATACGATACAGCCATAGCGCAATACTTAAGGCAAGGTGTTGACAGTTTCCCCGAGGATATGACAATCGCTTTAAAAAAACGCTACGATTTAAGATACGGCGAAAACCCGCATCAAAAAGCGGCGTTCTATTCCGAAAGTGTCCCCGGCAAAAAACAGGATACCGGTATTACTTGGGCTCAAGTGCTCTGGGGCAAGGAACTTTCTTTTAACAATATATTGGATGCCGATGCCGCTTGGAATACCGTTACCGACTTTTCCGAACCGACCGTTTGTATCGTAAAACATACCAATCCCTGCGGGCTTGCCAGCAATTCCAATATTGTCGAAGCCTACAAAAATGCCTTTGCCGGCGATACGGTTTCCGCATTCGGAGGCATTGTGGCCTGCAACCGCAAGATTACTTTAGCTATGGCCGAGGCTATGAAGGAAGTCTTTTATGAGATTGTTATTGCGCCGGAATACGACGACGAAGCACTTACCCTTTTAAAACAGAAAAAGAACCTGCGTATTCTTGTTCCGGAGCTGGCTGCCGATTACAGCAGTAATCCTATTGGCTACACGGACTATCGCCGCGTTAAAGGCGGAATGTTAGTTCAAAGCTCCGATACACTGGCTGAGAGCGCTTTAGAGTTAAAAACAGTAACCAAAAGAGCGCCTACCGCGGAGGAACTTCAAGACTTAAAATTTGCATGGAGAGCGGTCAAGCATATTAAATCCAACGCTATCGTTTTTGCCAAAAACGGGATGATGCTCGGAATGGGTTCGGGGCAGCCTAATCGTGTTTTTAGTGTCAATATTGCCGCTGAAAAAGCCGGAGAAGAAGCTAAAGGGGCGGTAATGGCCTCGGATGCGATGTTCCCGTTCCCCGATAGCGTTGAACAGGCAGCCACAGCGGGAATTACTGCCATCATTCACCCGGGCGGTTCGATAAGGGATAACGAATCGATAGAAGCCGCCGATAAATACGGGATTGCTATGGTGTTTACCGGTGTAAGGCATTTCTTACACTGATTCGCCAGTTGTCAATAGGTGGCAAGGCATTCTAACCCCCTCCGATTTTAAGAGGGGGTTTTCTTTTGTCCGAATTAGGTTAATTAGAATGACAGTAACAGTAGAAACGCCTTTGCGAGGAGCGAGCCTTCGGCGAGTGACGTGGCAATCTCCTACTGATTTATATGAGATTGCTTCGCTGCGCTCGCAAAGACAAGGGGGTTCCAGCCGTTCGTGGTGAGCCTGTCGAACCATAACGGCGGGCGGATAGCAACCCGTTCGTTGGACCCTTCGACAAGCTCAGGGCGAACGGGTCTTTTTTGTCATCCTGAACAAAGTGAAGGATATAAGAGGCCGTGAAATACATGCTATGAGGTGTCTTCGGCAATAAAGAAGGGGCAGCGTCAGGCGTGATTTGCTAACCGAACACTGTATTATTCGCCAACTCCTAGATTCTTCTACAAGCTCAGAATGACAAGTTAATAAACGCCTTTGCGAGGAGCGAGCCTTTGGCGAACGACGCGGCAATCTCCAACAAATGGAATGCCTCTTTGATTTATTAGGGATTGCTTCGCCTTCCCTGCGGGAATGGTCTCGCAAAGACAAGGTGAATTGCTTAGCTGCGCTCGCAAAGACAGTACTTCTAAGCCGTTCGTGGTGAGCCTGTCGAACCATAACGGCGGACGAATAGTAATCCCTGTCTACTCCCGTTCGTTGGACCCTTCGACAAGCTCAGGGCGAACGGGTAGCTTGTCATCCTGCTTTTCCCTTTTGTCATCCTGAACGCAGTGAAGGATCTAAGAGGCCGAGAAATTTAGACAATTAGGTTACCTCAGAATCACGAAAGAGGCATAGCTCTACCGTAGGAAGAGCAGCCGGACACTGCGCTATTCGCCAACTCTTAGATTCTTCGGCGAGCTCAGACCCTTCGACAGGCTCAGGGTGCTCGGAATTTGGATTGTCTTTGCGAGGAAGGAGCCTTTAGGCGATTGACGTGGCAATCTCTAATGAATTTAATCTATATGAGATTCTTCGCTTCGCTCTGAAAGACAGAGGAGGATTGCTTCGCTACTCTCGCAAAGACAGGGTAATTCTCAGCCGTTCGTGGTGAGCCTGTCGAACCATAACGGCGGGCGGATAGTAATCCTTGTCTGCTCCTGTTCGTTGGACCCTTCGACAAACTCAGGGCTAATGGGCCTTTTTGTCATCCTGAATAAAATGAAGGATCTAAGAGGCCGTGAAATACAGGCTATGAGGTTAACTCGGAAACAAAAAAGAGGAATCGCTCTACCGTATAAGGAGCAACCGAACACTGCGCTATTCGCCAACTCCCAGATTCTTCGGCAGGCTCAGAATGACATTACCGTCTTTGCGAGGAATGAGCCGTCAGGCGAGTGACGTGGCAATCTCCTGCAAATGTAACGTCTTTTGATTTATTAGAGATTGCTTCGCTGCGCTCGCAAAGACAATATGGAATAACCGTTCGCTGAACCCTTCGACAGGCTCAGGGCGAACGAGTCTTTTTGTCATCCTGAACGCAGTGAAGGATCTAGGAGGATAGGAAATTTAGGCTATGAGGTTAACTCGGAAACAAGAAAGAGGCATCGTCCTATCGAAAAATCCATAACCGAACACTGCCCATCCGCCAACCCCCAGATTCTTCGGCAAGCTCAGAATGACAATAATATTGAAATCAAGATAATCTAAACTCAACCCTCAAGATACGCTTTGTTTTCTCGGTTACTTTGTACCTGTCATCAATACGATAACCGACAACCCAGATAATTTGTCCATAGGTAGGCAAGCCCTGTCCACGGCAGCAGACCAGCGGCACACGCTCTCGCCATGCCTGCGGGATTTTAAGGTCAATCATAAAGCGATTTAAACGCTTTGGGGTATCAAAACCAAGGGGTTGAAAACGGTCGCCCTCAATTCGGTTGCGTAAAGTCAGATTGCCTTCGCATTTATCCGCATCCAAAAAAGCAATAAATTGATTCGAATTATCTTCTTCGGTTATTTTATCGGTAATTGCGGTTGTAATGCTCCAACCGAGGCCTTCGGTGACACCGGGGACTTTTATATCGGGCTCGGAAGTTAACTCCGGGAAGGGGCAAAGGGCTTTAATGTCTTTGCCAAGCAGGTACCTGTCGTATTCTACCGCAAAAATAAGCCCGTAAGGCAGGTTGATATACTTGCCGGCCTGTTTCTTCAAAGCATCCATTATTTCTTCAATATGGCGCTCTTCGATATCTTTTAATGTTCCCGCCGAAATTTTAATCGCATTCCTAAGCAGTAAGCGTTTGAGGGCATTTGCCAGCCCGTCCAATCCGGCTTTACTGATTATAACAATACCGTTTTGTTCACTTACAATGGTTTCCCAAACTTTTTGCAGTTCGGAATCCAAAAATTCGATTTCATCGGCGGCAATTGCGGAAGTGCGTAACAAAGCCTCGATAATTTTCGGATTATATTGTTTCAACTCCGGAAAAAGCCGATGTCTGATACGATTACGCAGCGGCGATAACGACTTGTTGGTGCTGTCTTCGCGCGCCGCCAAGTTATGAGAAAGGCAATATGCCTCCGTTTCTTCGCGGCTGATTGATAACATCGGCCTGATTATGTCAAATTGCTTGCCGCACAACCTGCGGCGACTCTTTGCTTTTAGCCCCACCAACCCCCCGATACCTGTCCCTCGTATGATATTTAACATTACCGTTTCGGCATGATCGTTTAAGGTATGCCCGGTAACAATAGCATCAGCACTAATAGCGCTTGCCGTTTCGGCCAGGAAATCGTAACGCACCTCGCGCGCCGCTTCTTCCAATGATAATTTGTGTTTCTTTTGATAACTGTTGACATCAACCCTTGACATTGTAAAAGGTAATCCCAAACTGCTGGCAAGTTTGGCAACATAAGCCGCATCCGCTTCGGATTCCGCCCCACGCAGTTGGTGATCTAAATGGGCAATGTGCAAGGTGACCCCCAACACGTCCTTCAAGCTTAACATAATATGCAAGAGGCAAACCGAATCATGCCCGCCGGAAATCGCAAGGAGTAGACAATCACCCTTTGACACCAAACGGTTTTCAAGAATAAAATTGAGGACTTTTTCTGTGGGCATTAATTCTTGAGCACTCATAACGATTTAATTATAATGAGCGCGGATATGATGAGCAAGCCTTGCGCAGTTCGTTGGACATATATCCGGTATCGTTAAAAACCTGCAGCCAGAGTGCGCCCTCATCGATTGTAATAATACTGATACTGCCGGTATCCATCCGAAAACGGTTTATATTTTGCAGAGGGACATCTAAAACCTTACAGATGACGGAGAGAATCACAAAGTAATGGCTTACCAAAACAACGGTAGATTCATTGTAGCGCGCAGTGAGGTCTTCTATAAAATTCCAAACCCGTTCCTGCACCTCAGCCAGCGACTCACCGCCGGGAATTTTTACTGTTTCGTCTTCGTTAAAAAGATATTCGCTAAACCTTTTTCCAAGATCGGCGGATAAAACACCTTCGAGTTTTCCGGCTTCTATCTCACGAAGGTCCGGGACAACCTCAACACTAGTGTTATGTAAAATCGCAATTTCCTCTGCGGTAACCGCAGCACGCTGCAGAGGGCTGGAAAAAACGGCTTTAATTTTCTCTTGGGATAACATCTTGCCCAAGCCTTTGGCCTGCTGCTCTCCGATATTATTTAAGGGAACATCGCTGGAACCCCCTTGAACCCTTTTGACGCGGTTCCAATCCGTCTCTCCGTGCCTTACAAGCATAATTTTTAACATTCCATACTACTCCTTAACCTGTCGCTCTTCTCTATCTAAAATAAAACCCTTCGCATAGGATATACGTCTATGATACACGGGATGGTCGTTTAACAAAAATTCCACCCACAAAGGCGGAAGCGTTTCTCCGGGGTTTTGTTCGTTTAATTTGGTTATCATCGCAATAAATGCCTCGGGATTTCGGGTCAGCCTAAGCGCAAAATCATCTGCCGCAATTTCAAAGCTGCGCATTAGCGCATTCGAAAGCGGGGTAAAAATGATATTAACCGTAACAAAAACCAAAACAAAAAGCGGTAATATCGCCACATCTTCGATTCCGTCAAACCCCAAAGGGGTTGTCAATGCCTTGACAATAACAGCCGTTAACCAAAGGCAAGCAAAGATAACGACAGTCTGGAATAAAAACATTCCGGCAGTGTCGCGGTTTTTGATGTGTCCAAGCTCATGCGCAATAACCGCCTCAATTTCATCATCCGAATATTGTGTTAATAAGGTATCGCTAAGTAGAATACGCTTTCCTTTGCCGATACCGACCAAGGCGGCGTTGGCGGTAGTCTCTTTGTCGCTCAGCCCAACCCGGTAAACCCCTTTAATTGATACGCCCGCATTGGCGCTCAGCGTCAAAAAACGTTTTTTTAAATTTTTATCACTAATCGGCTCGGATTTAAAAAAGAGCGGGGTTAATACGCCCGGTAAAAGCAAATTAAGAATAATGCTAACAATCATCAAAAAGGCCCAGATTAAAAGCCACCATATTTCGGGATATAAAACAATCGCCAAATAGACAATCGCAACAAGCCCCACGGCTAAAACCGAGATTAAGATTATATTGCGGATATAAGATGACAGCCAGGCTCCGAAACCTTGCACGGATAAACCGTATCTCCGTGCCAATATAAAGTCTTTGTAAAAATCGAACGGAATTGATAAAAGCCAGAAAATACCGATAAGAATCAGCCCATTCACCAAAAGCGACGGCATCGGCGGTAATTGATAATAAAGAGGTAAACCCGTTAAAACGGAATTTACGATAAGACCCGCTAAAACAGCGGCAAACAATAAGCCCTTGAAAAAGGTGAGCAGGCGACCGGTACGGGCGAGGCGATTGGCCTGCACCTGTTTACCTGGCGGTATGACAACCCTTGACAGTTTTTCGGAGCTATCTCGGCTATCCAATTGTCAACTCGTTTTTAGTATTAATTTGGTTCGATGAATCGATAGGGGCAAATCAAAGCCCAAAGCCTTAACAACTTGCTCCGGCCTACCCGAACCGCGATTATCACAGGCTAATCTCATCGTAACCGTGGCAATTCCGTTATCGCAACCCTCAAGGGCAAGATCTTCAATCAGAACCCTAAGGTCATAAGATTTAACCCCCGTATCACGCTCATGTTGCCATGGGAACTGTTGCAAAGCAAGCATATTTGTCAATGCTTGTCTAAGGCGTTCAACTTCGTGTTTTACGTTGATTAAAACCGTATATTCGGCGGCAACCACTTGTGCTTGCAGTGACGGCAGTTTAATATCTACCTGAAAGGTATTTAATATCTCAAACCCAACTGGCATTTGCCTGTTTACCGCGGCGGTAAAATTATGCGGGGAAACGGTTTCCGAGATATAAACATCCATTAACTCGGCGTCGCCGGTAACCCCGGTTGCAAGCGGCGCCGCCAGTGCAATCCGCGGATGAGGATTAAATCCTTCGGAATAGGCGACAGGAATACCGGCACGCCTAAAGGCGCGTACCCACACCCTGATAATATCAAGGTGAGAGATATATTTAACCTCCGGCCCTCTCCTAAACCTTACCCTGAGTCGGCTCATCTTCTTGCTGCTTTTCTTTGGTTACCGTTATCTCTTCGATTTTATGACCCTTCATACGGGTAACCACTATTTTAAGATTTTCGTATTTAATTTGTCTGCCTTGCTTCGGGATACGGCCTAAAAGCTGTAATATAAACCCGGCAACGGTTTCATATTCACCCTCGGGCAGGAATAAACCCAATTTTTCGTTAGCTTCTTCAATGCGCATGGTCCCGTCAATTTGGAACGTGTTTTCATCAATCGATTCAAAATCTTTTTCCGCTGCGGTTAGTTCATCTCCCACCGGACCGACAATTTCTTCCATCAAACGGCTGAGCGATACGATTCCGGCGGTTCCACCGTACTCATCGACAATAATACTCATCCTGTAGTTTCTGTCACGCATCTCAACAAAAAGCTCGTCAATCGGTTTTGACTCGGGAACAAAATAGGCGGGGCGAATTAAATCGTCAATTAAGCTTTCAGGTGTAACAGTGCCTTTTGCCTGTGCCATCAGGACATCTTTAATGGAAAGAATGCCGACAATGTTATCCAAATTATCGACATAAACAGGAAAACGCGACATTGAGTTTTCGGCGTAAATAGCCAAAAATTCGGCAATCGTTTTACCTTTTTCGACACCGACCACTTCCAACCTGGGGACTAAAACATCGCTTACCGGATTATCACCGAATTCAAAAACAGCATGTAAAAGATTGGCTTCGTTTCCTTCTACCGTTCCTTCTTTATGTCCAACGGTAATCATCGTTTTAATCTCATCGGCGCTAATAAGTGTTGAAGGCACGGCTTTACCGCCAACAAGGCGTGATAAACCGGCAGCCAGCGAACTAAGCACAAAAACTACCGGATAAAAGAGCCAGCTTAACCATTCAACCGGGCGCGCAAACAATCTGGAAATCCTTTCCGGATATTGCTTGGCAAAGGTTTTCGGCGTCGTTTCCCCGAAAATCAGCAGTAAGATTGTCATCGATATAGTGGCAATAATAACGCCTTTATCCTGCCCCCAAGCATTGATTGCCAATGTGGTGGCAATTGCGGTGGCCAGGATATTAACCAGGTTATTCCCCAGCAGAATTGTGGATAAAAATCTTTCCGGCTTTTCCAATAATTTGGCTATTCTTTTGGCGCCGCTGACATTGGTTTCAACCATGTGTTGAAGCCGAAATCTTTCCAGTGATGTAAAGGCGGTTTCTGAACTTGAGAAAAAAGCGGATAAAATAAAACAAATCACAAGAAGCACTAAATACCATGCTTCAACTGTCATTTCTCCCTCACCTTATTTAACTCTCGTGCTTAACAAGCACACAATAATATATTCTGTTTCCAACGCTACTCTTTCAACGTATAACATCTCAATGATATCACCGTCAACAGGTAGTGTCAAAAATAGATGTTCTTAAATTATGCGGCCTTTATGATATAATGGCCTGTTATGAAAATATTGGGGATTGAATCGTCTTGCGATGAAACAGCGGCGGCCGTTGTTGCAAACGGAACCGACGTGCTTTCAAACGAAATTGCCTCACAGGTGGAAATTCATGCCCGCTACGGAGGGGTTGTTCCCGAAGTGGCTTCCAGGCAGCACATCCTTGCGGTTATTCCGGTTATCGATAAAGCACTAAAAGATGCTGCCGTAAGCTGGGAGGATTTAGACGGGATTGCCGTCACCGTCGGACCCGGGCTGGCAGGCTCGCTTTTGGTCGGTGCCAGTGTTGCCAAGGCCTTGTCAGCTGTCAAGGGGATACCGCTAATCGGCGTTAATCACCTTGAAGCTCATTTATATGCCAACTGGCTGGGAGAAAACAAGCCCGAATTCCCGCTGCTCTGTTTAATTGTGTCCGGCGGCCATAGTGATCTTATCCTTATGCGAGGGCATGGGGATTATACGGTATTAGGCAGAACGCGCGACGACGCCGCGGGCGAAGCCTTTGACAAAACCGCCCGAATACTTGGGTTGGGATACCCCGGAGGACCGGCGATTGACAAGGCTGCCGAAGGCGGAGATGCCAATATTGACCTGCCGCATTCCTGGATTAAAGGCACCAACGATTTCAGCTTCAGCGGCGTTAAAACATATTTACATAAACTTAATGAAGACGGAAAAGTCGATAAAGATAACATCGCCGATTTGGCCGCCAGTTTTCAAAAAGCCGTAGTGGACGTTTTGGTAGGGAAAACAATCGAAGCCGCTTTGCAAAACGACGCCAAACAGATACTGCTTTCCGGAGGAGTCGCTTCCAATCGAATGTTACGCCGTCGGATGAAAGAAGAATCACACATTCCGGTATTAATCCCTCAGCCGGTCTTTTGCACCGATAACGCCGCAATGGTCGCATCCTGCGGTTATTTTCGCCTTAAAGGCGGCAAAACCAGCGCTTTAGATGTTGATGTAATCCCCGGACTCAAGTTAATCTGAAACAAAAAGCCGTAATTTTGATTTGCCTCACACGCTTTCTTACGTTTAATTTCCTGCCAATTAAGGGTTGCAGAAAATTTTTATTTGTTTTATTATATGTAAGTTAGCAGTCTCTCTTTGGGATTGCTAATAGTTTTGAAAATTCAAAAGAAGGAGGAATACAAATGGCAATTGCATTGCAACCGTTAGCCGACCGAGTAGTCGTCAAACCGATTGAAAGAGAGGAGATGACCAAAGGGGGAATCGTCTTACCCGATACCGCCAAAGAAAGACCGATGGAAGGCGAAGTAATCGCTGCCGGACCCGGAAGAATGACCGATGACGGCCAGAGGATAGCCATGGATGTTAAGGTTGGTGATATCGTTGTTTACGCCAAATACGGCGGAACCGAACTGAAAATAGACGGGCAAGATTACATGATCTTGAACGAAAGCCAAATCTTAGCAAAAAAAGCTTAACCGGACGTTTACGGAATTAAGATAAGAAATATTTATTAAGTTAACATAGGAGATAAATAAAAAAATATGGCAAAGCAAATTATATTCGGAGAAGAGGCCAGGCACGCCTTAAAGAAAGGCATTGATTCGCTGGCCAACACAGTAAAGGTAACCCTTGGCCCCAAGGGCAGGCCGGTAGCCATCGAGAAAAAATGGGGAGCCCCTCTGGTCATAGATGACGGTGTCAATATTGCCAAAGAAATTGAACTTCCTGATCCTTTCGAAAATATGGGTGTACAAATGGTCAAAGAAGCTGCCAGCAAAACCAATGACGCTTGCGGCGACGGCACCACCACATCCACCATACTTGCAGCCGCAATTATTAACGAAGGCTTCAAAAATATCGCCGCCGGTGCCGAACCCTTGGCGATTAAAAGAGGCATCGAAAAAGCAACCGCAGCCGTTTTGGAAAACCTTACCAAAAATTCAACACCCGTTAAGGGCAAAGAACAAATTGTTCAGGTTGCAACAATTACCGCTAAAGATACCGAAATCGGTAATTTGATTGCCGATGTAATGGAAAAAGTCGGTAAAGACGGCGTAATCACTATCGAAGAATCCAAAGGCACCGCCTTTGAAACCGAAATCGTTGAAGGTATGCAGTTCGACAGAGGCTACCTCAGCGCTTACTTCGTAACCGATACCGCCAGAATGGAAGCCGTTCTGGAAGACCCGCATATTTTAATCACCGATAAAAAGATTACGGCGATTGCCGAAATCCTGCCCTCGTTGGAAAAGATTTTACAGGTTACCAAAAACCTGCTTATTATTGCCGAAGATATCGAAGGCGAGGCTTTAGCTACCTTGGTTTTGAACAAGCTGCGCGGTACATTAAACGTACTTGCCGTTAAAGCCCCCGGATTCGGCGACAGACGCAAGGCGATGTTACAGGATATCGCAACCCTTACCGGCGGCACACTGATTACCGAAGATATCGGCCGCAAATTAGATTCGGTTGAACCCGAAGACCTCGGCAGGGCGCGCCGTGTAACCTGTGACAAAGACCACACCACCATCGTTGAAGGTAAAGGCGAAGCCAAAGACATTCAGGATCGCATCAAACAGATTAAGGTTCAGATTGATGAAACCGATTCCGAATTTGATCGTGAAAAACTGCAGGAAAGAATGGCCAGATTGGCCGGCGGCGTTGCCGTTCTGAAAGTCGGTGCCGCAACCGAAACCGAAATGAAAGAAAAGAAACATCGTGTCGAAGACGCTCTGGCAGCTACCAAAGCAGCGGTTGAAGAGGGTATTCTCCCCGGCGGCGGCGTCAGCCTCTTGAATTCACTGGAAGCCTTAGAAAAAATGAACGTTGAAGGCGATGAAGCAACCGGTGTTAAAATCCTTAAGAAGGCCGTTGAAGAGCCGATTCGTTTAATTGCCAATAACGCCGGAAAAGACGGCGCCGTTATTGCCGATCAGGTTAAAAACAGCCCGGTCGGTGTCGGATACAACGCCGAAGCCGATAAATTCGGCAACATGGTTGAAATGGGTATTATTGACCCGACCAAAGTTGTCCGCTCGGCGATTACCAATGCTACCAGCATTGCCAACATGGTTCTGATAACCGAATCGCTGATTGCCGACATACCCGAAAAAGAAAAGCCCCAGATGGGCGGCGGTATGGACGGAATGGGCGGTATGGGCGGTATGTACTAGTTCCCGCATAAAAAACCGCACAAGGTATAGACAAACTAACAGGCGCGACGTTTCGATGTCGCGCCTGTTTTTATTCTTAGAAGATATGTTTGACTGCAAAATCTATCGCTTACCCATTGACAATACTGTCCGGGGCAAGCGTGTTAAAGCTGCAGTAATTTTTCCAAAGGTTCCTCTCGGCTGATAGGGCCCACAACCGCTAATTTCAGAAGGTCGGCGGCCATTAACTCGTTAGCAATTTGCCAAACATCTTCCGTGGTAACCGCATCTATTTGAGCCACCACATCGCTAACGCCAAGGATATTGTTACTTAAGATTTCCTGAGTCCCCAGCCAGCTTGCCATATTACGATTATCTTCCAGCCGCAAAAGAAGCCTGCCTTTGGCCATTTCCTTAGCCTTGGTAAGCTCCTCTTGTGAAACCTTGTTTTTCTTGAAATCGGCCATTTGATCCGTAATAACCTCAATAGCAAGCGGTAACTTTTGCGGCTCAACCCCGGCATAGACAACCAAAGACCCCGTATCGGATAAATGCTCGGCGTAACTGGCAATGGTATATGCCAATCCGCGCTTGTCGCGAACCTCGTTAAAAAGACGGCTGCTCATACCGCCGCCGAGAATAATATTTAAAATATCCAAATGGTAGCGTTTGCGGTCAAATCTGGATAAGCCGGGCAATGCCAGGCACAGGTGTGCCTGTTCTATTTTCCTTTTCTCAATCTTTACCGCCTCACAGTCCTTAAACTTATAGCTTTTAAACTTGTGAGAATGGTCTTTTTTATTCCATCCGCCCAGGCATCCCTTAACCGCCTCAACCGCCTCATCGTGCCCGATGTTACCGGCAATCGATACAACCGAGTTGGACGGCAGGTAACTTAAGCGCATATATTCCAAAATGTCTTCGCGCGATATTGCCGCTACCGTTTTCTTGGTTCCGGCGACATCACGTGCCAGAGGGCTTCCGTACCACAGGGATTTGTCAATCAGCCGGTTAACCTTTTGGTCGGGGGCATCATTGGTCATTTTGATTTCTTCAAAAATAATTTGGCGTTCTTTTTCAATATCCGCCGGGTCAAGTTTCGCATTAAGCAGCATATCGGAAAGAACATCTAAGGCAACATCAAAGTGAGCGAAAGGAACTTTGTTCCAATATACGGTCATCTCTTTATCCGTTCCGCCGTTCAAAACACCGCCCACGCCTTCAATCGCCTCTGAAATCATTCTTGTTTCGGGGCGTTTGGCGGTTCCTCTAAAAAGCATATGTTCAATAAAATGCGAAATTCCGCCAACCTTTTCTTTTTCATAACGTGAACCCACACCGGTAAAAATACAAACGGAAACCGAATGAGACTGCGGCATATTTTCCGTAATTATTCTTAATCCGTTATCCAATACTGTTTTTTGATACAAAATGCCGCCTCCTTTTTTATTTGAGGCCATTTTATCACCGATTGGCTCAAAAGTACCAATTAAAAAGATAAAAAGACAAGAGTGCAATGGGCGGGTTAAATCCGACGCGATAATTAAATTTCGGATTAAAATCTATTGACAACGGAAGGCAACAGGACTAATATCGATAAGGACAAATTGTTAAAAATAGGCTGCGGTGCCAACGGGATTTGTCCGGATAAAATTGCAAAAATAATACTTAAAAAGGGGTGAGCGGAATGCCAACTGGTAAAAGAAAGGGCGTAGCCATGATGATTGGTGCAATGGCAATTCTTGCAATTGCGCTACTGGTCTTTACAACACTCAACACTTGGGGCGAATGGATTGCAAGTTACCTCAACAACATATCCATGGATGGCTTGCCGCCGGAAACCCAAGCGGCAGCCGGTGCAATGTTTGGGGCTTTAAAACTCTCGCTTGGAGGAATGATGGCACAGGTTGGCGGGTACATGAAAGTTGTCGATAATTTTGTGGGAATTCTTTTAACTTTAGTTTCGATGGGATTATTTACCAACGGCTTTATCACCGTAAAGGAAAATTAATCCCGAATAAGTATCAAAAAAAGGAGCTGTCTCAAAGTTCTCGATTGGTTATTTTTGTCTTTGACAAAAATACCGCTCCCGTAGTATCATATTGCTGCTAGATGGGGCCTTAGGAGTGTAGCTCAGTCCGGTAGAGCAACGGTCTCCAAAACCGTCGGTCAGGGGTTCGAATCCTCTCACTCCTGCCATGCCGAGATGGTGGAATGGCAGACACGCTAGCTTGAGGGGCTAGTGAGCGCAAGCTTGTGAGAGTTCAAATCTCTCTCTCGGCACCAAATGGAAATGCGGAAGTAGTTCAGCGGTAGAATGCCTCCTTGCCAAGGAGGAGGTCGCGAGTTCGAATCTCGTCTTCCGCTCCATCTAAACGGCGACGTAGCCAAGTGGTAAGGCAGGGGTCTGCAAAACCCCCATTCAGCGGTTCAAATCCGCTCGTCGCCTCCACTGGCTTACCCTAAAGTTTTGCTCTTACTTTTCTCTTGTAGATTTTTTGATTGCCTTGCTGCCTTTAAAGCCCTTCCGCCCAAACTCAATGTCCGTTTCTTTTACATAACACTTTCAAATAGTTTGATAGTTTATGACGTTACCCTTGCAACTCTGAGCGCCCTCTTTTTGTTATTCCGCGCCCCCCTCTGTCGTTCTGAGCGTAAGCGAAGAATCTAGGGGCTAGCGGATAGTGCAGCGTTCGGTTACGGGTTTTACGTTAGAGCGATTCCTCTTTCATGATTCTGAGGCAACCTCATAGTCCAAATTCCCCGTCCTCCTAGATCCTTCATTTCATTCAGGATGACAAACCACTCGTTCGCCCTGAGCCTGTCGAAGGGTCCAACGAACGGGTGGTCTAAGGGTTACTATTCGTCTGCCGTTATGGTTCGACAAGCTCACCACGAACGGCTGGGGGGCCCTCCTTTTGTCATTCTGAGCGTAAGCGGAGAATCTAGGAGTTGGCGGATAGCGCACCGTTCGGTAACGGATTTTATGGTAGGACGATGCCTCTTTCCTATTGCCAAAGATACCTAATAGCCTGTATCTCTCATCCTCTTAGATCCTTCATTTCATTCAGGATGACAAAAATAGTAACGTCTTTGCGAGGAGCGAGCCGTTAAGCGAGCGACGCGGCAATCTCTAAGGAATTTAATTTATATTAGATTGCTTCGCTGCGCTCGCAAAGACAAAAAGAGAGTGCTCTGAAAGACAAGAGAGAACAAGAAATCTATTTGATGAACAACACCTGGCAAAATCAATATTGACAGGAATATCCGAGGATTGCAGTAAACTTTTTTTACTTAGCGGAATCTTTTTTTAAGTTAAATCCGATTGTACTTAAAATCGGTGCGCTCAAAATAATAAATGCCCACAACAAATCTGTGTAATTGTTTAAACCCAAAGGTTCCGCCAGTGCAAAAGGCAGCACCCCGCCTACAACCGCCCCGATTAACCCGAACAACAACGAGCCTTCATAACGTAACTTCTTTTTAAAAAAAAGAATACCGATAAAAACACCGAGGGGATATCCGAAAGCAAGCCCCAGCACAGCACCTATCAGCCCGCCCCAACCGTCACCACCTTGCAGCAATAACGCCATCAGAAAGGCCGCAAGAATACCGAAAACGAACCCCGCAAAAGAGGTTCCGATAATCATCGTTACATATTTTGACGTTTTTTGCATGTCGTAAAAATTAAAAAGTTGAATCATAACCCGTAAGGTTGTAAAATATCTTGTTGGAAAGCCGAGGTGGCGGAATTGGCAGACGCAGCGGACTTAAAATCCGCCGGAGAAATCCTTGAGGGTTCGACCCCCTCCTTCGGCACCACCGACAAAGAACCTCAACTTCAAACTTTTAACCCTCGAATTTGCATTATACGTCCATTCATGACAGTTCCAAGAGACAACCGGATGCCTCTACTGGCTGTTATTAAAACATTTTAATTGATTAATTATTAACTGACAGAATTACGGTTTTTGAAGAATAGTCTAGACGTGTTGCATATTTTACACTGGATGTAAAATTCGTTCTTACGCTTATTTAATCTTAATAGGGCATTACACCCAGGGCAACGTTCTTTAATTGATTTTGTCTTATCACATTTATTGCATTTAAAGTAGTAACCATGTTTTCCGTACATAATACTCAAATCATCACTGTTACAATTAAAGCAATAAATCCCAGTTCTTGCTTTTGAAATTGGTAAGGAACGCTTTGCTTCAATATTCTTCGTGGGAATGCTGCCTTTTGCTGTATGTCGAGAACATAGAAATCTGGCAAGTTCGTTTTTTGTGTCGAAATCAAGTTTAACCGGAAAGGGTTTTGAACTAATTATTAAAACTGAGTCAAGTTTTTTATATTCTTTAATAATATTATTTATCTCACTGGGGATTAAATCAGCTTTAAAAACATTATCATTTTTTATATCACTAGGTCTATCAATTACACCGGTATCCGATATTGCCACAAGTATATCAATGGGAATTTTTTCATAAGTATTACGCCCAAAAAGTATATTAGTAAGCTCTTTCGTTGGTTTTAATCCACTTTCTATTAAATAGTTCCGTAAAAATGATGCTTGCCTTTTCGCTTGCTCAACTGGAGAGGCTAATCCAATGTTAAAATCAGTACGTTGCCATTCTCCAAATTCATTGATTTTTATCTCACCTAAAACACTTTTGCTTTCAACTATTATCATTCCGTAATCGTGAATTACCAGATGGTCAATTTGCGCGACGTCATTGTCCATTTCTAATCTAATACCGTTTATAATCAGCACATCTTTAGAATACTTAAATTCTCTGCTTAAATAGAAGGCCATTGTTTTTTCTGCATTATGCCCTGCTTTTGTAAATTTATCCGAAGAATTAATTGAGTCAACGTCTTTAATAATCAATCCGTCCCTCCAGAGGCTAACAACCAGCCGTCAATTATCATGTTATTACTTGTCGAAGCAGTTTACGTAATGATATTAATACAGGCTTGTTTATTATGCAAACTTTTGTAAAAACATATCCAATAAGTATGCCTTTAATAAGATTGCAGATGGGGTCGGATAATAAATTGAGAAGACCTTAACCAAATGTTGTCAGGGGTTGACAGTGGTTATTTTGCTTTCTTTTCGGAAACAAAGGGTTTTTTCCACCACGGAATTTTAGGAGTGGTCAACAGTTTTAATTGCTCTATCTGGCTTTCCAGATTACGAATACGTTCCGTTGCGATACCGAGCTGAGCGGCCATGCTGACGTTCTTTTCCTGAAGCTCTCGTAAAAGACTTATACTTTGCACCAGTGCCTCGCCGGGGTCATAGTTTGCCATCTGGGAAAGAACTTTTTCCGATTCATCGGATTCGGGGGTTTCTTCGGCAGGGCTTAAATCCGAAGGTAATTCCAAAATACGATACTCCTGACCGAACTGTCCTGTAATCAGCTCGGCCTGAATCCTTCCGGACTTAATGTAACGCCTGATGGTTCTGGTGGATACCCCCAGCGCCTCGGCAGCTTCGTTAATGTTCATATTTTCAAATACACCCATTGACAAGTCTATAGTTATTTTTCTTTTTTGTCAATGGGGTAAAGCACCATTATAAACACCGAGGCCGGACAAATCTCTATGATCAGTCCGGCCTCTAGGTTTTTCTTGTTTCCGTGAAACTACTGTGCTTTACCAATTTTGAACATCTTGGTGGCACAAACAGGACATACGCCCTGGGTTGCCGGGCGGCCGTTTTTCATGGTTATCGCTTTGGCATCTTTCATTTCTCTTTTCTCGCGACACTTCATACAATAGCCTTGCATTGGTTCCCTCCCTTTTTAGCAGTTTGTAGCTAGAATAAACTATCGCAAGGCTATTGTCAAGTATTTTGAGCGTAAAATCGGAGAAATTTATTTTTTACGATAGAGCCAAACGTAAAATAAGGGTGATTTCATGCATTAAAAACTTAAAAACCGGCTGGGGTTAATCTTTAACAACAGGGGCGAGCGGAAGCAGGAGTGTCTTACCCGGTTTTCTTTTGAGGTAAGATTTGGTGTAATTAACGGGGAAAGAGTAAACCACCTGCGCTTTGGGGTACTCCAAACAAAAGAGGAAGATGCCAACCGTTTGCGATTTGGTGCCGAAGGGACCGATTACCATATTAAAAGAATCCTTTATTTCGCGATAGATATCTTCAAGGACGGTTCTTGTTGAATGCGGATCGTCCGCGGGAACATCTCTTAATTCCACTCCCGGCTGGGAAAGCAGAAAAGCGTTATTGTTTTTAGCATACTCCAAGTATTCTTCGTTGTTATTTCGCGGAGGGTTTGTAATCAGGGCAATTGTGCGTACGGGATTAAAGTGTTTCCAGACCGTAAGCGAACGCTCCGGTTCAAAACCGAGGAACAATACCAAAACGGTTTGTTTTTCAAAAGAAATCGAACCGAAGAAATTTTGAACGGTGGAAATTTGCTCCACACCCCTGGTCAGCCTTGTCGGGGCATAGCTTTGTGTGGTATGGACAATACGCGGAATACCCAAGTTTTGTCCTTCGACCAAAAAATGCAGTAGCTCCAAAAGGTAAATTTTGGTAAAACCGCTTATGTCGAGGGTGATATGGGAGTCGTCAACGTCTTTCGGGCGACAGCGATTCCATATATTTTTAAGCTGTCCGATACCCTCTGCCGGGCTGTCGCGCTGGCAACGGATAACGAAAACACCTTCGGAGGTTCTTTTGCTGAGATGCCCTTGTAATTTCAGCATATTGGTTTCAACAACTTGCTGATAAAAAGGTTCTTCAATGGCAAAGATAATACTGAAACGCACACGATAGCTGGGGCCGGCTTTGGCGGCCGCTTGCAAGCATCTGTCTTCAAAGCTGGAACAACAGATAAACAGGTCGTCGGGACCGTATTCGTTAAGCCTGGTTAAATTCTCTATTTCAATTGGTTCTTCGTGTACCTTCATCGCTGTAAACCTCTATAACACTACCCCAAACACTTAAACGGATCTAATTGATAAAAGACACAGAGCTTTCACACAACTATAACTGCCCTAAGAAATATTGTCAATTATTTACAAAACCAATATTTTTGGAATTTAAGCGCTAACCAAACCGGTTTTGCCTCGTTATATTAGAGTGAGTTGTAAAAAACACATCAAAATAAACTAATTTATATTGAAGGAGAACAAATGAAAAAATTGGTACTGTTACTGCTTGGATTGGTCTTGTGTATCGGTACAGTAGGCTGCGACAACGGAAACAACAACCGGGGCAACCTGGAAGGAAATTTGGAAGACATACTGGCTAATATTTACGAAAACGCCAAAGTGGATGAATCGTTTAAAGAATTTGTTGAAAACGGATTGTACACAACTGAAATCACCTCCGAAAACGTCGGCTACTTTTTAGGAAAAGAAGGGTTGGAATTTGAATCGGGGATTGCCTCCGAACCGATGATTTCTATTTCTGCTTATTCATTATGCTTGGTGCGTGTCAAAGACGGCACCGATATCGCAAAAATGAAACAAGAGATTAAAGAAAACGCCGATCCGCGCAAATGGATTTGTGTCGGAGTTGACCCGCAAAATGTGATTGTCGATAATGTTGGGGATGTAATTATCCTTTTAATGAGTAATTATGAGTTAGAGGCGCTGCATAATTCGTTTTTATCACTGGGGAAATAGCTTCTAAAATTAAATAGGGATTATGCATGCTGTTTTCGAGTATTAGCTTCTTATATTATTTCTTGCCGGCAGTATTAGGGATTTATTTCATTACCCCTGCCAAATATAAAAACCTTGTTTTACTGCTGGCAAGTTTGTTTTTTTATTTCTACGGGGAGCCAATCTATTCACTATTGATGGTGTTTTCGATTGCCTCCGCATACCTGCATGGCTTGTGGATGGACAAGGCTCCAACCCAAAGACATAAGAAAATAGCTTTTATTTCATCGGTATCGTTTAGTGTCGGCGCACTGCTCTTTTTTAAATACCATCTCTTTTTTGTTAATAACTTCAACTCGCTGTTCGGAACATCAATTGTTCCGTTAAAGCTGCTGCTGCCGATTGGAATCAGCTTTTATACATTTCAGATTTTATCTTATCTGATTGATTTGTATTTCGGGCGAATCAAAGTCCAAAAGAACCCCATCAATTTGGCAACCTATGTCGCAATGTTCCCGCAGCTGATTGCCGGCCCCATTGTGCGTTACAGCACCATTGAAGCAGGGCTTGCTCACCGCACCCACTCAATCCCGGATATCGCCTACGGAATCAACCGTTTTGTAATCGGGCTTGCCAAAAAAGTAATCCTTGCCAACACCTTGGGGGAAATCGGTGTTTTATTTAACGGTGCCGATGAGAAAAGCGTGCTCTTTTTCTGGATGGCGGCAATCGCTTTTACATTGCAAATCTACTTTGATTTTTCGGGTTACAGCGATATGGCGATTGGTCTTGGGCGTGTTTTCGGGTTCAAGTTTTTGGAAAACTTTAATTACCCCTATATTTCCAAAAGCGTCACCGAATTCTGGCGCAGGTGGCATATCTCACTGGGTTCATGGTTTAGGGATTATATTTATATTCCGATGGGCGGTAACCGCGTAAGCCTCTTAAAATGGGGGCGCAATATTTTTGTGGTATGGTTTTTAACCGGTTTTTGGCACGGGGCGGAATGGAATTTTGTCGTTTGGGGGCTCTATTTTGCGGTGTTCCTTGTGCTGGAAAAATTCTTTTTAAACAAATTGCTCGGGAAATTACCGGGCGCCATCGCGCATTTCTATTTGTTACCGGTAGTAATTATCGGCTTTGTTATTTTTAATGCCGACGGAATGGGCGAGGCACTGATTAACCTTAAAGGGATGTTCGGGCTGCTTAATGTTCCCTTCGCCAATACCGAAACAATCTATTACCTTAAAAGTTATGGGTTTGTGTTTATATTGGCGGCTATTGCCGCAACCCCTTTATTTAAAAAGATAGCGGAGAAACTAAAGAGCTATACCTTCGGGGAAAAAACATTAAGCTTCTCCAAACCGGTGATAATGGTTGTGCTGCTTTTAATGTGTACCGGATTTCTGATTGACGGGTCGTTTAACCCCTTCATATACTTCCGGTTTTAATTGTAAATAGGAATCAAAAATGAATAAAAACATTTTAAATATTATTATGATTGGTTGTTTCGTTTTAATTACGTTCGGATTTATGTTTGTTAACGTTTTTAAGCCGAACGCAGATTTTTCCTTTGCGGAGCGGCGTAAATTATTGTCCGCTCCCCAATTTTCCGGTACCACGCTTTTAAACGGCAAATACTTTGACGACTACGAAAAATATTTCTTGGATCAATTTATTTTCCGCGATAATTTCAGGGGATTTACCGCTTTTACCAAATTGTTTTTGTTAAACCAGCAGGATTACAACGATATCTATGCGGTAGACGGAAACATTTGTAAAATAGAGTATCCGCTAAGCGAAAAGGCAATCTTAAACGCGGCACAAAAGCTAAATCAGGTCTATGACCTTTACCTGCAAGGGTTAAATGTAAACTACGCGGTGATACCGGATAAAAATTATTTTATGGGGCCAAGCTACGGAGCACCAACCATGGATTACGGGAAATTATTGGATATATTACAAAGCGATATCCGTAACATACAATACATCGATTTATTTAGCGGATTATCGATTAACGATTATTACAAAACGGATATCCATTGGAGCCAGGATAAGATTATCGGAGTTGCCGACATTTTAATGGCGGGAATAGGAAACAGCATCCTGCCTTCGGATTTTGGTTACACCATTAAGGAACTGGCGCCTTTTTACGGCTCTTTGCACGGTCAAGCCGCCCTAAATCTGCCCGCCGAAACGCTTTTCTATCTTACAAACGCGATGCTGGAGGAAGCGGTTGTTTTTGATTACGAAACAATGAAAAAGAGCTCAATCTACGTAACGGATTTATTCGAGGGGATTGATCCGTACGATGTGTTCCTTTCGGGGGCAAAGGCATTGTTAACAATCGAAAATCCGAACGCGACTACTGACAAGGAGCTGATTTTGTTCCGCGACTCGTTCGGCAGCAGTATCGCTCCGTTGCTTGCTTGCGGTTATTCCAAAATTACACTGGTTGATTTGCGCTACATAACTACCGATTTACTGGGAAATTATATCGATTTTTCCGCGGCTGACGATGTTTTATTTTTATACAGCACTCAAATTTTAAATAACAGTTTTATGTTAAGATAAAAATAAGAGTTAGCGAATTCGGGTTTATTTTTTGCAAACAAACGGGAATTGCGATTGCACATCTGGCAAGAAAACGGAAAAAGCATTATAATAGCCCGTAACGATAACCGAGATTAAAGGAGCGGGACATGTTCGAACTAACCCCACCTCTGATTATAATTGCCGGAATAATATGTGTCCTGTTAGGGGTAGTCGCAATGGTCTGGCCCAAAAAAGGCGTTTACGTCTTGGCATCTTGGCTGATTATTGTGGGGGTTTTGGCAATAATTTATTCACTGGAGTAGTGTTATGTATTATTTTGCTTATGCAACCAATTTGAATAAGCAGCAAATAGCGCTTATTTCCCCCCAAATCCGCCCCTTATACACCGCGACGTTACATAATTACCGTTTAGTTTTTACCGGCTGGACGCGCCAGTGGCGCGGCGGTACGGCTACAATCAAGCGTTCCGACAGAGATAAGGTTTTTGGCGCAATTTATGATGTCCCCGAAGAAGATTGGAGAAAACTCGACCGGGCCGAGAATTGCCCCGGTGAATACGAGCGAATCAGGGTTATTGTCAATAACGAAGACGGGGACGCAACGGAAGCCGTAACCTATATTAAAAAAGACTTGGTGCGGGCGGAGGAATCCAAACCGTCTCCGGAATACCTTGCGCTGATACAGCAGGGTTATAAAGACTGGCGGCTTGTCTAACCCAACCCAAGTTTCACGGGTAATAAGCTGAGTTTCCCGTTTAAAGAATTTGATTGGATTTAAACCGATTTTATACGATAAATTGACATAATATTAACACTTTTCTCGATTACCGATTGCTTTTAAGTGTGATTCCTGTTTTAATTGTTAGCGACGTAAATAATGTAAATAGTATAATAAAAAGGAGAAATGATATGAGTGATATAAAATTAAAAGCGTCAAAAAGAACCGTTTTTGGTAAACGAACAAGATATTTACGCAGGCAAGGAGTTACCCCCACACATGTTTTTGGGAACGGAATTAAATCCCTTGCCCTACAATGCGATAACGACGAACTCAAGAAATTGATTACACGTGTCGGGGTCACCCGCTTGATTGACCTTCAAATAGAAAAAGAAAGAAAACCGCGCCACGTTTTTATTCGTGAGATTCAACGCGATGTTCTGAGCGGAGAATTGTTGCACGTTGATTTTTACCAGGTGGATAAGACGGAAAAAATGACCGCCGAAATCCCCATTATCCTTAGCGGCGAATCACCGGCTCTTAAAACGAAAACGAATATTATTGAACAACTGATTAACAGTATCCAGGTTGAGGCTTTCCCCGCCGAAATGCCGCCGCATATAGAGATTGATATCAGCAATTTAGCTCAAGACGGAGACTCTGTTTATGTAAAGGATATCGTCTTTGAAGATGATGTTGCAACGACAGCCGACCCCGAACAGCTAATCGCCAAAATCACCAAGATTAAAGCCATAGCTGAAGAGGAAGTTGAAGTAACGGCAGCCGAAGACGCGGAAACCGTTAGCACACCGGACTCTGAAGCAACAGATGAAACGGAACCTGCTGCGGAATAATTAATTTTTAAAGGTAATTCTTTAAAACTATGCAAAATAACGGCAAAGGAACGGCTGTAGCCGTACAAGTAAATAATATTTATAAGACGTACGGCAAAAAAACAGTGGTTTCCGATGTTTCTTTTTCCGTTGAAAAAGGCGAGATTTTTGGTCTTATCGGCCCTAACGGCGCCGGTAAGACCACTTCTATCCGTATGATGATGGATATTATCAAACCGGATTCGGGCGAGGTTTACATTCTCGGTGAAAAGTTCCGCGAAGAAACCAAAAACAAAATCGGCTATCTCCCCGAAGAAAGGGGTTTGTATAAAAAACAAACCGTTACGGAAACCTTAAAATATATGGCGTCGCTTAAAGGCAATGCCGTATCCGATAAACGCATCGAAGAAATGCTAAACCGTGTCGGAATGCTCCCTCACAAAAACAAAAAAATCGAGGAAATGAGCCGCGGCATGGGGCAGCTTATTCAGTTTTTGGTAACCGTGATTCACAACCCGGCCTTGATAATTTTAGACGAACCGTTTTCGGGGTTGGATCCGGTTAACACCGAAATTCTGAAAGGGTTGATTTTAGAACTCAAAGAGGAAGGCAAATCAATCATTTTCAGTACGCATCAGATGAGCCAGGTTGAAGAACTTTGCGACCGCCTTTTTATGATTAACAAAGGGGCTGAGGTTCTTTACGGTAACTTAAATGAAATCAAGCGCAAATACCGCGCCAACTCTGTTTTTATTGCTTACGAAGGGGAAGCCGGTACCTTAAAAGGGGTCACCGAAAGCCGCCAAAAAGACGGCTACACCGAATTTTTCCTTGATTCAAAAACGCTACCGCAAGATTTGCTGCAACAACTGCTTGATAAAAAAGTAATGGTAACCCGCTTTGAAGTCGGGACGCCGAGCCTGCATGAAATCTTTATCCGCATAGCAGGAGCGAACGGAGACGGCAATGGGTAAAATAAAAACCATTTTCAAGCGCGAACTGTTAAACACCGTAAAAAGGAAATCGTTTATTTTGGTTACGGTTGCTTTCCCGCTGTTGGGGCTTTTGGTAATCGGCGGGATTGGCTTTTTCCAGAGCGCCGAAGAAGGCCCCGTTAATGATATCAGAATCGGTTATGTCGATGAGCCGGGGGATTTTAACGGTAATTTAACATACGGCAACGTAACGCTTGTTCCGCAGGAAGATTGGCAAAGCGCTTTTGATAATATGTCAAACGGTTTAATCAGCCAATTTTTTGTTATTCCCCGGGATTACATGGCTAACGGCAATATATTAAGATATACCTTTTCCAGAGAAGTCGATGTCCCTTACGAAGTTTACAACACTATTGAAATGTTTCTGCTTAATAACATTCTGGAAGGGAAAGTCGATAGCAGCATCGCCAACCGAGTGGCTTACCCCCTTTTCCTAAGTAACTTTACTCTTTCATCCGGTGGTGAGGTTTCCGACCAGCAAGGCGGATTTGCCTCGGTTATTATCCCTTATATTTTCAGCTTATTATTAGTTATGGCAATCTTTACTTCTTCCGGCTTTTTACTCCAAGGGCTGGGGGAGGAAAAAGAAAACAGGGTAATGGAAATCTTATTATCCTCGGTTTCGTCAACACAGCTTATTACCGGTAAAGTGCTCGGGTTGGGGTGTGCCGGGCTGATTCAGATTGGGGTCTGGCTTGTTTCCGCCAGAATCCTTGCCGATATGGCCTCGACTTCAATCGGCGGGATATTAAGCGGGCTCTCAATTCCAACCGATTATTTGATTGTCAGCCTTATTTATTTTGTGACGGGTTATCTTTTATTTGCCATCATTATGGCCGGTGCCGGTTCCATCGGCGCTACCGCCCGTGAAAGCCAACAATTTTCGACAATCTTTACCCTTATGGCAGTAGTCCCGTTTTTCTTTATGATTCAGATTCTGGAGTCACCGGCGGGCGCTTTAGCACAATTCCTCACCTTCTTCCCAATAACCGCCCCAATAACGGTTATAATGCGAATGGCGGTTATTGATATCCCGATCTGGGAACTGGGCGTAAGCATTGCAATTATGGTCGCTGCCATTTTTGGCTCAATTTTGCTGGCCGCCAAGATATTCCGCACATTCCTTTTGATGCACGGCAAAACACCGAAACTGGGTGAAATTATAAAGACGTTAAGACAGGCCTAACAAAACAGACGGGCGGACAATTCGAAAACAGGGATTGTGCTTCAACCCCCGTTCTGTTATTATCATCTCAATTATGATTATTGATTTTCATACGCATATATTCCCGCCGCAGATAATAAATAACCGCGATTATTACGGTCAAACCGACCACTGCTTCGGCACGCTCTACAGTAACCCGAAAGCAAAACTGATTACCGCCGAAGAGCTTATCGCAAGCATGGACGATTGCAAGGTGGATATCTCGGTGGTGCAAAATATAGGCTGGACAACCCATGAACTTTGTGTTGAAACCAATAATTATATTCTCGAATCAATCCAAAAATACCCCGACAGGCTAATCGGTTTTTGCAGTGTCCAGCCCTTGTCAATGGGGGAGGCAATCGAAGAAATCAACCGTTGTGCCGCCGGTGGTATGCGCGGGGTGGGGGAATTAAGACCGGATGTCCAAATGCTGGATATCGCCGACAAAGACTTTACACAACCCCTTGCGGATGCGCTGGTTAAAAACAATATGATTCTGCTTACCCACAGCTCCGAGCCGGTCGGGCACCAATACGCGGGGAAGGGAACCGTAACGCCGCATATGCTTTATTCTTTGATTTACAACCACCCCGAACTGACAATTGTCTGCGCCCATTGGGGAGGGGGGTTACCTTTTTATGCGCTGATGCCCGAGGTTGAAATTGCAATGGAAAACGTTTATTTTGATTCGGCCGCTTCACCTTTTCTTTACAAACCGGCAATCTATAAACAGGTTAGCGCAATTATCGGGGAGGATAAAATCCTTTTCGGGAGTGATTATCCCTTAATGCCCCAATCCCGTGTTATCAAAGAAATACTTTTAGAGGATTTACCGGATATTACAAAAATGAAAATACTCGGAGAAAACGCGCGTAATCTGCTAAGGATTAACTAATTTGGAAATAATACGTGCCTTTATTGCCATTGAACTCCCGCAAAGCCTAAAAGAAGAACTTGCTAAATTACAGGAGAAACTAAAAGCAAACACCTCGTGCGTCAAATGGGTTTCACCTGACAGCATTCACTTGACCCTAAAATTTCTTGGTGATATCGAAAAAACAAACGTAAACCTAATCGCAAGTGCGATGGACGAAGCCGCAAGAAAAATAAGCCCCTTTAGTTTATGCGTTGGGGAGCTGGGAGCATTCCCCAACAGCCGGAGGATACAGGTAGTCTGGGTGGGGCTGGAAGGAGCCTCGGACACCCTGGACAAACTCTACCTCAGCCTTGAATCCGAGGCAGAAAAAATCGGTTTCCCGCCTGAAAAAAAGGCCTTTAAACCGCATTTAACGCTGGGGCGCATTGGCATGCACGTATCTGAGAGTGAACGCCAAAAATTCGGTGAGCTTGTTCAAAAAAGCAGCGCTAACATCAGTTACACATTTGAGGCAGCCGATATCAGCCTAATGCAAAGCACGCTGACACCGCAGGGCGCAATTTATAACAGGCTACATAAAGCAAACTTTACGGGCGCTGATTACAATCGTTAGCCCATCGTTAACCTTGTAAAAAAATTATTAACTGATGTATACTCTTAGCAATAAATTGGCCGGGAGGTGGATTTCGTGGAACAATTCAACTATCCAAAATGTCAAAAATGCGCTAACGGAAATTTAGTACCCCTTTCTGATTTCGGCGGACAAGGTGCATCCATTACCTACAAAGCATGGGTCTGCACCAATCCCGATTGCGGTTACAATCTGAAAATCAGAAACGGGGATATTTATATTAACGAACCGATCTTCAGCGGTGCTAACAGCCGCTCACGACAAGGTTAATTATAAAACCAACCGCAAATCAAAATTTTCAAATGTTACCTATCTTAGGCAAATTCAAACGGATAGCGCTGGATTTGCTGTTCCCTTTGCGCTGTATTGAATGCGGTAAAGAAGGTAATCTGATATGCCAGGATTGCCGCGCCCAACTGCAATGGATATCGGCGCCGGTATGCTCCTTTTGCGGTGTTGACAAACCCATTGACAAACCTTGTACAAGCTGCCCGACATTCAAACCGGTTATCGACGGGGTTCGCGCCCCGCTGCGCTACGAAGGCATTATTCGTTCCGCCGTGCATCAATTAAAATACCGCAACCTTAGGGCCATTGCCATCCCTTTGGCATCCGTAATGGCGGATTACCTTGCAAAAAATCCTTTGCCCTATGACATTATTATGCCTGTACCCTTGCACTTCAAAAAACTGCGCGAACGCGGCTATAATCAATCCGAGTTACTGGCTAAGGAAATTGGAAAAATTACGAGTTTGCCGGTTAATACAAAATGTCTTATTCGCATTAGACAGACCCCTGCACAAGCCATGACAAAAGGGAGAGATGAAAGGTATGTTAACCTTACCGATGCCTTTTCTTGTCTTAATAACGACACAGTGGGGAAAAGAGTACTGTTGATTGATGATGTGGCAACGTCTTGTGCAACTTTGGATGCCTGCGCACAAGCGCTAAAGTCAGCAGGTGCCGTTTCCGTTTGGGGTTTTACACTGGCCAGAGATATCCGCAAATAATAATGCCTTAAAACCGGCACGGCCACCTCCTCAGAATAGCCCCGGAGGCTTTGTAATTCAAAATAAGCCAAGGGCTAATGTGATAAGTGGGGAAACAACACAACAGATATCGAATCGCCGTAAAACGCATTTAAGCCCGCATTCCAACTGAACCGTTCTGTTTAGGAAACGTTAATATTAAAAACAGCTTTATTATCCGCTTCACCGCCAATGGCCCGCTGATAATTCAAGGTGATTTTAAAAACACCTTCTTTTAAGGCCTTAAAGCGGAGATATTGCGTTCCGCCGGCACCGAGTACCATTCCGTCTGTTGGATCTTGTTCGTAGTTATCGGCAACCAGTTCGAATTCCGCATTTTGATAAACAGGCATCCACGAATAACCGGTGGTCGGGTTGGAATCAAGGGCAATCACAAATTCACCGTTTACTTTTACTTCTATCGTATCGCCGGTATTAGTGTACGTTTTGATATTTTCTCCGCCGCAGCCGACCGCTGCCGCTAAAAACGCCGCTATTAAAGTAACCATCACCAGTATCCTCTTCATTTCGTTTACCAACCTTTCCGGTAAGGCAATTTTTAAAAACTAAGGTTCGTTGAGGCTCCTTGCTTTAAGTTCCAAGAATCCCTCTTCGTAACGGCAAATTAAACCCTCACCGCTAAAACTATAATACTTATTCTCACCGATTACAATATGGTCTAAAACCTTCAACCCGACTGTTCCGGCCGCCATTACCAAATCGCGCGTCAAATCCTTGTCGCTCCGGCTGGGGGTGGGGTTACCGGAGGGGTGGTTATGAGCAAATATCATCGAAACAGCTTTGTGTTTGATGGCGCTTTCGATTACTTCGCGGATATGAACCACACTGCTGTCAACCGTGCCTTGGAACAAATCCTCGATTGCAATTATTTGATTCTGGCTGTTTAGATAGAACACCTTAAAGATTTCTTTTTTTAAGCCGCTCATTGAATGATAAAGATAATCAAAGACTTCTTGAGAGGAAGAAAGGGATTGTTTTTCGATTACACGATCTTTAAGGTATTGTTTGGCTACTTCATGAACAAAGGCAATTCCGAACGAATTATGCGGACCGATGCCGCTTATTTGTTGCAATTCCTCGGGGGAGGCTTCCAAAACGCCCCGCAGTGTTTTAAACTTTTTGATCGCTTCTTTGGCCTGTTGCTTGCAATCCTTTCTGGGGGAGCCCAAAGTAAGCAACAACTCGATAATTTCGTAGTCGGCAAACCCTGTAAGCCCGGACGTAATAAATCTCTCGCGTAATCTTTTTCGGTGCCCGTCTCGATTTATTTCATCTGCCATTCCGGTTCTCGGTATCGTTTATTATCACAATCAAAAAGATATCTCCGTTTTAAAAAGGATGCGTAATTCTAGCACAATTTTTACGGGATTTGCATGGGTGGAGAACAGATTGATGCAAAGATAATTATTAAAAATAAGATAAAGACGTTCGGGCTAATCAGATTGAGAAGATTTCCCGTATCCGTCCGCAGATTGCAATACCGATTTTGGAAAAAAGAGCGCAATAAAAGAGCGAATTAAAAATGAGATGATACCTTGAGGCAGGTAAGATTTGATATTGACAGGTCTATTTTTTATTTCAGGCCAAAAACAAAGGGGTTACACGCCTGGGCGTGGAATATACGTTTGGTGGAGACGGGGGAGAATCGAACTCCCCGTCCAATAAAGACTGTCCTGAATATACTACAGGTTTAGTTAGCAGATTAAGCTCACCTTACCGGCCTCTGCTAACCGAGTTCGGTAAGGCCAGCCGATGGATCTTTCGTTACTCGTATCGGCATTCGGTTAACGGCACCCCGACATCTCGACACCCAATCCCTACCCGCCGGGGTGAGGTAGAGTTGGATGCGCTAGCTGTTTTTAGCCAGCGAGAACCATTTCAGGTTCGCCATTTATGTTTTTGCCACCTTTTTAATGAGAGCTGCGACAATCTCAACCTGCAATCCAGTAACTAACCTTTACTGTCGAAACCTTGCGTCCCCATATTCAACTGTTAAATTATAATCTTTTCCGGTTTTTAATCGTCCGGTCCATTTCTCTTTCAGCATCACGCTGGATAATCGCCTGGCGTTTATCGTATTGCTTTTTACCCTTTGCCAGCGCAATTTGAACTTTGGCAACATGCCCTTTAATATACAGGCTTAACGGTACCAATGTCGAGCCCTTTTCGCTTGTTTTGGCAATCAGATTTCTGATTTCTTTACGGTGCAGAAGCAACTTGCGCGTGCGCGTCGGCTCGTGGCTCATGTAACTGCCGGATTCGTAGCGCGCAATATGGGCGTTAATAAGCCAAATCTCTCCGCGCTCGGGCTTAACAAAGGCCTGTCCGAGGTTAACCCTTCCCGAACGGATGGATTTTATCTCCGTTCCGGTCAGCACTATCCCGGCCTCAAATTTTTCTAAAATATTATAATCGTGGTAAGCCTTACGATTAGTGGCAATTGTTTTTATAGTCATCTTTAATTATATCATTTTACGCTGTATGTGTGAATGAGTGCAAACGTACGCGCCGCAAACTGCTAATACGATGGATAACCCTTAATTATGGTGTAATATCTTAGCCTAGCGATATTCCCGCCATTTTTGAACAAGTTCTAAGGCGGCAAGCTTGGGGTTATCCGCCCCGGTAACCGCCGTAACAACAAAAAAACCGCCGACCCCCGTTTGGGCGAGCGCCGGAATATCGGCCGATTTAACCCCGCCCCCCACCACCACCGGAATCAGGCTTATCCTTGCCAGTTTGGCAATTTCTTCCAAGCTCCTCGTAATTATCTTACCGTCCGCGCCGATACCGCAATCGGGCTTGGTTGTTGTTTCGCGTAACGGACCGGCACCGAAGTAATCAATATCGGAAACATCCGCCGTTTGGATATACTCAAATAACTGATGCGTTCTCGCCGATAAGCCGATAATTGAATCTTTCCCTAAATAGTAACGGCATACATCAACCGGAATATCAGCTTGCCCTACATGGATTCCGTCAACTTTGGCGCCCTGCTTTCTGGCAGCCAATACAACATCAAGGCGGTCATCCACCAGTAAAGTAATTTCATCTGCCCTTCCGGATTGTGCGATTACATCAGAGGCTTTGCAGGTTATCTCTATTAAATCACGTGCCGAAGCGGTTTTAGAACGAATCTGCACACAAGTAAACATCGCTTCAACGGCATCTTTAATAATCGGGATAATGGGGCGCCCTTTGGTATTTTCCGGCCCGATTACCAAATAGGCCGAAAGGTCGAATTTTTTACTGCCCTTCATTATCTTCCGCCAGAATAACGTTTATTTTATCCACTTTGGCATTGATGGTGTTTGAAAACCCCGGGCGTACATCGGCCTTCAAAACAACCTCCGTGCGAATGCCTTTTGAAGCAAGAACAAACGTCGCTTCTTTAACAACTTGCATCACCTCGTCCCACTCGCCTTCAATTTCGGTAAACATCGCGCTTGTACGATTCGGTAACCCGGATTTGCGGATTACCCTAATCACCTCGGCTACCTCAGGCGCAAGCTCGTCGCCGACCCCGAAAGGCGCAATCGCCACCGCAACCAATGTATTCATAATTAGACCTCCTCAATTTCAAACGGATTGGCGGCAATTTCCTCTGCGGTTGCCTTATGTAATTCGTCAAGGAAACAAATCTGAAAACTTGCCGGTCCGTTTGCCTCTTTTTCGGCAATTTTACCCGCCAGATTATACGCCGCAGAAGCGGTAAGTGCGGCAATCAAAGGAGCGGTAACCGCCAAATAGACCGTAACGACCCCGCCCAGGGAACACCCCCCGCCGGTGATTTTTTCCATCAAGTGCGACCCGCCATAAGAATAAACCGTTAAATTGCCGTCGGTAATTAAATCCGTTTCTCCCGATACCGCAACGGCACCTCCGGTCCACTTTGCGAGAGCAACAGCCGCTGATTTGGCGGAAACAACCGCATCCGTAGAATCAACCCCGCGAACGCGGGATTTCCCGGAACCGCCCTCCAGACCCCATAAACCGGCTAAGGCAATAATCTCGGAAGCGTTGCCCCTGATAACGGACGGCTTATATTCTTTAAACTGTGCCAATACCTGCGACCGAAAAGAGCCAATCCCGATTGCCACCGGGTCTAAAACCCAGTGTTTCCCGGTTTCATGCAATAACTTGGCAACCCTCGGCAGTGTCTGCTCGTAAATCGGGATAAGCGTCCCCATATTGATATAAGTCGCCTCACCCAAACCGGCTAAAATCTCACCCTCTTCGGGTAAATAAACCATCGCGGCGGAACCGCCGACGGCAAGTTGGGCATTGGCAACAAAATTAATCGAAACGGCATTCGTAATTGAGCCAACCACCGGATTGGTTTGTTTTACCGTTTCAACGGCATTTATGATTTGTTTTTGAATTTCTTTTTTGTTAACCATCAAAATTTGCCTCTCGTAAAATCAGGTGCAGACGGGGTTTCCGCCAGACGGCAGATTAAGGATTATGCGATTGGGTTCAACGCAAAAACATTACGGGTAGAACAGGCTCATACTGCCTCTACCCGTAATTATAAACCTGATTGTAAGGGAGTGCAAAGAAGATTATTCTTGGATATGCGATAAGTGTTCCCTCAGTTTTGCCAGTTTATCTTCTCTTGCCGCCAGATTCGCTTTTTCTTTATCAACAACCTGCGGCGGCGCTTTCGTAAGGAATGCTTCATCGCTTAACCTGTTTTTAAGGCGAGCCACATCGTTATCCAATTGTTCGATTTCTTTGCCGATACGCTTTTTCTCAGCTTCAATATCAACCATACTTTGCATCGGAATCACTATTTCGATTCCTTCAAGGGCTATAACCAACGCGTTTTCGGGCAGCGCCCCTTCTCTTGCGCCTTTTACAACCGGAACGGCCTTTGCCAACGTTTGGATTGCCGAAGCATAAGCGGCAATCTCCTTTTCTTTTTCACCGGCATATATTATCGCCTCAATCAGCTTTGATTGCTCTACTTTATACTCGGTTCTGGCATTGCGCACGGAGCGGATAATTTCAACTACCGAAGCCATTACCTCTTCGGCAGCCTTATCTTCAAGTGATTTATCGGTGCGGGGATAAGATGCAATCATAATTGATTCGGGTCTTGTTTTATCCGCGGGAAGCCTGCTAACAATATTTTGCCAGAGTTCTTCCGTTATAAACGGCATAAACGGATGCAATAAGCGCAGCGATTTTTCCAAGACTTCAATCAATACCGGAATGGGGGAAATCACGCCTTCGGCGGCATTTAACCTGACCTTGGTGATTTCAATGTACCAATCGCAGAATTCACCCCACAGGAAATCGTAGATTTGGCGCTGTACTTCGCCGAATTGGTATTCCTGCATAAGCCTGTCAACATCGGCAACGGTTGAATTTAAGCGGCTTAAAATCCATCGGTCTTCAAGCGGCAGAAATTCCCGTTCTATCTTCATATCGCCGTTATAGGATTCCATGCTCTTTAACACAAAACGGGTGGCATTCCACATCTTGTTGGCGAAGTTCCGGCCGGCTTCCATTTTGATGGGGGTAATCTTGGTATCATTACCCGGTGATATACCGGTAGAAAGCGCAAAGCGCAAGGCATCAGTGCCGTACTTATCCATCAGTTCAAGGGGATCAACCACATTGCCCCTGGTTTTACTCATTTTCTCGCCCTTTTCGTCACGCACCAAACCGTGCAGATAAACCGTGCGGAAAGGAATATTGCCGGTATCTTCAATCCCCAGCATTATCATTCGCGCAACCCAGAAAAAGAGGATATCGTAAGCGGTTTCCAGGACCGAAGTGGGGTAGAAATAACGCAAATCTTCCGTATCATCGGGCCAGCCCAAAGTTGAATGCGGCCAAAGCGCCGAACTAAACCAGGTATCCAAGACATCGGGGTCTTGTTCTATCGCGGATGAACCGCAGCCTGAGCAACACTGAGGGTCTTTATTATCAACCGTTAAAGCGTCGCACTCTTTGCAGTACCAGACCGGTATGCGGTGCCCCCACCATAACTGCCGTGATATACACCAATCGCGGATATTTTCCATCCAGTTCAAATAAACCTTGGTAAAACGCTCGGGGAGGATTGTAATCCGCCCGTCGGTTACGGCCTCGATTGCCGGCTTTGCCAGCGGCTCCGTTTTTACAAACCATTGCTTACTGGCAATCGGCTCGACAACGGTATTGCAACGGAAGCAGTGCCCGATTGAATGGTTATAGGGTTCGATTTTAACCAATAAGCCGTCTTTATCAAGATCGGTAATGATTGCTTTGCGGCATTCAAATCGGTCCATCCCGACATAAGGACCGGCGTTTTCGTTCATTGTGGCGTCGGGGTTTAAAATATTAACAAGGGGCAGATTGTGCCTTTGCCCGATTTCAAAGTCAACCGGATCGTGCGCCGGAGTAACCTTAACCGCTCCGGTACCAAACTCCAAATCAACGGCTTCGTCACCAACAATCGGAATTTCACGATTAACAACCGGAACAATCGCCTTTTTACCGATAAACTTGGCTAATTTCTCATCGACCGGATTAATGGCGATGGCAGTATCGCCCAAAAGGGTTTCGGGGCGCGTCGTTGCCACCGTCAGGTAGTTTTCTTCATCGCCGGCTAATTTATAGCGAATGTAATAGAGATTACCTTCAACGTCTTTATGATTAACTTCAAGGTCGGAAAGCGCCGTAGCACAGCGCGGACAGCGGTTGATAATGCGTTCCCCTCTGTAAATCAACCCTTTATTGTACAAACGCACAAAGGCCTCGCGCACGGCTTTGCTTAAACTTTCGTCCAGCGTAAAGCGTTCGCGGCTCCAATCGCAGGAAATACCCAAGCGCTGGTGCTGGTGCATAATCGTATCATGGCACTCGCCGGCCCATTCCCAGATTCTTTTTTCGAATTTTTCACGCCCCATATCATATTTATCGGTTCCCTCCGCAGCCAGCTGCCTTTCAACAACCACCTGCGCCGCAATACCGGCGTGGTCAAAACCGGGCAGCCATAACGTCGGTTCACCCAGCATACGATGCCAACGGATCATAATATCTTCCAGAGTTGCGGTTAAGGCATGCCCAACGTGCAACCCGCCCGTAACATTGGGCGGAGGCATCATAATCACGAAAGGCTCTTTATTATGGTCTATCTTCGGTTTGAAGTATTCCTGCTTCATCCAATATTCATACCACTTAGTCTCAACCTTGGCCGCTTCGTAAGCCTTTGGCATCTCGTTTTGTTCAGATTCAAACATACTTGCCCCTTAAAAGTTTTTGTTAATAATTCTCCCGCGACAGAGAATAAGCGGGTGATTAAAAGAGAGGGGCATTACCCCTCACAGATTCCACTCCGTTTTACCGCAATAAGCTACATTATTTCTTTAATCTTATCTAAAATCTTGTCCGCCACTTCGCACTTGGACATTAGCGGCAGTACTTCGGTTTGTTTATTTCTGTCAATTATTGTAACACGATTGTTATCGGCACCAAAGCCGCTGTCTTTATCGGTTATATCGTTGGCAACAATAAAATTAAGCCCTTTACGCTCAAGTTTTAATTTGGCATTTTCAAGCAGGTTCTCGCTCTCGGCGGCAAACCCGACTCTAATAAAATCACCCTTAAGGGTTGATAGAATATCTGCGGTTTTGACCATTTTTAATTCAATAACGGCATCTTCCTTTTTAATTTTACTGCCGCAAATAGTCTCGGCACGATAATCCGCCACCGCCGCCGCCATAATAAGCGCGTCGGCGCCGACAACCGCTTTTTCAACCGCTTGTTTCATATCCTCGGCCGATTCAACGGTTACAATTTCCATCCCTGCCGAAGGATAAACGGGAACGGTTGTTACAACGGTAACATCAGCCCCTCTGTCGCGCGCCGCCCGGGCAACGGCAACCCCCATTTTACCGCTGGAACGGTTACCGATAAAACGCACGGGGTCAATCGCCTCACGGGTACCGCCTGCGGTAACCACGATACGTTTACCTGCAAAATCACCGCCGCGTGCCAATACCAATTTGATGATATCGATTATTTCCGCCGTTTCAGGCAGACGCCCTTGCCCGATTTTACCCGATAAAAGATGCCCGAATCCGGGCTCGATAACGGTAAACCCTCTATCTTTAAGTTTGGATAAATTTTTCTGAGTTATCGGATTGTTAAGCATGTTATCGTTCATCGCCGGAGCCAAAACAACAGGTGCTCCGGTAGCTAAAACAGTACAGCTCAGTATGTCATCGGCCAGCCCGCAAGCAATTTTAGCAATACTGTTAGCGGTTGCCGGGGCAATCAAAATTAAATCCGCCGCTTCGGCCAGTGCCACATGAGCGGATTTGAAGCCCGGTACCTCTTCCCACATATCCGTAAAAACATGCCTGCCGGTTATACTGCGCAGAGTTAAGGGGGGAATAAACTTGGCGGCCGACTCTGTCATAACGACGTCAACATTTGCACCAAATTGGCAAAGTTTACTGGCAATATCCGGAGATTTATAAGCGGAAACGCCGCCGGTTATTCCCAAAAGGATTGTTTTATCTTTTAATATATCCATATTTCTGCCTTTATTATCATCCAAACAGACGATATTTTAGTCTACCCTTAACAGCGCGGCCATGCAAGATAATCTGATTGTTATTCGCGATTCATTTCGTAAATCAGCCTCAGACCGACCAGCGTCAGGTCGGGATTAACCTCGTCAATCGCTTTTGTTCCTTTGGCAATCAGCCCGGCAAAACCGCCGGTGGCAATCACTTTGGCTTTGCCTCCGATTTCCTCCCGTAAGCGCGCTACCATGCTTTCCACTAAACCCACGTATCCGTAAAATACACCCGATTTCATTGCGTCTACGGTATTAGTGCCAATCACTTTACCGGGCACCGTAAGATCAATTCTGGGAAGCATAGCGGCTCTTTGAAAGAGCGCTTCAGAGGAAGAAAGAATCCCCGGCGCAATCGCCCCGCCGATATAATCCCCGCTTTGAGAAACAATTTCAAAAGTAGTTGCCGTTCCCATATCAACAATAATTACCGGACCGCCGTACAAGTGTTTGGCGGCAACCGCATCCGCTATTCGATCGGCACCGACTTCTTTCGGATTGTCCATACAAATCCGCATGCCCGTTTTGACCCCCGCGGCGACAACAAGCGGCGAAAGTCCGAAATATCTTTTGACCACTCCTTCAAAAATAGAAGTCAGCGGAGGAACAACACTGCATAAAGCGACTTCATTAATATCCGACAGCTCCAAACCGCGCGTTTTCAATACGCTTATCAGTAAAACGGCGTTTTCGTCGGCGGTGCGGTGGATTGAAGTTGTAAGCTGAAAAGTTGTCTTTTTTTGCTCACCGTCAAATACACCAACCGTAATTTCCGTGTTTCCGATATCAATTGCCAGTAACATATTTCCCTCTTAAACAATGATAATCCCGATTAGGCTCGCAAGCAAAAAGAGTTCGCTGTGAGCGGCTATATTTTTAAGCTAACTATCTTTTAGAGCCTTAATTACCTTAGGCAGCACCGGCAGTAAATCACCGGCAAGCATTCCGGTATCTCCCAGCTCGGATTTAACCGCTTCACCGGCTTGTCCGTGTATCCAAACCCCTAAACAGGCGGCGCTAAAATTATCCAACCCTTGCGCCATAAGCCCGGCAATAACCCCAGCCAACACATCGCCGGTACCGGCGGAGGCCAGCCCCGGGTTAGCAAACGGGGCAACATAGCATCTTCCGTCAAATGAGGCGATTACCGTATAAGCCCCTTTAAGGACAATTGTTTTAACCCATTCCTTTGCAAAGCGCATGGCAATATTGATCCTGTCTTTTTGAATCTCTTCGATAGATATTCCCGTTAGACCTGCCATTTCGCCGGGATGCGGTGTTAAAATTGCATCCATCCCCAGCTTCTGCTGCCAGCCCGGTACTTTTGCCAATATATTTAGGGCGTCGGCATCAACAACCGACCGAAGCGACAATTCTTTTTTGAATAAAACCGTTCTTGTAAAAGCGGCAGTCATTTTGTGTTGACCCAAACCGCTCCCGATAAGCAGCACATTATAATTTTGCAAAGCTGACAACACCTCGGAAGAGGCGCCTTCGGAAACAATCCCTTTTTCCGATTCCGCAAGCGGTAAATAAGTCACTTCGTTTAATTTTGGAGCCATAACGGGCTGTAATCCGACGGGGATTGCCAGGGTTACCAATCCGGCGCCAACCCTAATGGCAGCGGTACACGCCAGATAAGCCGCCCCGATATAATTTGGGGACCCGGTAACCGCCAGCACTTTGCCGAAAGTGCCTTTATTGGCATCCAAAGGGCGCATGGGAAGCACCGATGCGGCCCAGTCTTTATCTAAAAGCTCAAGCCTGACGTCTCTTGCGATATAATCGGGGATTCCGATATCGGCAATTACAATTTTACCCGCCTTTTGCGGACCCCTACCGATAAATAAACCGACTTTCGGAAACCCGAGTGTTATTGTGTAATCAGACGAAAGACATGCGGAACCGCACTCACCGCTATCACCATTAAGACCCGAGGGGATATCAACCGCCACTGTTTTAAGACGGCGATATTTAGACTTAGCTTCAGCGACTTTCTTAAGGGCATCTCTGTAAATATCTTCAAGCGGACGGTTGACGCCGGTACCGAATAATGCGTCAATAACAACATCAGCTGTTCGAAGCAGACTATCCAGTCCGTCTAAGTTTTTATAAACCGGAATACGGCTCTGGGTTACCCTTTTAAGATTAGCATCTTTTTCGTTACGCTCGCCCAAAAGAAAAACATTGACCTTGGCTTCCCATTCATTCAAATATCGGGCACACACCAAACCGTCGCCGCCGTTGTTACCCGGGCCGCAAAGGACAACTATATTTTTATTAAACGCCTCCTCCAGAACCCTGCGAACCTCAACGGCGACCTGTTTCCCGGCGTTTTCCATTAGAGTATCAAGAGAAATGCCTGCCTTAACAGATTCCTGTTCCGCTTGTTTCATACGAGAGGTAGTTAAAATCTTCATTATCAACCATCCTGTGGATAAAGTTTAGCAATACCGCAATCAGGGGTCAATAGTAAAAGAAGAATGTTTTATAAGTTGTGTGTGATGAGCCTGTTGGATGGTTCAAGGGACGAGAACAAAAGAGGATTGCCATCCGTCCGCCGTTATGGTTCGACAGGCTCACCACGAACGGCTAAACCCCTGTCTTTGCGAGCGCAGCAAAGCAATCCTTCACTGTCTTTCAGAGCGAAGCGAAGAATCTCATATAGATTAAATTCCTTGGAGATTGCCACGTCACTCGCACAAGGCTCGCTCCTCGCAAAGACGTTTTTATTATTGTCATTCTGAGCTTGTCGAAGAATCTGGGAGTTAGCGAATAGTGCAGCGTTCGGTAACGAATTTTAGAGTAGGACGCCGCCTCTTTTTTGTTGCCGAGGCGACCTCATAGCCTATACTTCCCTTCCTCTTAGATCCTTCACTGCGTTCAGGATGACAAAAGTGATGTCTTTGCGAGCGCAGCGAAGCAATCTCATATAAATTCGTGTGAGATTGCCACGTCATTCGCCTAAAAGCTCCTTCCTCGCAAAGACGGTGTAACCCTCTGCAACAATGCACCGGATTGATGTACACTATCAGGGGTGTTCTTTTAGGAGCAATTGCGATAGTTATCAACGTTAGTTTAATAATATACGGAATATTTAGATTAATCGTCGGTGGCGGTATTATTTAGGCGGAAGTCACAAAATTTCGTAAAAAACCATTCGATTAGTATTCTATATCCGACCGTATCGGTGTATAATTAACCGAGGAGCAACTTTAGGAGGGATAGAAATGTTAGCACCGGCAATCGTTTTTTTAGTTATCGTTTTTGTAATCTTATTTCTGATTATGGGTATTTATACCGTTAAGCAGCAGACTTTCGCCGTAATTGAGCGGTTTGGGAAGTTTGCCAGAATCGCCGGGCCGGGGCTTCATATCAAATGGCCGATAATTGAGAGCGTTGTCGGGCGTGTTTCGATTAGAGTTAGGGAATTAAATGTCGAGGTCAAGACAAAAACCATTGATAATGTTTTCGTAAATCTTCTTATTGCGGTTCAGTTTTTTGTAACCAAAGAAAAGGTTTGGGATGCCTTTTACAAACTGACCAATCCGTTGGCACAAATGGAATCCTTTGTTTTCGATACCGTCAGGGCGAAAGTCCCTCATATGAAATTGGACGAAGTCTTTGAGAAAAAGGAAGACATTGCCGAAGATATCGAAGCTAAGCTGGGCGATATAATGCCGGAGTTCGGCTACTTTATAAAGACGGCCCTGGTAAACGACATTGTCCCCGACAGTAAAGTAGCGACCGCAATGAATGAGATCAATGCACAGGAAAGAATGAGGGTTGCCGCCGAGCATAGGGGCGAAGCCGAAAAAATCTTGGTGGTTAAAGCGGCTGAAGCCGATGCCAGAAGTAAGGAGTTATCGGGTATCGGTGTTGCCAATCAGAGGATGGCGATTATTAAGGGTTTACGCGAATCGGTGGAAGACTTCCAACAGGCGATTAAGGGAATTGATGCCCGAGATGTTATGTCGCTTGTCCTTTTGACCCAATATTACGATATGCTGACCGATGTCGGGAAGCACTCCAATAATAACACGATTCTTATTCCGCACTCGCCGGGAGCAGTTGGGGATTTCCAACAGCAGATTTTGACATCTTTGCTTGCAGCCGACAAGGCTTCGGAAGAACATAAGAAATAGTTTTAAAAGTTTATGACATTAAGCCACGTCTTGTTCCATCGAGGCGTGGCTTTTTTGTTTCCTTTTGTCTTTCAGGGCACTTCCTTTGTCATTCTGAGCTTGTCGAAGAATCTAGGGGTTAGCGAATAGTGCAGTGTTTGGTTACGGATTTTACGGTAGGGCGATGCCTCTTTCTTGTTCCCGAGAATGACTCATAGCCTAAATTTCCCGTCCTCTTAGATCCTTCACTGCGTTCAGGATGACAAATGAAGAAAAAGCAAGATGACAAGGGAAAAAACAAGGCGACAAGGGGGAAAATACAGGAAATCAGCAAAAATCTCATACAGACCAAAGCCCTTACCCGTTCATTTTGACCCGCCAATAATTTATGTTATAAAATAGCCGAATGTTAATAAAAAGGCTTCTCTTATTTCTTGTTTCAGCCGTAATAATATTCACTTTTATCCCCGGTAGCGAAGCCTTTATCGCCCAAGGCGCATCAAATCTTGCCCGCTGGCAGATAGCAAATATCCCAAAACAGGGTGCCGAACAAGGTTGGTTTTTGGCAGACGGTTCGGATGTAACATGCCTTGCTCAAGATGATAGCGGCATCCTCTATGCCGGGGTAAGCGATTCAAAATCAAACCTTTATAAATCGGTCGATGGGGGCAATAACTGGCAAAAAATAGAAGGCAATGCCGATGCACCAATCAACACCATTCTTATCTACAACAACACCGTTTACAGCACAACCAACACTCAAATTTACAAAATAACAGATAACGCCAATGTTGCCGTTGCATTTTTACCGAGTCACTTTACCGAACCGGGAACTGTTATAACCTCAATCGATATTTCTTTTTATAACGGTGGTACCGCAATCCTTGTCGGTACTAAAAACGAAAATAGCGGCAAATTCGGCGGTGTATATCTAATTAGCGGCAATCCGTTTACTCAGTGGCAGGATTTGGGTTTAGCGGGCTGTGACGTGTATTCTGTGGCATTCTCTCCCCGCTTTAGCGAGGATAATACGGTAATAGCTTTGGCCGCTAACGAAACGCAAACATTTGTTACTCGCAAAGAAGGAAGCGCTGATTGGAGCGCTGCCGTTAGTAACATTGTTTTTAAAGATAAAAATACGGGAAACCCGATCCCTAAATTTGAATCTGCCAAAATTGTTTTTCCGAAAAACCGCCGCTTAGACTTTTTTGATGATACCTACTTGTTTTATGCCGCTTTAAACACCGGTTCCGATAGCGGCGGCGTTTATTCCGGTTACAGCAGCCGCAATCCCGAGTATTCCCTAATCGAAGACCTAAACATTGGCGGCTCTAACGGTATTGATATCAGCAGCTTGGATATATTGGAATGCGGCGATAGTGAATATATTATCGCAGGTTCTGCCGCAACCGATAATATTTACACAAGCTTTGACGGCGGAATAAGTTGGAAACAGAGCCAAAAATCACCCGGGGGCGAAAAAGTAACCTCCGTTCTTTTTTCCGCAGATTATAAAAATGACGGTAAAGCCTACTGTACGACCGCAGGCAACGAAAGTGCCTTTTCGATTAGTATTGATAACGGTCGAAATTGGAACCAGTACAAATTTATTGATGCAAAAATCGATAATATAGTTGACGTAGCCGTTTCTGACGGGCTTGGAAGTAACCAAACTTTATTTTTACTTACCGAAGGAAACGGATACAGCATATGGCGCACTGGCGATGATTGCCGCAGCTGGCGAAGGGTTTTTGTGGGAAGTTCCGATATAACTATCGATAAAATAGACGTTTCACCGGAGTACGGAAACGCAAAACAGGTACTCTACTTTTACGGGAGCCGCGGAGGTACGCCGACACTTTGGAATTCCGAAAACAGCGGGAACGGTTTTTCGGAATTACCCATGCCGTTTGAAGCAGACTGTTGGCAGATTATAAATGATGATTCATTTTTTATTGCCGGTTTTGACGGCAGTAATGCGCTTCTTTATCGCACCGTTGACGGCGGCGCGCATTATAAGTACAAAACAATTATTAACAGCCAGGCGCTCACGTCAATTGCACTTTCACCTGATTACGCAAACGATAAAACAATGCTTGTCGGTAATTGCAACGGTGAGGTTTATTTTTCAACCGATGAAGGGATTACCTTTTTGCCGCCGGGGAACATTTTGTCACCGCTAAGCGGTGATGTCAGTATCGCCTTTAGCGCTGCTTTTCAGGAGAATAAAACCGTTTACGCTGCCGGCAGTGCGGTAAATAACGGAATTTTTGAGTTTGTAATCGGAGAGAGTACAGTTTGGGAAGCTGTTGATGATTCGCTTCCTGCGGGTGCGATGATAACAGACCTCAAGATATCCCAATCCGGCGTTTTGTATGCAGTAAACCAACAACAAGTTGCAAGCGGCAGTGTTCCAAAGGGCGGCATAGAGCGCAGTTTATGTGCTGCAGACCCCTTTGAAACCTTTGTAAGAGGGTTGGAAATAAATACAACCCTTACCGATTTAAAGCTTTGCGGCAGTGCGCTATGGTCTATTGATACAACACATAACAGCCTGCTCTTTTTTAAAGATACCCTTTCCGAACAAGTTAACCTTACATCTCCCGCAAATCGTGCAATAGTTAAAGGGAATGCCTCTTGGGGGAAGATAAAAGATGTTTTACTGGATTGGGAAACATTGGAGGGCGCCGGAAGCTACAATTGGCAGGTTAGTAAAAATGCGGGTTTTTCTTCAATTATCGGCGAGGGAACCACGACCGCCGGTTCGGTTTTAACAGACTTATCGGAAACGGATGGGGTTTACTACTGGCGTGTAAGAGCGGTTACACCGCTCCTCAGCCCTTGGTCGAAAACTCAATTATTTTCGCTTCAAGCGCTAATACCGCTTACAACACCTCAGTTAAAAACCCCCGCACCCGGTGCCGTAAATGTCCCCCTAAGTGCGCTTTTCCAGTGGGATAAAGTAAACAGTGCAAGCGGTTACGAGCTTGAGATATCGGCCGAGAATGATTTTCAAAATCCATTTATATGTATTCGGGGTAGCGACTCTCTGCCGATAAACGCCTGGCAAAATAGCGCAGAATTCGAATATAACCGTACTTATTACTGGCATGTGCGTGCGGTAAACGAAGATACAATCGGTGATTGGAGCGCGGTAGGGGTCTTTGCCACAATAGATAAAGAGGATTCTCAAACAACAGTCACTGCCGATACATCTCAACCCCAAATAACGCAAACTGTAACCGTTGAAAAGGTAACAACAGCACTGGTCACGGAGTTTGGTACGGTAACCGTTACCCAAACCGAACAAGTAACTATCCCCATCGGGCAAGAAGATTCAATACCGGATTGGTTTTATTACGCGTTTAGATTTATGGCAATAGTAATCGTTTTGCTTTTAGCAGCAATCCTGGTCATCGTAATGAAAAGAGGATAGGGTTAAAGATCAAGCAGGGTAACCTGCATCGAAAGCGGAAGTCTGTTCTTGGTAATTGAAAGCTTCGGCAAAGGCGTTGTGTCGTGCGCGCCGATTTCTTTTAAGAATTTCTCAATCGGATCAAGCTCACGGTTTAGTAAAGGGGTCCCGTAATGCATCGGTATCACTATTTTGGGCTCAATTTGGCGTACAACGGATGCCGCTGCGGCTGCGTTGATTGTTGAGACACCGCCAACCGGTAACATCAGTATATCAACGGTTCCCAGTTCTTCGAGTTGGTCTTCGGTTAAGGGATACCCCAAATCGCCGAGGTGGCAAATACTAACGTCGTCTATCTCAATCAAATAAACGGTATTCTTGCCCCTTAGCGAGCCATGTTCGTTATCGTGATAAGAAGGAAGCCCGATAACCAGAACATCGCTGATTTCGTATTCGCCCGGACCGGTTATTACGTAAGGATCGCCGTTAATAGCGCTGACGTTGGAGTGTCCGGGGTGATTATGACTAACGGTAACAATATCGGCGCTCTGTTTACCGAGCGTATAGCCGATACCCGCCGAAAACGGGTCGGTGATAACGGTCGCCTGTTTCCCTTTAATCTTAAAACACGAATGTCCGAGCCAATTAATATCCATATTCTTAGCGTAAGTGTATCATAAACAGCTTTAAACGGTCAATTAAAAAAGACTAAAATATACTGAACCGTTTGCCGATTATGGTATGATATAGCTGTTATGAAATACGCATTGTTAGCCGATATTCACTCTAACTTGGAAGCATTGACTGCCGTCCTTGAAGATATTGACAAGCGCGCTGCCGTTGATGAGCTTTGGATAATGGGTGATACTGTCGGTTATGGCCCCAATCCGTCAGAATGCATTAAACTCCTGCGTAGTCGCAAGCATACCGCCGTTTGCGGTAACCACGATATTTATTGTGCCGACGCTCCGGAGTCCCTTTATATTTTCGGCCCCGAAGCCTTTACTTCCTGTCGTTGGACCGCAAGCGTTTTGACAGCGGAGGATATTGAATATCTTAAAGACTTGCCCAATGTTGCCGAGCGTGACGATTTCATGCTGGTACACGGCAGCCCGCGTGAGCCGTTATGGGAATATGTGATATCGCAGAGTGTGGCGCTTGTTAATTTTGATTATTTTCGTAATAAATACTGCCTGGTAGGACACTCGCACACGCCTCTCATTTTTAAGCTGGATGAAAACAAAAACTGCGTTGGTGTACCGTTTACGGAAAATATCGGAGTGGTGCTCGGTAAGGACAAAATGATTATTAACCCGGGCAGTGTCGGGCAGCCGAGAGATGAAGACCCGCGCGCAAGCTATGCCATTTATGATAGCGAAAGCAAGGTAATCAGGTTGTATCGCGTGCCGTACGATATAAAACTGACCCAGCAAAAAATGATTAAACAGAATTTGCCGATACGTTTAATATCTCGTTTAGAGAAAGGTTTATAAATTTGAACAGCAATAACCGACAGCGTGATTTATTGGCGGAAACGCAGCGTTATTTACGGCGCCTCGATTTAAAAGCGCGCAAAAAACTCGGACAGCATTTTCTTGTAGACGAAGATGCTTTAGCGGCAATCGTTTCGGCTGCCGAACTTACCGCCGATGACCTGGTTATCGAGGTGGGGCCGGGGTTGGGGGTTTTAACCGATGAACTGGTAAAAAAAGCCGGCGCCGTTGTTGCCGTTGAACTTGACGACCGGCTGGCGGAAATCCTTAGAAAGAAAATGACGGCAGCAACTAATTTTACCGTAGTTAATAAAGATATTTTAAAAGCCGAACCGCAAGAGTTTCTGGCACAGCCGGTAGCGCTAAACGTCTTGAAAGGGGCTCAGCCGATTTATAAAGTGGTTGCAAACCTGCCCTATTATATTACCTCCGCCGTACTGCGCTATTTTCTGGAAGCTTTACCGCAGCCGTCTGTTATGGTTGTAATGGTGCAAAAGGAAGTCGCCGAAGCTATCGCTGCCGAACAGGGCAAAATGAGTCTGCTTAGCACCAGCATACATTTCTACGGTAAGCCCGAAATTGTAAGGTACGTACCGGCAGCAAGTTTTTACCCGCCGCCCGAAGTTGATTCCGCCGTTTTAAAAATAAAAGTTTACGATAAACCGCGTCTTGATATAGACGATGTTAACGGATTTTTTAATCTTGTTCGTGCCGGATTTGCCGCTTCGCGCAAGCAGCTCCCCAACTCACTGGCACAGGGGTTAAAATGGGAAAAAGAAAGGGCGGTTGTACTTCTGGCAAAAGCCGAAATCGCTGCTAATCGCCGTGCGGAAACCCTCTCACTTGAGGAATGGGGGCAGCTCTGGGAGATATTTAAAGAGGATAACCAATGTTAAAAATTACCGCTCCCGCTAAAATAAATTTGACACTTGAGGTGCTTGCCAAGCGCAGCGACGGTTATCACGAGATTAAAAGTGTTATTCAGGCAATTGATTTATGCGATACCTTGTCCTTTGAAAAAGGAGAGGGTCTTAATATAACGTGTGACGACCCGAATTGGGAGAAAGAAAAAAGCCTGATTTTCAAAGCGGTAAACTTGCTTGCAGACGATTTGGATAGGCCTTTGGAGTGTAAAATTCACCTAAGTAAACGGATCCCTTTACTTTCGGGGCTTGCCGGTGATTCCTCCGGCGCGGTAGCCGTGCTTAAAGGCTTGAATACCTTTTTGAATTTGGGCTATACAACCGAAAGGCTGGCAGGCCTGGCGGCCAAACTTGGCTCGGATACCACTTTTTTCTTATCGGGAGGCTCGGCCCTGATGCAAGGGCGGGGAGAAATCGTTGAACCCCTTCCTCCAATGCCTCCGACATGGGTCGTTTTAATGTTACCTCAAACAGAACGCGTAATCGGTAAAACCGCTAAAATGTACTCCGCTCTGAGAACGGATTTATTTACCGCAGGAGAAAAAACTGATGCGCTTGTTGCCAGGCTGAAACGCGGCGAAGATATCGATAATGATATGCTTTATAACGTTTTTGAATATGTGGCGTATGATATTTATGAAGGGCTTGGAGTCCTGCGCGATGAATTTTTAAGTGCCGGAGCTCTGACCGTTCACCTTGCCGGCTCGGGGCCTTCTCTTTTTGCTTTGGTTGATAGTGAAACGAATGCCCTTCGAATTTGTGAAAGGCTCAAAGCAAAAGGGTATTCAGCTTTTGCCTTAAAGACTCTTTGACGCAACATTGAAGCCGTTTTATCCCTCTTTAGCCGTTCGTAGGACCCTTAACGGGTCCCTCTTGTCATCCTGAATGTAATGAAGGATCTAAGAGGAAGGGAAGTATAGGCTATGAGGTCGCCTCAGAATCACGAAAGAGGAATCGCCCTACTGTATAAACAGTAACCAAACGCTGCACTATTCGCCAACCCTTAGATTCTTCGACAGACTCAGAATAACAAGTTATAAACGTCTTTGCGAGGAATAAGCCGTTAGGCGAACGACGTGGCAATCTCCTACAAATAGAATGCCTCTCGATTTATTAAGGATTACTTCGCTGCGCTCGCAAAGACAAGGTGCTTCTCAGCCGTTCGTGGTGAGCCTGTCGAACCATAACGGCGGCCGGATGGTAATCCTTGTCTACTCTCGTTCGTGGAACCCTTCGACAAGCTCAGGGCGAACGAGTCTTTTTTATCATCCTGTTTCCCTATTTTGTCATCCTGAACAGAGTGAAGGATCTAAGAGGACGAGAAGTATAGGCTATGAGTCATTCTCGGGAACAAGAAAGAGGCTTCGTCCTATTATAAATCCGCAACCGAACAGTGCACTATCCGCCAACTCCTAGATTCTTCGGCAAGCTCAGACCCTTCGACAGGCTCAGGGTGCTCGGAATTTGGATTGTCTTTGCGAGGAATGAGCGTAAGCGAACGACGTGGCAATCTCCAAGGAATTTAATCTATATGAGATTCTTCGCTTCGCTCTGAAAGACAGTGGAGTTTATTTATTAGAGATTGCTTCGCTTACGCTCGCAAAGACAAAGAGAATTGCTTTAAATATATTCTAAAAGCTTAAAAATACATCGTTAAGTTATTCATTATTCAATTTCTTTGTGATACAATCAGGTGGTCGGCATTCCGCATTGGGAAATAAAATAGGGATTATTTGATGAACTCGTCTATCGTTATTGAGAATCTTACCAAGTATTACGATGACTTTCTGGCATTGGATAATCTGTCGCTTACAATAGAGGGTAACGAAAATATCGGATTTTTAGGGCCCAACGGAGCCGGTAAAAGCACCACTTTAAAGATTTTATGCGGTCTTCTGCGCCCAACCTCCGGTAAAGCCTACATAAACGGTTTTAATATCGCTTCCGAGAAAGAAAAGGTCCTCTCCCAAATCGGTACAATTATTGAAACCACCGAATTTTACGGTTATTTAACCCCTGCGGAAACATTAAGCTACCTCGGTAAACTGCGCGGTATGAGTAGCGATGATTTACGTCGGCGTATCCCCCAAGTTATTGAAATGGTAAATCTGGAAAAGTGGCTTAATATTAAAATCGAAAAGTTTTCACGCGGTATGAAGCAGCGCTTGGCTTTAGCGCAAACCTTACTGCACGACCCGCCGATTCTTATCTTTGATGAACCGGCTTTAGGTTTAGACCCCAGGGCGGTGATTGAATTTAGGCGAATAATTATCGAAGCCGGAAAAGATAAAACTGTCTTTTTTGCCTCTCACCAATTAAGCGAAGTCGCTCAAATATGCAAACACGTCGCGATTATAGACCGCGGCAAACTGCTCGGTTACGACGCTATCGAAAACTTGGAGCGCGATTACGGCTCTTTAGAGAATGCCTATCTCGAGTTAACGGGGGTTCCGAGTGAGTGAGTTAAAGAAATTACAAACCGTTATCAATTACGAATTTCTGAAACATATTCGTCGGAAGCGATTATATGTGATTTTGCTTTTGGTGCTTATCAGCGAAGCCGCAACGCTAATCGGTTTTCAAACAATGATGGGCGGCTTCCCCGATAATGCCGCTTTGCTGGCGGTAATGCTTTCCGTCGGGCCGTCAATGGCGGCTTTCGGAGCAATTTTCTTTTCGGGGGATGCCATTGCCGGAGAATTTGAAAGCAAAACCGGCTTTTTGTTGTTTACCAATCCCGTAAAGCGCACTACATTGGTGCTCGGTAAATACATCGCCGGTTGTATGGCAGTGGCAATCTTGGTAATTTTCGCATACGCCGTGCTTTGTATTTCCCTTTTTGCCGTTTATCAAACTATTCCTCCGGAAACGGCGCAATCTTTCGGTTTATGTCTTTTGTACAGCATTTCGATTTTGGCGGTCACTTTCCTGTTTAGCTCTCTAACCAAAAGTTCAATGAGCGCCATTGTGATTACGCTGGTTCTAATTATGGTAATTTCAGGGACAATCGAAAGCATTTTGATGCTGGCAGGCAAACCGTATTGGTTTTTGATATCCGCCGCCGGCGATGGAATTGCCCTTGTTTACGAAGGTAACACTGAGCTGATACTATCAGGTTTAATTCCGATGGAAGAGGCCGGTAATTTCCCGTTTGAAATACAGGTTCCGAATATCGGACATAGTGTTCTTGCAATGGTTATTTATTTGGTGGGAGGCCTTATTCCCAGCCTGATTATAACCAATCGCAGAGAGCTTAGCTAAAATAAAAATAATTTGAGAGGCCGATTAAAAATGACTCCATTAAAAACTAAGGTTATCGTTAATCCTGTGGCCGGAGCCAAAACCACATATCGCAAGTGGCCCCTTATCAATGAATTGCTGCAAAGCGGCGGAATCCCTTTCGAATATCAATACACTGAAGGAATCGGGCACGCCATTGAACTTGCTCGTGAAGCAACCGCAAACGGTTACAGCTTTGTGGTGGCGGTCGGCGGAGACGGAACCATCAATGAGGTTGCCAACGGCATCTTGCAATCCGGCGACTCATCAAACGCAACGATCGGTATTATCAGTACCGGAACGGGCGGTGATTTTATACGTACCGCCGGTATTACACGGGATTATATTCAGGCTTGCAATTCTATTTGCGCCTCAAACAAACGGATGATCGATGTTGGAGTGGTTGAGTACCACAAAGACGGAAAACCGCATAAGCGCTATTTTGTAAACTCCGCGGGGGTTGGTTTTGATGCCCATGCAATAGAAGCTGCCAGCCGCCTGCCGAAAATATTCGGCGGAACAGTTCCTTACGTACTCGGTTTACTTAAATCCGTTGTCAGTTATAAAAATAAGTCGGTCAACCTTTGCTTGGAAGAGGAATGCCAGGACAGAAGGGTGTTAACGGTTGTAATGGCTAACGGCTGCTATTTTGGCGGCGGAATGTGTATTGCCCCTACCGCCGATATTTACGACGGCTTTTTTGATGTAGTCAGCGTCGGCGATGTAAATAAACTGGATCTTTTAAAGACGTTCCCGAAGATATACAAAGGAACGCATACCACCCATCCTAAAGTAAAAGTTGAACGGGCTTCCGAAGTTAAAATCAACTCCGCCGAGAAAGTTGTAATTGAAGCGGACGGGGAATTCCTTGGAGAATGTCCGGCCACATTCCGAATAATTCCGGCAGCCTTGAGTTTAGCGCTCTAGCGGCTAAATATTTTCCCCCTGATAAATGCCGCTGTAAGCATCGGTTTCTGAGGCCAGCCTGAAAAAGACCATCTGTATTATGCGCGCATTTTGCTGCAAAGAGAACCCCGCCGGATTATGTACCGCAAGCAAAGATTCCGAGCGCCCCGAATATCCTGCGTCCCAAACAGCGGTATTAACGGTAACCCCGCAGCGTAAAAGGCTTGAGCGCGGCGTAGCAAGTGCCATTACGTTTTTCGGTAAATGCACTATTTCGTTATAAGTAACGCTGTAAACCCCTTGGGGCAGGTGTATAAAGCCGCTTGCATCAAACGCCAGCGGAGATTGACCCGACAGAACCCTGTCTTTGTTGTTAATCGCAATTTTACCGGCGGATTGCAATGCGGATATACTGCGAAGCGTAAAGTCGACCCCGTTCGGTTGGAGCTGTTCATCCGTGTTGATAAAGCTCTCTATCAGGGGCGGGTTTGCATTTAACAGCTTTTGGATATCGTATTTAGATAGGACATTGGACATATTGTGGTGCCTTTCGGTGTTAAAATCAATTTTTTATAAAACCCAATCGGACAGTCTTTGTAAAAAATGAGAAAGACAGAACTCACAGAGGCCTTAGAAATTAAAATATCAGCATCCGGCCAGGATTGCAATAACAGATATAACTATCCCGATAAAAATCACCAGGCCGATGAGCCTGATCATCCCGCGTGTGCTCATACTTTCCTCCAAGTACGAAAGCCAGTATAGCATCTCAAAACAAATAATGGCAATAATTTTTTTGGGGGGTTACAAAAACAATCCAAAATTGATAAAATACTACTTGTTAAAAGTAGGCGTAAGTTATATCCTTTAACTTGGTGAATAATTTTTGGATGGTGTCAACATGAATGAGATTGATTACGTTTCGGTTAATGAAGATGTCGAATGCCCGGTTTGCGGGGAAACATTAAGTAACTTTGAAACAAAAAGCGGTCCGGGCGCACAGGTAACTCTGGATTTTCGAGAGGTGGACAACTTCTCCTGTCGTTGCGCAAAATGCAAAAGCATTATCGAGTTTTCTCTGAAAACTGCGGTAGAAGAAGGAAAAAGAAACGAGCTAACAATTAACGATTACCAGAAAAAGAGCGTGATTTACTAGCTGAAATCATCTTCCCCCTCTATCAGCCTTAGAGTTTCCTCGCTACTGCCAAAGTGGTGAGCTATTTCGTGTCGTACTGTTTTTTCAATCTGCCTTTCAATCTCATCATCCGTTGCCGATATTGATTCGATTGCCTTTTGGAAAATGGTGATTTTATCCGGAATTACCATTCCGTAGTAACTGCCGCGGCATGTCTGCGGCACCCCTTCGTAAAGACCCAGCAGTAATATCTCATCTTCGGCATCTTCGTTTTTAAGTTGCTCAGCCGTCGGGTAATCTTCCACCACCACGTCGACGTTATCCATCAACTCCAAAAATTCTTTCGGCAGTCTTTCAATCGCCTTAATAACCAGCTGTTCAAACCGTTCTCTGTCCATATCGTTTTTATATTTTACGTGTTCCGATTTATATTTGCCAATAATTATCTGTGAAAACTATCTAATTCTGTATTTTGGAAGCCTGATTTGTGATATCATTCATTTAAGAAAGAAATGAGGGGATTAAAATGGAACTGTCTCCCGAAGAAAGACGGCGTATTTACGAAGAAGAAAAAGCACGCATTGAGGCGGAAGGACGGGACACTGAATCAGGTGATACATTAAGCTCAAACATCCCGCAAAATGTTGCTTGCATGCTCTGTTATGCGCTTTTTTGGATTAGCGGCATTATTTTCTTGGTTTTAGAAAAAAAGGATAAAGAGGTTAATTTCCATGCCATCCAGTCCATTGTTTTATTCGGCGGGCTCACCGTACTAAGCCTCTTTTTTAATTGGATTCCTTATGTTGGCAGTATTCTTAATGCCATAATCGGAATTTCGATGTTTATTTTGTGGATAGTGCTGATGGTTAAGACATATCAAGGAGAGCGCTTTAAGGTTCCGGTTGCCGGTGACATTGCCGAAGCAATTCATAAATCGGTTTGGAAAACACCTGATTCCGGCGAAACAGAAAATAAAGAAGGGCAAGATTTTGCCGAGAATATTTCACAAAAGGTTGATGACCTCGGTAAGAAAGCCGACAATTACTTCCACCGTACACGCGGCGACAGAATCATAGGCTACAGTTTTGCGATATTCTGGGCGGTTGTTTTTATTGTTTTCTTTGCAGGGTTTTCCGAGTATATCGCTTGGTATTTTGTAGGAGATGACGGTAAGTTAATAATGGAGCCGTTTTTAACCCCCGACTTTCAATTGTGGCTACCGGTTTTAATTACGGCGCTCTCCGTTACCATTGTTGCTAACATAATCTTAATCGTTTACGATCGATATTGGTTTCGTGAAGCGGTACAAATAGTGCTTGAGTTAATCGGGATCGCGGTGGTTATCTATTTGGTGGTAATATTCCCGTTTGATTTCAGTATTATTCCCGATGCGATTGCCGCCGGTATAATACCGGTTGTTGCCAAGTCAACGCTTATCGTTGTTGCTATTGCCTTAGGAGTAAGTGCGCTGGTGCGTTTTATAAAGATGATTTTTAATATCGATAAGGCTGAATATTTGAACTGATTTATAAACGGCGGTCGGTAAAATTGTTTGCGGATAATAAGTCAGAAACAGAATGTTGCCCTAAATTTGACCCCATACCTTGGGATGGCCAAGAAATTATCTGGTGCGACAAATTGTTTATCAAAGATACCGTTCCGCAGCTTTTTCATATTCCGCTGCCGGGTATTTTACCTAAAAAGATATCTGCGATGTGGAATAAAATTGAAGCCGCCGGCGCCAAACCGGAAAACAAAGACTTTTTGATGCTAATGTCGGAAAGCTCGCAGTGGAAAGGCGAAGTTTATATTAGTGTTACCAAAGAAATTTCCGAGGCCGAGAATATAAAGCTATCGGGGACTTATTTAACAAGGGTTTTTGACGGTGCGTATAATAATATCCCGAAATGGATTAAAGAAATGGAATCATACGTTTCCCAAAAAGGTAAGAGCGTTAAAAATTACTACTTTTATCATACTACTTGCCCTAAATGCGCACAAAAACATGGGCACAATTATACGGTGGTGTTTGCCGAGGTCTAAGTAATGAGACCCACTTTTGATTTCCGGACATATTACTTATTATTTTAATCTTGCTTTTTTAGCGGGGCTTTACGTCTGTTATCAATGACATGATAAACAGCTTGAATAGGGTGGGTGTAAGTCATACGCGGACCCGAATAGCGCATCACAACCCTTACCCGCTCTCTCATTTGCGGTTTGTAGCAATGTACAGGACATTTGGCACAGGTTGTTTTGCCCTCACCGAAAGGGCAAAGGTCAAGCCTTTTTAATGCGTATTCTTGCAGTTCAGCACACTCCGGGCATAGTTCTGCCGTATGATGATTCCCTTTGCAATACATTCCAATCATCGTAACAATTGTTTTTCTTTCCCGTTTAATTCGTTTGTTTTCAGCCATTGTATTTTTATTTTACCTTTGATGGATTTTCGGCAAATTGTCTGTTTGTTTATTATAAACCAATTAAAATCAATCCCAAAATGATTGACAACAGCTTTTCCTGATAGGATAATGTTTATGATAGATTGCAATATTACAATAACACTCGGTCGTTTACGGACGCTGTTTATAAAATAATGGTTTGTTACTAAATACGGAGGAGGGTTATTCCTATGGGACTGGTTATTGCAATATTGACATTGGTTGCCGGCATTGTCGTTTTGGTTTGGCCTAAAATCCTAAACTATATTGTTGCCGCTTTTCTGATTATAACCGGCATTTTGGGCATTATCGCCACACTCTGATTACATAGCTTTCTTTGTTAGCAGAATTTATATTGTCTTTTTCGCCTTTAACATGGCGAACGGGGTCTTTAACCGTCTTTGTGAGGAATGAGCCTTTAGGCGAGTGACGTGGCAATCTCCTACAGATTTATTAGAGATTGCTTCGCTGCGCTCGCAAAGACAAGGAGGATTGCTTTGCTACTCTCGCGAATACAAAGGTGGTTGCCTCACCTTCCCTGCGGGAATGGTTCTGCAAAGACAAAGAGCACGAATATTACTCCCCTGTAACGACCTCAAATCATTAATATTAAATCCCGTACGCACAAAAAACATTCATATGCAAAATTTTGCCTTTTTTGGGCTTTAATAATATAATCGTCGGGTTTGCACTTTTTTGTCGGCTGAATTTATAATCCGCAGCTAAAATTTTTTTCAAAATACAAATTTGGGAGGGGTAAAACAATCAAAAAAACGGGTGCATCAATAATTTTTTCTTGGAGTGTATTTGAGTGAGAAACAACATAACAAAAATGCTTGGTATTATTGTAACGATTGCTATGTTTGCCGGGTTTGTTATAACCGGATCCCCGGTTGTTGCTGTTGGTAACCCTCCTTCCGTAAATGGTTGGCAGAGTGTTGCGATGCCTGACCTTGCTCCCGGTACCGACGTTGAATTGATAGAGCAAGCCAATGACGGTACCATATTCATTAGCACTGTAAAGCATCTGTTTAAAATTGATCCTGCTATCGATTTAGGGGGATATAGTGACGGAATCCCTACGGGGAATATTGAATTTAATTGGTTTGAAGAATCGCTCGACTCAAATGATAAATCTTACACCTTTGTTACAATAACTGATCTTGAAGAGCATCTGACTGATCTTACCGGAGTTTTTATATTTAAGTTAACTGCGGATATTAAAGGTTCCGGCACGTCTGCCCCAAGTACCGAAAGTTTTTCGATAACCGGTAATCTCATTGCCGATAAAGATACGAAAACAGTAACTTTTGAGGCAGGAGGTTATTTTTATTCCTCTGACCCTGTTTTTCAAGCAGCGGTTGAAAATAAAAATCTAAAAATAGCAATTAACGGTTTTACGGTCCAAGAAAACGGCGATATTTCCGTTACCGATATCAGAATTACGGGAAGCGATGGATTTAACTATGACAGAGCCTTTGATATCAATGCTGTTTCCGGGGTTGCCGTTGTTAAAACGATAGATGAAAACACCGCATTTGAAAAGCGCTATTCAATGTATAAATCAACTGATGGATACAATTGGGAACCCACCAATATCACAAATAAAACCGAACGTATTACTGCCATTAAACCCTCCGCTAATTATGCCAACGATAAAATAGTATATGTTGCGGTTGATAACGGAGATAATCCCTCCAATAAAAGTAATTATTCAGGTCCTACCGGTATTATTAATAAACCCGAACAAATTGCCTCTGCCAGCGCGTTAGCTAATTACTCTAACAGCAAAACTTCCGATATCGCTTTTTATACCGGCGGCACATCTCCGGTTGAAGACGGGTATGCTGTCGTATATCGCTGTATCGAGGGCGCCGATAGTTATTCGCCTTACAGCGCAATGGGGCTTCTTTCAACCTATGTGACCGGAGAAGTAAAATCCGAACATGTTATATCCAGCCATGTTTATACCCTTGACAGTTATTATGACGGAACCTATGTTTGGCTGCTGGCTGCTACCAATCTGGATGTTTTTAAAATAAAAGATGACGGCAATACTGCTGCTTGGACGGATATGCAGCTTTCCGAAACCCTTGGCAGTAATTATTCCGATGAATTCTACGGAGTTAATGTATTTGCGGCAAAGTTTGCTCCCGATTATGTTCAATCAGGCGTTATCTGGGCAATCTACCATGATAATTACGGGTCCTGGCGGCTTCACAATAGGCTTGGCAACGGTTTTCAGGGCGGTACTCGAGGTTACGGTATTATTGCTCACAATTCGAAAGAGACTCTTTGGGCAACTAATATCACTCCGATGATTATCAAGGACAGTAGAAATTCACCTTTGAGAGCCACCGCTTTCTGTGATTTTGAATTCGCCTCTAATTACGATAGCGATAACAACCCTGAACTCTATGCTGCATTGAACTTTAGCAGGGTTTCCAATCATAACAGCACTTCAGAACAGAACGGAGTCTGGAGGATTAAGGGCGGACTCAACGACGGTACCGTTATCGGTAGTATTACTCACGTTACCGAAGACCAAAGGATGGGAGTCGGTAGCATTGAAGTCGACGGAGACACAATTATCGCCGGCAGCTATGATGATTCCATTGACATATCTCAGGTACAGATAAGTTTTGATAACGGGGACAATTGGCAGGGGGCGATAAGAAACCCGCTTGGAGAGGGCAATTACCCCTGTAAGGTACTAATCGGTAAATACGGTCAGACCAAGGGATTGGTCTTTGCTGCTACCGGCGGCTTACAAAGCGGCATTTCCGTTTCAGATGATAACGGATTACACTGGACACAAACCGCTTTTTTTGATGATACATTTATCCTTGAAATAAGAGATGTTTCTTTTAATCCTACAAATTCCTCGGCAATCATGATTACGTATAATGAGGATTATATTACTAACGGCAGTGTTTGGATAACCGATAACATTAACTCGGAATCGGTTAGCTGGCAGAGGATTTACTGTAAAGACTTCAATACCGATATGATTTTTACCAAGACCGGCTTCGCCGCTGACGATTCGGCGGTTGTGTTTTTTGATGAATCCACCTTGAAAATATGGCGTTCGGAAGACAATTGCAAAACATTCGATGAAATAGTGGATTTACGTGAATGGAACGTTGCTGTCAGTTCGTGGATAATTCCCGATAAAGATACCTTTTATGTCGCAACTTGGGGAGGGTTTTGGAGTACAGACCTTAAAGACACTTTGGCAGCGGAAGGTATAGGGTTTACTTCAATTGAAATGAGAGGAAATGTGTTTATTGCCGGTGATACCCAAGGTAATGCCTACGTCTCAACTGATAAAGGGTTTACATGGGAAAATCTCGTTCAATGCGATACTCCTGATTACAATGTTGTCGTCGCCTTTGATGCATATAACGATAATATATTTTACTACGTAACCGAGAGTGGCAAAGTAGGCAAGGTAACTTTTGACGGCAATGAACTGCTATCTAACGTTGCGCTTAACGACAGTAACGGAGATGGTGTCTCCTTATTGTATCCGAATGCCATTGCTGTTTCTGCCGATAATACGCTTTACGTAGCCGGTATCAACGGCATGGCTCGCTTAATATTGGATCAAGATGATAATAAATGGGAAGGTGAGATTACCAAGCTTTTCGAAATAGAAGGTTTGCAATATACTGCTAGTCCTAATGCCGTATGGACCGTTAAAGACTATGACAAGCTTTACGTTTTTGAAGATTTCTTAAGCAGCGCTCCTCAGGATGTCAGTGCCATTGAAATTGAATCGAGTGATAACGAAACGCAAACCAAGAGCATTGAGCTTTCGTGGAAGCACATAAAAGAAGACGGCGACACCGTATATCGTATTGAATGGAAAAAAGCCTCTGCCGCAACGTGGAATTCAATTACTAAAACTGTTGAAGCCGGTACGGCATTTGGGAGTAATGTAAGTATCGAAATTGACGGGCTATCAACCCTTACGGAGTATATGTTTAGGGTGCGCGTTGCCGACGGGAGCCCTGTTCAAAGCCGCTGGTCCGAAAATGCCAGCTTAACCACTTCCGTTTATGTTGCGGTTCCGGTGCCTATCAGCCCGTCTCATAACGCGGTGGTTGATAATCTGCATCCGATATTTACATGGTCGGTAGGAGTTAATGCCGCCAATTACGAATTCCAATTAAGCAAACAAGCTTCTTTTAGCGAGATTATTGATTCGGTCTTAATTTCTGAAAATATTTATGTTTATCAGGATGATAATATTAAGTACAATTCCGAATATTATTGGAGGGTACGGGCAATTTCTTCCGATGGTACGACCAGTAAATGGTCCGTATGTGGGCCGGACGATGCACCGGCTGCCTTTAGGACCGGGGGTGCCCTTACTCAGGTAACGGTTTTTCAGACGGTAACCGTTACGGCTACGGTTTATATTGAAAACCAAACCTATAAGACATCGACAATAACTGTAACGCCGACTATTCCAAGTTTTCTTGTAACGGCTTCACCGTCTACGGTAGTATCGACCTACACCGAAACAGTTACCGAGCCTGTTTTTACAGAACGTCCGGTTTATACCGTACCGACAACGGATATTTTAGTTGTGACTCCTAATTTCCAAGAGAGTACGGTAACCCACATTACCAACATATTCACAACTAAAAATAGTACGACGCATTACTTTTGGCCTCTGATTATAATTGGACTTGTGACTATTACGGCGATTCTGCTGGTAATCAGATTGCGTACAGAAGATTAGGCGCATTATTTAAAAGAAGATTTTATGAGGCCTCCATTGATTGGGGGTCTCATGTTATAAACCCGTTACCAAACGCTGCACTATGCGCCAACTCCCAGATTCTTCGACAGGCTCAGAATGACATTACCGTCTTTGCGAGGAGTGAGTCGTCAGGCGAGTGACGTGGCAATCTCATACAGATTTATTAGAGATTGCTTCGCTGCGCTCGCAAAGACAAGGGTTTAGCCGTTCGTGGGACCCTTCGACAGGCTCAGGGCGAACGGGTCTTTTTTGTTATCCTGTTTTTCCCCCCTTGTCGTCCTGAACGTAGTGAAGGATCTAGGAGGATAGAAAATACAGGCTATGAGGTCGCCTCGGCAACAAATACGGGGCATCGTCCATACGCGATTTACTAACCTAACACTGCGCTATTCGCTAACCCCTAGATTCTTCGGCAAGTTCAGGGTGCTCGGAATTTGAATTGTCTTTGCGAGGAATAAGCCGTCAGGCGAGTGACGTGGCAATCTCTAAGGAATTTAATCTGTACGAGATTCTTCGCTTCGCTCGCAAAGACAGAGGAGGATTGCTTTGCCTTCCCTTCGGGAATGGTCTCGCAAAGACAAATATATATATCATCCCAAAAGATAATCACAAAAAATAACCCGAGACACATTGCCCGGGCTATTTTAAAATACCATTTCAATCTAAAGCCGCTAATTCAATATTGTCAAAATCGACTTTTCCAAACTATTCAGAGATGTCGCCAACCGATATCGCATAAGAATTAACATCTTCTCCGGCGGGAACAACAAACTTAAAGCGGAATTGCATACTGGCCCCCGGCTCAATGTCTCTGATATAAATTACCCTTGTCGCAATTTTTTCGTCTTTTACATCCCTAAAAAGGGTGGATACCGCGGCGTCCGTTTTAACATCGCTTACGTTCTTAACCACGCCGGAAACCTCTACCGCATCACCGACCGGATTCATATCGTGGCTTTTAAGCTGCACTTTCTCGAATTCCGTGGTTATTGCTTTGCGTACGGACACCTTATATGTTCTAAACGCTTCCGCTTCTTGTTTTGCGGGGGTTATATTGGCAGCGCAAATACTTTGCGGCTTAAACTCAAACTCTCGATGGCAAACAGTATCCAAAACATTCCCTTCACCATCACAAAAAACAACTTCTAAAACGGCAGTGGCCAATGTTTTTTCACCGCTATTTTTAAATTCCAATACTAACGCACGCTTACTGCCGGAGCAAGTATCGGCTTCAACAATAACGTGCTTTAAAATTTCAACAGTGTCGCTGCCGATAACTTCAGGATCCGGGGTTAACACCGTTTTAACAACACTCGCCGTATAGCTTTGAATATCGGCCTCTGCCTTCGAATATTCAAACTCAACACTGCGCATACTGCCCTTATTAAAATCCGCTAAGCTTTCTTCAACGGTATCCGCAACACTACCGGAGGCATCATAAAAGGTAATCTTAAAAACAGCCTTCCCGATATCCTTATCGGCATTGTTTTTTAGATTCAAGACCACCCCGCGGCCTTTTGCCCCTTCTCCCTCTTTAATTAGCAGACTGTGGCTTATAACTTCAAGTTGTTCGTTCCCAACCGCCGTAGGCTCGGGCGGAGTACAGGGTTGAACGCCTTCATCAATTGTTTCTTCTTTCAAAATTTCCTTTTCAGACAATCCGATTGCCTCCCTTTAATAATAATCAAGTCGAGACTAATCCAAGTTGATATCAGACTAAACCGCAATAATTTCCTCGGCTTGTGTCAGTTCACCGATATCGATATCGCGCTTTCTCACCCTTAAGCCTTCAGGGGCTTGGAACTTAATAACAAATTTTTGTACGTCTCCGGGCTTGATATCTTTTAATTCTAACGTCCGCACACCGATTGTTTCATCGTTAGCATCCAAATAATTAACTACCATTACGGCATCGGCATTTTCATTACTGACATTTTTGACAAAGCCGCTTAATTCCTCACTGCCATCCGGAAGTATATTCACTTCATTACGGCGCAGCTGCACCTTTTCCAGCTCAGAGGTAATCGTTTTTGTTAGTTTTATATCATAGCTTCTAACAGTATCTGTCAGATATAAGTCAAGCGGAATAACAAGCACGCGACTGACATCAACCATAATATCAAGTACAGTATGTTTTAGCGCCGTTACGAATTTACCTTCCGCATCAAAAAGATCCACTTCAAATATCGCTGTGGCAATATTAAACCCCGAAATATTGTGGATTGCTATTTCAATATCTTTTTTAATTTCGTTTGTTTCTTCAATTGTGCTCTCATGAAAATTATGGCGCATAACAGCAATTTTTTCGTTCCCGGTAACCTCGGGTGCAGGGGTTATTACCGTTTCTTTGACGTGAACATCGTAACTGATAACGTCAATATTTTCGGCTTTGGCAGTCAGAGCGCGCACGGTATAGGTATTACCGGCTTCAAAATCATTGATACTTCGTTCAATTTCATCAATTACGTTTCCTTTGGCATCAAAAAACACGATATCAAGCGCCAGTTTGCCGATAACATCTTCGGAGATATTTTTAACGGCGAAATTAACGCCCTTACCAAAACCGGGTTTATTTTCCTTTTTAAGAATCAATGAGTGGGAAACAAACTCTACTTTTTCATTACCGGTAACAGTAGGATCGGGAGCCTTGCGCGCCATTTCAGCCAGTTTTTCCGGTGTGGGCACACCCTCGCCGGAAAATTCATTAAGATCAGCGAGAATCGCATCCAAGTCTTCTTCGTCTTGCCGGGGTGAAACAGGATTAACTTCCTGCGGATTTTCTTTTTCGGACAACTCAACCCTCCCCATAAATATTTTGTAAATTGAATTCGGTATTAAACCGATTTATTTATTATTCTAAATAGCATTGTACTTTATCAAGATTAGCATCTAATCCGAACGAATCATCACCAGCATCATTTTAAAGCGTTCCGTTGCCTTTAGCGAATGCGGCTGGTTTGCCGGCATAATTATAAACTCACCGCGCCGAACTGTTAGCGGCTCTCCTGAAATAGTAACTTCGGTTTCTCCGTCCGCCACATATACAAACGCATCATAGGGAGCCGTATGTTCGCTTAAACCTTGCCCTTTATCGAAGGCAAACAGTGTAATGGTTCCTGTTTTCTTGTTAAGAACGGTTTTTGATACCACCGAACCTTCCTGGTAGTCAATTAAGTTTTCAAGATCCAATGCTTTTCCGATTAACGTACTCTCACTCATACAACACTCCTTAAAATTAACTCTTTGGCTATCGATTTACCAACCGATATTATAACATTTTAAAGAGGCATTTATAAATTGAGGCAGGGTTTTCGGCTCATTTCGAGTTTATAAACAGGGTCGTCCGAGAGCCGTAAAATTAATTAATCTTTAGTAAATCAATTTTGAAGGTTAAATCTTTGCCTGCCAGAGGATGATTCGCATCAATAGTAACATCTTCATTTGAGGCGGCAATAACCTGCACCTGCGAAATATATCCACCGCCGGTCGACATTGTGAGATAATCGCCAACCTTTACATTCTCGCCGCCTTGTATTTGGCTTCTTTTGATTGTGATTATAAGGTCTTCTTGATATTCCCCGTAAGCATTCGCTGCGGCAATAGTAATTGTTTTCGTTTCTTTTTCTTTCATCCCGATAATTGCCGCCTCGAAATCGGAAATCATTGAACCTTTGCCAAGCACAAACTCAAGCGGCTGACCTCCGACCGATGTTTCGTATACGATACCGTCGGGAAGCGATAAAGTATAATCCACCTTCACCGTATCTCCGTTTTGGGCGATAACGGAACTGCAAGAAGATAGAACTGCCAAACCAAAAAGGGATACGAGAACCAAAACAGAGGCGATAACCGGACGAACTTTTTTCAATTTTTTACTCCCGCTTAAGATTGCATTACGGAAAATTTAATTTATTTTAATGGCGCCGGTAGGGCATTTTCTTTCACAGCCGCGTAACTTGTCGCACTTTTCTTGTTCGGTTACGGAACAAGTACCGGTTTCTTTATCCATATACAATATCTGCTGAGGGCATATTTTAATGCATACGCCGCAGCCGGAACAGAGTTCTTTATTGATTGATACGATTTCTTTCATAAACGGTACGATTATAACGCAGGCAGAATATCTATCAATTATAACTGTTGTTAAGAGGGCTGTCTAACACAAGGTTATTTTATCCCTAAAGCGCAATTTGGAATGAAGTCGGGAAACGAGAAAGGGTATTGTAAAATTAAAATTCGGTGCTATGATTGGATATAAGAAATTTAAGATTTATTATCGAAGCTTACAGGATAAGGAGACCATCAAAATGCCTAAACCGTGTGAAAACTGCCCAATCAAACGCTACTCCGATAAAAAACCGAACTCGTTTATTGCTAAAATTTGGAAATGGCACACAAGCTGGTGCCCGGGGTGGAAATCCTATCAAGCTGAACTAAACAAGAAAGCGGATTAAGCGCCGAATCAGAAAAGATTAATAGGTTTTTACCTCTTAATGTGGGAATGTTTTTTTGTGTATAATTTCACTGTAATTCGTTTAGGAGGATAGCTAATGACAACTGAGATTGGGGAGTATATGGTAGGAGCCTGTTTGAAGCTCCTAGATGAGTTTCAATGTGATTTTGTTGAATATAATATCCGACGTCCAGGTGGTAAGTTAGCTGGTTTGAAAGAAATTGATGTTATCGGACTGAAGCTTAAAGATAAAGAGGCATATCTTTGTGAAGTAACAACTCACTTGGGCGGGTTATTGTATGTTAATAATACTAACTCGATAAAAAGAATTAATGACAAATTTAATAATCTCCGTGATTATGCGGAAAAATATCTGTCAGAGTATAAACCACGATTTATGTTATGGTCGCCAAAAGTAAGCGCAAGTGTTGCCAATGAATTAGAAAAGATTGATGGTTTAGAACTGGTTATCAACGGTAGATATACTTCATATATTAGGTTGTTAGAGGATGAAGCAAGGAAGGGTACACACGATACGGGGAATCCTGTCTTCCGGGTATTACAGATATTGGGACATTTAGTAAAATAGAATATCAGCCATAATCGATAACAAAAAAAGTAGCAGCGACTGGAATTGAACCGGTAACTAAGAGTTTATAAGTTGCGGTCTCATATTTAACTTCCCTTGCTTAACAAATAGTTTTTTAGAGAGCCTGTTATATATTTCAAAAATAAAAGATACACAAAATGGCTTTAACGGGGTTATTTTTGCAGTATAGTGCGTTTGGGAGTGGTATAATTAACATTGAGAGGTGGGAATATGGCAACACTAAGATTGAAATTTAGCGTCACCTTAAAAGAAAGCAAATTACATTTCTCACATCACGGTCCCTTATTTCATAGATGGCTCCCTAATGGAGAAAATGATGCTATAGTAAAGCGGAATCAAGAAAAAGGGGTGGAAATAAAGTTTTGGTTCGAACGATGCGGCTTTGAGAACCATGGCTTCATCGAATTCGATGAAAACCGACGAGAAGTTGATCTCGATATAATGGCCAAACAAGGGGTTCTTGATGCAGGCCCTCTTAAGGGAATGCTCGTAATACAAGATGTGAAGCAAGAAGAAATAGATGCTTTGCAACTGAACAGAAGTGGCAGCCCTCATTACGAATCGCTTGGAAAGAGAATTGTGGCAATACTTTACCCAGAAATCTCACGCATTATAAACATTCTTCGCACAAATTTTGGACAATATTGGATTCGCCCCTTAGAGAGATGGAATTCGCACGAACACTTATTAGGCAGCTATTGCGGCTTAACACTTGGTCTTAAGTGGAACGTTGATGGAAGTGATAATTGGGCAGACTTTATTCCAAACAACCCTGAGGGTATTTTTAGAGTAATACTTGGGTTAGAAAAAGATTTCAAAGAATATATTACACAAGATGATTGGGCCACTCTTAGTGGGATAATTGCAAACGAATATAGTCCTTCAACTGCTGCACTCTTGCTTGCGCAAACACATCAATATTTAGACCAAGGCAACATAAAATATGCATTTATTGAAGGGATCACTGCTCTTGAAATAGCAATTGAAGAATTTATTCGAGGAAATATCATGGGAAACAAAAAACTTGAAAAGGGCATTGCAGGCTTTTGGAATCTTCCTCTTAATACAAAAATGATTACTATATCAACAACACTGGGCAATGTTGATTCTGATGATATTAATAACACCATTGAAGCAATCGAGACAAGAAATAAAATTGTCCATGATAACTATAACCCCCTTGATAGCCTAAGACCCCAAGTTTTGAGTTTGCTAAAAATAACTTCAGCATTGATTTCGGGTCCAGAATTGAGGTTTCCAACAATAAACCCTGGTAATGCCTTAAAGCCAAAAGAGACTTGGGAAGATTCCTAGCGCCTCATTTATATATGTAATTACGATTTTGAATATATTCGGCGCTATTTCTAACATTGTAGACTGAGCAATTCGCCTAGCCCCGTCTAATAACCAAGACGGAGAATTAAAACCCTGCTCCTGTTATCCTCGGCCTTATGAGAGGGTAGAAATTAGTCAATCGCCTGTTTTGTAATAGTTTTAGACATCGAGGCCATTCTTCTTCTCATTTAGTTGCGAGAGATGATAGCCTCGAACTACTCGAAGGTCAATAGCTTTTCACCTCTTAATGTGGGAATGTTTTGGGTGTATAATAATCTCATAAGTAAATTGTAGGAGTTGTATAGATGGGTAAAATAAAAGAACGAACAAATGCTGAAAGAGAAAATGTTGTTAAACCTTTAAAGAAATGGTTAGAGTCACAGAATACAAAGTGGGAGACCTATATGCCGCCACATCCCACATCAAAGGGCTGGGATTTAGAGGCTAGTAGGCCAAATTGCGACTTGTTAATAGAAGCTAAATATATTCAACGGTCCTTTATTGCTTCATTTTCTTATTTGGTAACTTCTCCATTACCAGACCGTAAACAATATTTTGCAGTCAGAAAACCTAAAAAATGGTGTGCACACCATTGTTGGGCTATAGGATCATCAAATTATAAAACAAGAGAACTTTACCAGTTGATATTTGATTATCTAATACGTTGTCCAACTTTTTGGAGACATTATAAAGAAGATTTGGGTATGAAATATGTATACTTTGTGATAAATGGAAAGGTAGCCAAAGTCGATTTTGGTAAATTATTAGATTATTCTGAAACTTATAAAAAAAATACTGCTGAAAAGACAACGGAGGGAAAAAGAGCTATAGCTGAAGATCTAATGAAAAATGTTAAGTACACATAAAAAAGTAGCAGCGACTGGAATTGAACCAGTGACCAAGGGCTTATGAGTCCCCTGCTCTACCTCTGAGCTACGCTGCCACGCCAAAGACTTATTCTAATGTCTGAAATATTGTATTGATAAGACGATTTCTTGTCAACTATCGGCAAGGTTTACTTTTTCTCATACTCTTTACAATAAACCGCATGCGGACGCTCCCTGTTATGGCAGGCACTGCGCCAGTTCCATTTACAGTTACCGCAAAGAACAACGTTTATCCCGAGTGCTCTTTTTATATTAATGATTATCCGATTTTTTAAGGGAATTTGTTGCATTTTTTTACGAATTTACTATAAAACTGATTAAGAACAGTGCTATTATAACAATTCAAACAGAGAAACGTAAAGCTCCGATAAAACATTACCGAATCGTCCGTAAGTCCCGCTACGAATTACGAGCGCGCTTTCTTTTTGGTATAATACAGGTTATTGCAAATCGTATTGTTTTTACTTATATCACATAATCTGCTTACGAAAAAAGGTTTTTATAGATGAATACGTCGTATCGCTTCGTTATTATCAGCGCGGTTTTTGTAACCGCATTAATAACCGCCAATGTAATGTCGGTTAAAGTCATCGAACTTGGTTCTTTAATAATGCCGGCGGCGGTAATTATATTCCCGCTAAGTTACATATTCGGTGATATCTTAACCGAGGTTTACGGCTACCGCTGGGCACGCCGGGTTATCTGGCTCGGGTTCGGATGTAACCTGATATTTGTTCTTTTTACCTACCTGGGGCAGTTAATGCCGGCAGCTTCCTTTTGGACCGACCAGCAAGCATACGAAAGCATACTGGGCTATGTCCCCAGATTGTTACTGGCTTCCCTGTGTGGCTATCTGGTAGGGGAATTTATTAACTCTTTTATAATGGCAAAGATGAAAGTGGCAACAAAGGGACGCTGGCTTTGGGCACGCACCATCGGCTCAACAGTTTTCGGAGAAGGCTTGGATACAGCCATATTTGTTATAATCGCCTATATCGGAACGGCTTCCTTTGTTCCGATAATGATTCTTTATCACTGGCTGATAAAGGTCGGAATTGAAGTTCTGGCAACGCCTCTAACCTATAAAGCGGTCAACTATTTAAAAAGAACGGAAAACGTGGATGTTTTTGATGAAAACACCAATTTTAACCCTTTTAAATTTTAGATGAATTTCTGAGTAAGGCAATAAAGCTGTGAAAATAAAATTTTTGGGCGCACACAATACACAAACCAGAGATATCAGACCGGCCGGTTTGGTGATAGACGGGATATTAGCCTTGGATGCCGGCGGATTGGCATCCGGCCTTACGCTTGAAGAACAACTTGCCCTTAAAGCAGTGCTGATTACTCATCAGCATTACGACCACATTAAAGACTTGCCGCTTCTGGGAATGAACCATCTTCTAAACCGCAGTTCGTTTGATGTTTACTGCCTGCCCGAAACAGGCGATATTATTTCTCGCTATTTAATGGACGGCACCCTCTATTCCAGATTTTTGGAAAAAGGCCAAAGAGAAAAAGCGGTCATTGAACTCAACACGATTGAACCGGATAAAGTTAGGCAAATTGAAGGCTACTCTGTGACCCCGATAACGGTGCCTCACGGCGTTCCCGCTGTCGGATATCTGGTATCCGCCGCAAGCGGGCAATCATTTTTTTATACCGGTGACAGCGGTCCGGGGCTTGCCAATAAATTAAAGGATTATTCGTTTGATTTACTGATTACCGAAGTCACCGCTTCCGACGAGTATATTGAAACATGCCGCAAGAGAGGGCATCTTTGCCCATCGCTTCTTAGGGAAGAGCTTATAACATATACAAAGCTCAGAAGTTCTATTCCTAAAGTGATGACGGTCCATATGAATATTTTCCAAGAAGAACAAATCCGTAACGAACTAAAAAAAGTGTCCGAAGAGCTGGGGGTTTTAATTGAACCGGCTTGCGAAGATATGATTGCGGAAATTTAATCTTTACCGCATTGCCAAGACTTAAAAGATGGGGGGAGTAATTGAATGCATGTATTTGAGGCTGCCGTTAACAGGCGTTCGATAAGAATATTTAAAAATAATCCGATTGATTTTAATATTTTGGAAAGGTGCGTTGATGCGGCTCGGCTGGCTCCCTCAGCAATGAACAGCCAGCTTTGCGAATACGTAATAGTTGACGATGCGCAGACCCGCTCCGAGATATTGGATTCGATTGCTTACTGGGGAGGGGTTCCCAAACCTGCCGAGGGGTGGACTGCCGGGAAGAAGCCCTTGGCATATATCGTTGTGCTTATAAATTTGGATCGGGAAAAAGAATACGGCTGCGGCAGATCCAATGCTTTTATTGATATTGGGCTGGCGCTTGGTAATATGACTTTGGTTGCTTGGGAAGAGGGGATCGGCACTTGTGTTATGACCGGTATCGATAAAGAAAGAATCGGTAAAATTGTAAACGCCACCGATAGGTATGAAGCCGCGGTGTTGTTGTCACTGGGGTATCCGGATGAAGAAGTTGTCTTGGAAAAATCGGACGGTTCGATAAAACGCTGGGTTGACGAGGAAGGTGTGCGCCACGTGCCTAAGCGCAAGCTGGAGGATGTAATCCATCGAAACAGGATTGAATACTAACACAGCTCTCAACCGTCTTTGCGAGGAACGAGCCCTTGGGCGAATGACGTGGCAATCTCACTCTTGTCATCCTGCTTTTCCCCTTTTTGTCATCCTGAACGCAGTGAAGGATCTAAGAGGACGAGAAATACAGGCTATGAGGCGTCTTCGGCAAGCTCAGAATAACAAGTTATAAACGTCTTTGCGAGGAGCGAGCCGTCAGGCAAGTGACGTGGCAATCTCCAAGAAATTGATCTATATGAGATTCTTCGCTTCGCTCTGAAAGACAGAGGAGGATTGCTTCGCTGCGCTCGCAAAGACAATGGGTTAGCCGTTCGTGGTGAAGGATCTAAGAGGACGGGGAATATAAGCTGTTAGGTTGCCTCGGCAATAAAGAAGAGGCATCGTCCTACCGTAAAATTTGCAACCGAACGTTGCATTATCCGCTAACTCCCAGATTCTTCGACAAGCTCAGAATGACACTACTGTCTTTGCGAGGAACGAGCCGTTAGGCGAGTGACGTGGCAATCTCATACGGATTTAATTTTTTAGAGATTGCTTCGCCTTCCCTACGGGAATGGTCTCGCAAAAACAAGGTGGGTTGCTTCGCTGCGCTCGCAAAGACAATGGTTTAGCCGTTCGTGGTGAGCCTGTCGAACCATAACGGCGGTCGAATAGTAATCCTTATCTACTCCCGTTCGTTGGACCCTTCAACAAGCTCAGAATGACACTACTCTTAATCATCATCGGTGCTGATTCTTTCTTCACCTACCTTATCAGCCAATCGCGACATCAACTTAGACGATATCCCGATATGCATATGGGGCATTTTTACGGTAAACACTTTTGTGCCGTTATCAATAACGATAATGACGGAATCGTCGCCGGGGTAATCGTTTAAGATATCCATCACATCGCGTAATTGTTTTACATCGCCGGCCTCGTCCCCCGACTGCTTAAGCTTAACAGTCAGACGGCGTTTTTGACCGGATGCTTTTGTCGTTTCTTCAGTAGCTTTTGACGGCTCAAAAAAATCAGGTGCCACTACTTTTTTCGCCAATGTCTTGTCCTCCAGGTTATAAATACGTACGTGGTCGCATACCAGTTGAGGGCTATCACCCCTAACTTTAACTTTACCGTCCACTAAAAGAATGTTTCCTTCCAACCATAGGTCTCGGGTAGAAGCAAAAACGCGCGACCAAGCCATAACTTCCAGTTTGCCGTTCAAATCTTCAAGCACTACGCTGGCCGATACCTTCCCTTCTCTGCTCACAATATTACGAACGGAAGAAACCATGCCCGCCACTACCACCGTTTGCCCTTCCATTTCTTCGGTTACCTCTCCGCAAAGCATCGTATTTTCCACCATTGCTTTCTCAGCAAAGGGGCTAAACGGATGCTCGGAAAGATAAACCCCCAAGAGTTCTTTTTCCCAATCCAGTATTTCTTTACGCGAAACTTCTATTTTTTCCAATTCAAGTGTTGCCAAAGGAACATTAACGGTGTCGCCCCAAAGGTCAAACATAGTTGATTGTCCGCTGTCTTTCAATTGCTGTTCACGCTGAGCGGCCGACATTATAACCCCAATGTTACCTAAAAGGGTACCTCGTTCGCCGAACGAATCCATTGCTCCGGCTTTAATAAGGCTTTCCATAACCCTTTTATTAATTCCGCAAATATCTACCCGGCGGCACATATCTTCAATGGTTTTGTAATCGCCGTTGGCTCTTCTCTCTTCGATAATCGGTTTAACGGCGTTTACACCTACATTTTTAATGGCTTCCAAGCCGAAACGGATGGCCTGTGTTCCGTCCTCTGTGCTTTCAATCGTAAAATCCACCTCGGAACGATTGATATCGGGCGGTAATACTTTAATCCCCATCCGATGGCATTCGTCTATCGCAACGCCGATTTTTTCGGCTTGCCCGTCCGCCGCAATTAAAAGAGCGGTGAGGTATTCTATCGAAAAGTGGGCTTTAAGGTATGCCGTTTGATAGGCAATCAAGGCATAGTTTACGGCGTGTGCCTTGTTAAAGGCATAGCCGGCAAACGGTTCAATTAAGGCATAGACTTTTTCGGCAATCTCGGCGGTATAGCCGTTCTTCTCGGCGCCTTTAATGAAATTGGCTTTCTCTTTAACCATCACTTCGGCTTTTTTCTTACCCATTGCCTTGCGGAAGATATCCGCCTGCCCCAAGCTGTAGCCGCCGAAGGCGCGCACAATAAAAAGCACCTGTTCTTGATAAACAATAACGCCGTATGTTTCTTCCAAAAACTCTTTTAAAGCGGGGTGCGGATAGGTAATCGGCTCAATGCCGTATTTGGAACGAATAAATTTGGGAATTTGTTCCATCGGCCCCGGGCGATAAAGGGCAACCATGGCGGCAATATCGGAAAAAACTGTTGGTTTAAGCTCTTTGATATAACGCCGCATACCGCTGCCTTCCAATTGGAACACCCCCACGGTTTCCCCTGCCGCCAAAAGCTCAAATGTTTTGGCATCGTCCATCGGGATATTATAGCGGTCGATATCTATCCCGCGGTTTTCTTTAATAATTTGTTGCGTTCTGCCCAATGTCGTCAGGTTCGAAAGCCCCAAGAAATCCATTTTAAGCAATCCGATTCTGGCAATATCGTCCATCGGATATTGGGTCATTACCAACCCCGAATCCGTATCACGGCTGATTCTTTGCAGCGGGATATGATTTGTAAGCGGATCTTTGGAAATTACAACACCGGCAGCGTGGGTGCTGGAATGACGCGCCACGCCTTCAACACCTTTAGCGTAATCAACCAAGTTTTTGACAGCGGGTTCGGTTTCGTAAATTGTTTTGAATTCCCCGTTTTCTTCCAGCGCTTTATTGATTGTCATCCCAACCGCAAAGGGCACCATTTTGGCAACGCGGTCAACCTCACCGTACGCCATGCCCAAAGCACGTCCGGCATCACGAATGGCAGCTTTGGCTCCCAACGTACCGAAGGTTATAATTTGTGCAACGTGGTCTTGTCCGTATTTATGCGATACATAGTTAATGACCTCTTCGCGGCGCTTGTCTTCAAAATCCATATCGATATCGGGCATTTCACGCCGTTCGAGATTCAAAAACCTTTCAAAAACAAGCTTATGCGGAATAGGGTCAATATCGTTAATCCTTAAACACCTCAGCACTATACTGGATGCGGCACTGCCCCTAACATTTACCAAAATACCGTTTTCACGAGTAAACTTAACAATATCCCAAACTACCAAAAAGTAGCGCGCAAATTGAGTCTTTTCGATAACATCCAGCTCATAGCGCAGCCTTTCTTCAATCTCAGGTGTCGGGTTGGGATAAAAGTTCGGCATTTCTTGGTGACAGAGGTGTTCCAAATATTGGAACGGAGACATCCCGTCGGGGATTTCCACTTCCGGTAAATGCAAACGACCGAATTCCAATTCCAAATTGCACATATCGGCGATTTTAGCGGTGTTTTCAATCGCCTCCGGCAAATCTTGGAACATCTCGGACATTTCTTGGTGGCTTTTTAAATAAAAACCGTCATCGGCCATTTTCTTTCTTTTTTCATCTAAAACGGAAGTATTGGTGCCGATGCAAGTTAATAAATCTTGAAATTTGGCTTCTTCTTTTAAAATATAATGCACATCGTTGGTGGCAACCAGCGGAATATCAAGCTCTTTCCCGATTTTGATTAGTTCCTGATTGACCGGCTCCAACTCGGGAATAGGGTGACGTTGGAGTTCCAAATAGAAATTGCCGTCTCCGAATGTTTTTTTATACCACAACGCCGCTTCTTTGGCGTCTTCAATCCGCCCGTCTAAAATCAGGCGCGGTATTTCACCGGCAAGGCAAGCCGATAGTGCAATCAGCCCTTCATGGTGTTCTTCAAGGATTTCTTTATCCATCCTCGGACGATAATAGAACCCGTCCATGTTGGCTTTGGTAATCAGTTGTATCAGGTTTTGATAACCGGTATTGTTTTTGGCAAGCAGTACCAAGTGGTAACTCTGTTTATCGGCCGGTGTGCGGCTTTGGCGGCTGCCCGAAGCAACATACGCCTCACAGCCGATAATCGGCTTAATGCCGGCATCTTTTGCTGCTTTATAAAACTGAATCGCCCCGTGCATAACCCCGTGATCGGTAATTGCCAGAGAGTCCATTCCCAACTCTTTGGCACGATTAACAAGTTCGGGGATTTTGCACATTGCATCCAGTAAACTGTATTCGCTATGAACGTGAAGATGGGTAAACAACAAAGGGTCCTTTCACAGTAATAATCTTAATAATTATAGCATATCAGAGGCTTCAGAGACCCCCCAGCGCTTGAACAATAGGCCGCTTTTAACAGCCGCTTTCAGCCGAAATCTTGCAAAATTAACCCTATTCTGCCATTTAGTAGTACAATCTAACCGATGAACAAGTTGTTTTTAAAATATATTCAAATCCTTGCCCGCTGGCTTTTTATACTTTGTATCCCCGTTTTTTTAATATCCGGCTTTATCGCCGTTGCGGTTAACAGCCAGTGGCTCTATGAACACAGCTTTAATACCTACGGCGTTGAAGAAACGACCGGAATTGAAACTGTCGAGTTGGAAAAAGCGGCAGCGCAGATAATCGATTACTTTAACTCGTCGAATGAATATCTGGCAATTACCGTTATTAAAGATGATACCGATTTTGTGCTTTTTAACGATAAGGAAATCGAGCATATGAAAGACGTAAAGGGTTTGATTCGGTTGGATTACCGCGTTTTAACATTTACCGGCCTTTTTATGCTTCTGTTTATCCTTTTTTATTTTTATAAGGATAGAAACAGCGCATCCCGTATGACGGCATCGGCGGTTTTTGGCGGGGCAAGTATTACTTTTGGGCTGATTTTAATATTGGGGATAATGGCTGTTAGCGATTTTAACACCTTTTTTACCGCCTTTCATTTAATCAGTTTTACCAATGATTTCTGGCTGCTGGACCCAAATAAAGATTACCTGATAATGATGTTTCCGGGCGGCTTCTGGTTTGATGCTGTCATCTATATTGCCGCTTCAATCGCCGTAAGCGCAGTTATTCTCGGAATTGGCTCTTGGTACTATCTAAGAAAAACCAAAGCCGACAAAGCTCACAGCGATTAAACACGGACAAGTTCGACAGGCCTGAAAATAACACTAATATTTCAGATTGGCCTTGGTTTTATTCCACAAGTACGCATATCTCTTTTGCGGCCCCATAAAAAGCCAGCGAATTTGGAATAATGTTGAGTTTATAAAATCTTTCACGGTTTTCTCCTTATTTGATGTTTCTATCAAATATAACGGGGTTTAGCCGCAAAAGTTAGGGGAAAGATTCTTGTAAACGTAATTTTTAGGCAAAACTTATTCGATAACCAAAATAAGCCTGTACTTATCTTGCGGTATCGGTTTGCCGAGTTCCGGATACGGGGTAACTTTAAAAGAATACAAGCGGTTTTTATAGGTTAGTTTAGCGTAATCATTGCCGGCACCGGGGTAGATAAAATTAATCAGGCTGACTTTACCGCCCTGCGTGATCCTTACCGAACACTTAACCTCACCGGCCCAGACACATGTTGCACCCGTCGGGCAACGACTGTCGGCGGTAACTTTATCAAAGGTGATTTTAAGGTTTTCTTCGCTAACGGAAACGGTTTGGCCGGGGCGCAGCAATATCTCTTCTTTAAGGCGAACACTGTTATCGCACCCCGCCAAAAAAGAAGATAAAACGATAACCCCCAAAACCGCTAAAGCAAATGATGACTTCTTGTTCACAGATTCACACTTTTTTATAAAAATAAATCTACTTGCCGCAAGATCCGCAATCGGTAGAAGTGCAGGCAGAACAGCTTCTACCGCCTACCGTAGAACCGCTGCCGCTCGAATCCTTCGTATAGCATGCAAATTGCGAAAGAACTTTTGAAGAAGGAGTTTGGCATTGAGGACAATTCGCATCTGCATTAGCTTGATCAACTGAACGCAAAAGCTCAAATTTTGATTTACATAAAGGGCAAAAGTATTCGTATATCGGCATTATGTTCCCTCTTTAAAATTCTAATCCGTATTTTCTCCAAAGTCAAAAGCCTCGGTCTGTTTTTTGACCGTATCTTCCTTTGGATATATACTGTGTCTTATCACAAACAGAACAGGTGCCAAAACTATGGACACACAACAAACGGCTGATAAGCTAACAAGCTGGATAAAAGAAAAAGTAACCGACGCCGGCTTGCGCGGAGTGGTATTCGGAATGAGCGGCGGGATTGATTCGTCCGTAGTTGCCGCCTTATCTAAGAGGGCCTTCCCGGACACCGCTTTGGGGCTTGTCATGCCTTGCCACAGTATTGAACAAGATGCCTTGGATGCAATGGCAATGTCCGATAAATTTGCGATTAAAACCACAAAAGTGGCACTGGACAGCATCTATGACAGCCTTGTACAAATACTGTCAGCCGGTTTAGAGGCACCGCTTTCAAAGTTAACGCAGTCCAATATTAAATCGAGGCTGCGGATGATAACGTTGTACTCTTTTGCCAACCAGCTCGGTTATATCGTCGTCGGCACCAGCAATAAAAGCGAACTTTCCACCGGCTACTTTACCAAATACGGCGACAGCGGGATTGATATATTACCGCTCGGTAATTTGGTTAAGACTCAGGTCAGGGAGCTTGCGGAATATTTAGGAGTTCCCGAGAGGATTATCACAAAACCGCCCTCGGCAGGGTTCTGGCAGGGGCAAACCGATGAAACCGATATGGGATTAACGTACCAGGAAATTGATGAATACTTGGTTAGCGGAGCCGGTTCTGATGCAGTTAGAGAAAAGATAGAGGAAATGTTTGCCATCAGCGCCCATAAACGCAAAACCCCGCCCATCCCCGATTTTTAATTAATAATACTTAATATACCGATGCAATCTGCCAAAGCCCAATCCGTCGTTGACACTGAATCGTATCACCAGTATAATTTACTGGTGTTTCAAGCCGAAGTGGCGGAATGGCAGACGCGCTACGTTCAGAGCGTAGTGTCCGTACGGGCATGAGAGTTCAAATCTCTCCTTCGGCACCATTATCGTGCGCTTGTAGCTCAACTGGATAGAGCGCAGCCCTGCGGAGGCTGAGGTCGTGGGTTCAAATCCCACCAAGCGCGCCATTTATCACGGGCGGTTAGCTCAGTTGGTTAGAGCACCTGCTTTACACGCAGGGGGTCATAGGTTCGAGTCCTATACCGCCCACCATAAAGCTAATAAAAAAGCTTATGCCATAATTGACATAAGCTTTTTTATTAAATGGCGCTAATCAAGTTATTGCGATAGTTATTCTTTTATATCGGTGAGTATTGATATAAATTCGTCTTTATCTAGTCTAATTAAGTTACCCATAGTTTTCATCTGTAGCAAATCGTAATACCTTAGCCTATGCAGATAGCCATATAATCTATCCACTTTTCCCCTTGTAGACGTATCATAAATGACTATTCCTATTGCACCATTAACACTAGCATTTATGATGCTTCCTAAAATGTGTTTCGAGCTATTACAACTTCGATTTTTACCCCCTAATTCAATCTCGATAGCTAGATAACACCTTGAAAAGTCATTCCAACATTCATCAAACGCTTCATCATCCCAGGATATTTCTTTCACTATTCGCTTTGTTAGGGGATGATTTTTCATAACATTAGTATTGTCAAACGGAGTATCCATTTCCACCATGCCATTGAAAGGTCCTACAGCTATATCGAGTCTAGGTCCATATGTTTGTTTATGATTGCTTGAATGAGTATCGTATTTCAACGAATCCCACTCCTTTTTCACGTTGTCTTCTCCAAAAATCCTAGAGAGTTTGTTAAATATTAAGTTTTGATACTCACTTGTATTCATTGTAGTCACCTCTTGTAATTATACTACAGTTTAGTCATTCTAGTTTGATATAAAAAATAATTCATCAAATTTATTTGGGTATTTAAATTAATATTAAAAAATAATGGATAAATTATTGATAGATATAAAGGATTGGGATATAATCTGATAAGTATTTACTATAGAGTGAAAAATATGGATAAATTTTATAAAATACCATTGGGATTAATTGGCTTATGGTTAGCAATATTGGGAATACATGGGTTATACATACATTTTAATTGGGTAAGTTTAATATTTAGTGGCATGCACGCCGATATGTTATTTGGAGCAATTGATCTGCCAATTAATCTGTTATCTAGTCAAGTTGACTGGATGACAAATTCCTCTCTTCAGTCATGGTTTTTACCTGGAATAATATGTGCTGCAGGGATATTCTTAGTATATAAGTTCTTGTTGAACAAATAAGAATTACTAAACCGATTATATTCAATTATGATATATTTTAATGTCTCCTTCCAACTTTCATTGATAGAATTCCTTAGTATAAGATTCCACTTCCGGTTCTACAATCTTTCCCGTACTATCTATAGCCACTATTTGTAGTCCAACGTCTAGAAGACTAGTGTATCCAAAACTTCTTCTAGGACCACTATTGGTTAGTTAGAGTTTTACGCTAAGCGTGCCCCCTTTCCATCCACCACCGTCTAAAGTAATAAACCAACGATTACAAGAAGCAGATTGCCCCGATAGGATGTCCGTATCGTATATTGAAAGAAACTTTGTATAGTTGTTTGATATCCAAGTTTTATATGTTACAAACGGCTGAATCATTTCACCGACCAACGAGGCAATTTTTAATAAAATGCCGATAATAACCCGAAAAGTTGTTGACAAATACCTCTTAGCGGGATTATAACTAAATAAATTACCAACAGATGTATTCTATTTAACAGAGTCGGGGGATTGAAATGAAAAAATCTCTGTTTCATGATAGACTACTACTTCGCTGTCTTCTATCTACTGTTGCAATTCTACTAATTGCGCTACCCGTCAATATACTGCAACCGCAGCATGTTTCCGCAGCGGGAGGAACCTTTCCGGCGGCGCCTTTTAACGGTATGCAGATTACCTATGATATCTCCGGGGCTACCGTTACGGATACGGCGGACGTAGAGGGTTTCACAACTTCCAGAACCTTGCAGGGGAAACTGGGAACCGGGCAATTAACCGTATCGGGTTCAGCAAAAATGGGGAACGGCTACTATGCCGATATTACCGCTACCGTATCGTGCGATGGAAAAACAGACCAATTTGCTGCCAATATCCCGAGCGGATTCCCCGATTTCAATGAAGAATCTTTTAATATTTCGGTTCCAATTCCCAAAGGCGCAACCAGCGGCAGCTTTTCGATAAATATGGTCGGCCATTATAACGCCGGTACCCGCGGACTGGTTGTTAAAGGAACCTTCACTTCCGATACCGCTACCGGCATTACCACCTCGGCACAGGCAACCACTCAGATTCAAGAGGACCCGCCGCCGGGGCCGCTTGCAGGGAAACTCCCCACCCCCGAAGGGACAGAGAGCCATCGCGGATATATCGAAGAAATTATCGGGGGGCCGATTTACGTATCAGCGGATTCCCCGCTGCTTCCGCCGTCTCAGAGAACATGGGTTAAGTTTATGCCGGGAGATAAGAACATTTTACTGTTTGCAAATTGGACTGTCAGAACCCCTTCAGGTGCGGAAACAGTAATAAAATTTACAACCGGTGCCGTAAGCAGGCAAAAAGAAAGGAGCTGGTTCGATGTAGTGCCTAAAGTTCCGGTAACAACCCCTACTTTAGTGGTATGGGGCAGATTATTGGACGGCGTTGCCAATTTCTATTTTCCAAGGGGTAAAGCCGGGGCGGAGAAATACGAAATAGCTGTAAACCGCATCCATACCGGTATTAAAGGTACAAATTTTATTATCGAAGCAACGGAGCAGACGGAGGTGGTTAAAGTTATCGAGGGCACTGTTGAAGTGGTATTCGATAAAACCGGTGAGAGTAAAACATTGGGAGCCGGACAGCAAATATCGGCCACAGAAGCCGGACTCGGCAGTGTTTCCAGCTTCGATATAGAAGCGGAAAAAGCAAAGTGGGGCAGTTTTTACGCCGATCTTGAATCGGGCTCCTCTGCATGGGTCTGGATTATTATCGTAATTTTATTGCTGGCAGTCATTGCTTTATCCTTATTTATTTTCTTCGGCAGGAGAAACAGGGTGCCGGTTTGGCAGCAGAGCAGTCAATTCCCACAAACATATTATCAGCCTGTTTCGAGGTTCTGCGAAAATTGCGGCAGCCCGTTAGTGATAAACAGTAATTTCTGTGAAAATTGCGGACAAAGGAGATACCCGGGATAACAAGTATAAAATGCGGTAGTCCAAATTTAATCTGATACCCATTATATCAATATCGGGATTATTGGCCGGTGCGGGCTGTCGGCATTAGATGACGTCGTCCACCTTTTCAAAAACTTCCAACACAATTCCTTTACATTATCCTTTTTTACAGCATCTTACAAAATCGGATGCTTCTACTGACTTTTATGGTATCCCCAAAAACATCAAGACATGTGCAGTCGAGGTTATTCGTATTATGTTGTACAATAGCATTGGGAATGAAACGTTTTGAATTATTTGAACACACTGCGGATACCGGCTTTATTGCCTACGGCCGCACTTTAGCCGAAGCCTTTTCCAATGCGGCTTTAGCAATGTTTTCGGTCATGGCCGATTTAGACGAGTTTGGCAAAAAAGAAACCGTTACCGTTGAAGTGTGTGAAAACGACCTTGAAATACTCCTTGTTGAGTGGTTAAACAGTCTACTTTTTTACTTTGATACTCAGGGAATTGTCTTTACCGAGTTCAATGTCATCTCGATTAGCAAAAATTGCTTAAAGGCCGAGTGCCGCGGCGAAAAATACAACCCCAATCGGCACAGTCTTAAATTAGGGGTAAAATCCGCCACTTATCATATGTTAAAAGTGGATACGGTAAACAACACAGTTCGTGTCATTCTTGATATTTAGGAGGTAGACAAGATAATGAAAATGTTTGAAAAAATCGATGATTATCGTTGGCTTATCCCCCAAAGCTATAAAAAAGGGATGCGCGTCCCCGGGCTTATCTACGCTAACGAATCAATGCTTAAAGATATTGCCGGTGACCAATCGCCGGAGCAAGTGGCAAACGTTGCCTTTTTACCGGGGATTGTAAAATACTCGCTGGCAATGCCCGATATCCATTTGGGATACGGCTTTCCCATCGGCGGCGTTGCCGCAACAAGGCTCTCCGACGGAGTAATTTCGCCCGGCGGGGTCGGTTTTGATATTAATTGCGGGGTTAGATTATTGCGCACCAATCTCAATTACGATCAGGTTTATCCCAAAATCAAAGAACTGATGGATTCTCTTTATAAGAATGTGCCTTCCGGATTAGGTTCGCAAGGGAGGATTCGCCTTAAAAAGAACGAAATAGAAGATGTGATGGCGAACGGCTCGCGCTGGGCGGTAAAAAACGGATACGGAACATCCGGCGACCTTGAAACAACCGAAGAAAACGGGCAAATGGCAGGTGCTAACCCCGATAATGTAAGCGTCCGCGCCAAAGAAAGGGGGGCGCCTCAAATCGGAACTTTGGGCTCCGGTAACCACTTCATTGAGGTTGCCGTCGTTGATCGTATTTTTGAACCCGAGATTGCCAAAGGAATGGGGATTACTCAGACAAATCAGGTAATGCTTTTAATCCATTGCGGCTCGCGCGGGTTGGGGCATCAGATTGCCGGTGACTATACCAAGGAAATGGCTAATGCGATGTCCAAATACGGAATATATGTTCCCGACAGGCAACTGGCTTGTTGTCCGATTGATTCGCCCGAAGGGCGCGCATATCTGTCGGCAATGCGCTGTGCCGCTAATTTCGCCTGGGCTAACCGCCAGTGTATTGCCCACTGGGCGCGGGAATCCTTCTGCGAAGCCCTTGGCATGGGCGAGGGTGAAATCGGGCTGACAGGCGTTTATGACGTGTCTCACAACATCGCCAAGATGGAGAAGCATATTGTTGACGGCAAGCAAGAAACTCTTTGCGTCCACCGCAAAGGGGCAACCCGTGCTTTCCCCGCCGGACACCCCGACTTACCGGCAAAATATCAAAAGATAGGCCAGCCGGTTTTAATCCCCGGTGACATGGGCACTTTTTCATACATACTGACCGGAACCGAAAAGGGGATGCGGGAGACCTTTGGGTCCGTATGCCACGGAGCGGGGCGTGCAAAGAGCCGGGCCGCCGCCAAGCAAAGCATCAGAGGTAAAGCGGTAATGGCAGAACTGGCAAAACGCGGAATTGTTATTAGAGCCGGCAGTATATCCGCTTTGGCGGAAGAAGCACCCGAATCTTACAAAGACGTTACCGAAGTTGTTGAAGTGGTTCAAAATGCCGGTATTTCCAAAATCATTGCCCGCACGCGGCCGTTGGGGGTAGTAAAAGGATAGCAGGCGGGGATTTAGGAGCCTATTGTGCGTCTGGAATCCAAATCAGACTTGGCGGAATTATATTTAACACGCTAAGATGGCAGTTTTTTGTAAACCTTCGATGACTTCAACTGCACCAGATACATTGCCGCCAGCATCAGCGCCGCCCCCAAAACAATCTTTACCGTAAGCGGTTCGTTACCGATTAAAACCCCGAACATTCCGGCAAACAAAGGTTCAAGCGTTAAGATGACCGCCGTATGGGTGGGGGTAATCAGGGATTGCGCCCAAGTTTGAATAAAGAAAGCCAGCGATGTCGCAACAACGCCGGTTACAATAATCACAAACCATACCTGCGGATCGGTAGGGATAACAAGACCGGTCGGGACGGTAAAAAGCAGCAAAATTACAGCCATCGTCAGCATTTGAACGGTTGTAAGGTTGTAGGAATCATGCTGCGGAGACCACTTTCCCAGCCCCACGACATAAAGCGCCAGCGTAAAAGCACAGACGATTGTGAGGAGCTCTCCCGTACCGATTCCCAATCCGTTGTAGCTTATAAGAGCGAGGCCCGCAAACGATAACACTACCGCTATCCAAACATTTCCGGTTATCTTTTGCTTCATCCAAAGCCAAGCAAAAAACGGGGTTAAAATAATTGACAGCCCGGTAATAAATCCAACAACGGTAGCCGTGGAATAAACAAGGGCATATGTCTGGGTAATATAACTGGCGCCTAAAAATATGCCCAGGATTAAACCGTGCGACATCACCGGCTTATTAAGCGAGCGGATACTTCGCGGACGAATAACAATCATTACAATTGCCGCCACCGCAAAACGCAGTGCCAAAAAGTCCATTACCGGCATTCGGGCTACGGCTTGTTTAACGATAATAAACGACCAACCCCAAATAACGGTAATAAAAATAAGGGCGATAATCGCTAATTTATGAGATTTTTTCCAACCTTTAAACATACGGATAATCTAAAACACTCTTTCTTCAATAATAAAAAGGCAAAGTTAAACCAAAATCAAAATCGAATAAATATCAGTTCAATTTCTTGAAGAGGCAAGCAAACTACATTTGCAATATTTTACTGAGGAAATTTTTCGTACGCTGTTGTTTGGGGGCGGAGAAAAACAGTTCGGGAGAGTTTTCTTCAACAATATTGCCTTCATCCATAAAAATAATACGATCAGCCGCCGCCTTGGCAAACCCCATTTCATGGGAAACAACAATCATCGTCATCCCTTCTTTGGCCAGCTGAGCCATTACATCCAACACTTCTTTAATCATTTCGGGATCAAGGGCACTGGTCGGCTCGTCAAAAAGCATTACCTTTGGATTCATAGCCAGCGCACGCGCAATCGCAACGCGCTGCTGCTGCCCGCCGGATAATTGTCCGGGGAAGGCATTTTCCTTTTCGGGGATTCCGACTTTGTGAAGCAACTGCATCCCTATTTCGTACGCTTCCGTTTTTTCGCGTTTGCGAATCAAACGCTGTGCCAATGTTAAGTTATCAATCACTTTAAGGTGCGGGAAAAGATTAAAGCCCTGAAAGACCATTCCCACTTCGGAACGCACCGTGTTGATATTATGCGGATTATTCAAATCGATACCGTCAACTATAACGGAACCTTCGTCGTATTCTTCCAACCTGTTAATGCATCTAAGCATAGTGGATTTACCGGAACCGGAGGGCCCGACCACGACAACAACCTCACCCTCGTTTACTTTCAGGTCGATACCGCGCAAGGCCTCAACCTTACCGAAACGCTTGTGAACATTTTCCATTATTATAATCGGTTCGGGCATTTTATCTCTCAAATTTAGATCGTTTTTCAATATACGAAACAACTCTGGCGGCAATTAATGTCATTATAAGATAGAGTAACGCCACCATCAGCCATGTTTCAATCGGGTTAAAGTGCGCTGCCATAAACTCGCGCCCTTTTCTGGTTAAATCGGCAACCGCCACAACGCTTACCAATGAGGAATCCTTTAACAGCGCGATAAACTCATTTCCCATCGGCGGCAGAATTACGCGGAAAGCCTGCGGGAGTACCACATATCGCATGGCCTGGAAATAGCTCATTCCCAACGAACGTGCCGCTTCCATTTGCCCGCGAGGGACACTGCTTATACCTGAGCGAACAATTTCACTCATATAAGCGCCGTAACAAACCGTAATCGCCACAATTGCGGTTACAATCGGGTTAACACGATATTGAATAAGGGCTTCAATCCCCAGCCACAAGCCCAGCTTCTGAATAATAACCGGCGAAGCGAAATACCAGCCGATTAGCTGTACCAAAAGCGGAATACCGCGTACCACTTCAACATAGAGGGAAGATATTCCAAAAAAGAGCTTGTTCTTGGATAACCGCCCAAGCCCTCCCGCAAGCCCCAGAATAAGCATCAGAAAATAGGAAACCACGGTCACAACAATTGTAACCAGTATTCCCGACTTGGCAAAAACAACAATGTCTTTGAACGGGACGGGCTGCAACATAACAAGCAGTACTATTACTGCGGCAACAACTACAACCAACCACCACCAAGCATCTTGGCGTAGGTTTACTTCCCCACCGGTAACAAAGCTAAGCTCCCTATTAGGGGCATCTTTTTTATACTTTTCCATTTACCCAAAGCCTTGGGGGCATAAAGCCCCCATGCGTTACATTCTAATTAGCTAACCAACCACTTTTGGACTAATCTGTCGATAACACCATCGGCAATTGCTTCAGCAAGGGCATCGTTAATTTTGTCTACCAATTTGCTGCCCTTGGGGAAAGCGATTCCGTATTCTTCGATTGTCGGGAATTCGGCGACCGATTTAAGGTCGCTGTATTTTGAAACATAACCGCTCGCTACCGGGGTATCGCAAACAACGGCATCAAGCTGGCCGCTGCGAAGTGCAACAAATGCCATTCCGATTTCATCGTAACCGGTTACGTTAACACCGTCTACGGCGCTGGCTTCATCATCACCGGTTGTACCGGACTGTACGCCAACTTTCTTACCGACCAAATCGGAAACACCCGCTATCGCGCTGTCGGCCTTGGTAACAATAACCTGCTTAGCAATAAAATACGGATCGGAAAAATCCATATCGGTTTTTCGATCTTCTTTAATCGTAATCGACGAAATGGCGGCATCATAGGTGCCCTGAGAAACACCGGCCAGCAGGGGATCCCACTCAACATTAACAAATTCAAATTCAATGCCTGCACGCTCGGCAATTTCGGTGAACAAATCGATATCAAACCCTACGATTTGATTGGCGGCCGTGTCCACATATTCAAAAGGCGCCCAAGTGGCATCCGTTGCGACACGTATTTTACCGGAATCGGTACCACATGCCGAAAAGATTAAACTGCCAAACAAGACCATCGCTATCACGAAAGAAAACAATTTCTTCATGCCTATCTCCTTTTTGGTAATTAGTTTGATACATAATAGCAGACTTGACCGCGGTTGAAAAGTGTAGCGGCGCTTAAAAAGACAAAAGAAACAAAAAATTGTTGTCAAATTCAAATACAGCCGAAGCGTTTTAGCTCAATATCAATTGAATTTTTACGGAACTTGGCTAATATCTTCTCTTTTTATATTGCTCAACGGCATATTCCACCGTTCCCGAAACCCCGCCGAATACATACACTCCGGCTTCAACCAGAACTTGGGCCGCACCGCCCCCCATCGCCCCGGTTAAAACCGCGCCGACCCCGGTTTCGGCAACAAGCGCCGCTGACAGCCGCCCCACGCCGCGCTCGGAGTCATCTTCAACACCCTCAATCACCGTATATTCCATGGTTTCGGTATCTATCAAAATAAACCACTTGGCGACACCGAAATTAGGGTCAACTTCAGAATCCAAAGTGGTCCCTTGAGCGGAAATTGCAATATATGTCGGGTATTCAAACGAACAGCCCGACGGAAAAATTACACCTGAAGTTAGGAAGATAGCGGAAATACCCCAAAAAATAAGTTTCTTTAACATTGTCGCACCTTTACCTTTGTTAACAAAGACTGCCCCAAGCGCCCGATTTTACTTTATTGCGCTAAACGTTCATAATTTCATTATTATACTAATTATAATTCAATTCAAAATTCTATGAAAGGCACACCGAGTGCATCGTTGTGCACAGGAATATAAAAAAGCATGGATAATAATGTTACCCGCTTAGATTACAACGGGAAAGATATAATTTTAATCGCCACCGCACACGTATCCGAACAAAGTGTAGAACTTGTCAAAAAAGTTATTGAAGCAGAAAGACCGGATAGCGTTTGCGTTGAGCTTGATGAAGGCCGTTACAAAAGTATCCTAAACCCCAAAGCCTGGGAAAACACCAATATCGTCCAAATAATTAAAGAAAAAAAGGTCGGCTTTATGCTTGCCAATCTCTTTTTAAGCGCCTACCAAAAAAAGATTGCCCGTCAATTAAACGCCGTTGTCGGCAGGGAAATGATGCAGGGGATCGAAAGCGCCAAAAAAGTGGGGGCCGAGCTTGTTTTAGCCGACCGCCAAATTCAAATTACCTTTCGCCGCATCTGGAAAAAACTGGGATTATGGGGCAAGATTAAACTTTTTTACAGCTTCCTTTTTTCATTTGTTGATAGCACCAATACAAAAATAACCGAAGAAGAAGTCAACAAAATGCTGGAAGCCGATGTCTTGGAGTCGGCGATTTCCGAAATCCGTAAAGAGTTTCCCGCAATCGGGGAAGTGCTTATCAGCGAAAGAGACCAGTATCTGGCCTATAAAATAAAAGGGGCGCCGGGGAAAAAGATTGTAGCCGTCCTCGGCGGGGCACACGTTCCCGGTGTAAAAGAGGAAATCTACAAAGCGCAGGATATTGCAAAATTGACCCACGTTGCCAAGGGCAGCCCAATATTTAAAATAATCGGTTGGGCGATTCCCGTGGCAATTATCGGGCTGATTGCGTACGGATTTGTTATTAATATTCAAACCGGCTTAGGCCAGGTAGCGTCCTGGTTTTTTTGGAACAGCATCATCGCCGGCCTCTTTACAATGCTGGCACTCGGGCACCCTCTCAGTGTTCTGACTTCTATGGTCGCCTCACCATTTACTTCTCTAAATCCGCTGATTGCCTGCGGATGGCTGACAGGGCTGGTAGAGGCCTCATTAAGAAAACCGACGGTACAAGATATGAATAATATTCCCGAAGATATCTTCAGATTTAAAGGCTTCTTTAAAAACCGCTTCTTGCGGGTCTTTTTGATTATCGTAATGACTAATTTAGGCAGCTCACTGGGCGCTTTTTTGGCCGGAGCCGATATTATTCGAAAACTCTTCCAGTAGGTTTACCTCTTAAAACAACGGGCAATCGGGGTTGAAGTTAAGATGCGAGTCTTTATTTTTCGATTCCGATTAGTTTAAATGGTATGATATTCCCAATATGAGAAAAATTATCATCCCGTTATTTTTGCTGCTTGTTGCTCTCGCAATAGTGATATACGGGGTATATCAGGAAAAACCGGCTGAGCCCCCAATTTCCGGTGAAATCAGCGTTCACTTCATTGACGTCGGGCAGGGTGACGCAATTCTTATTGACTGCGGCACTACGGAAATCTTGATTGACGGCGGCGACCGCTCTTCGGGAATTGCCGAATATTTAGAGAAATACGTTGACGGGAATTTGGAAATCGTAATTGCCACTCATGCCCACGCCGACCATATCGGCGGATTACCGTCGGTTCTTGAAAGATTTACGGTTGAACAAGTCTGGTATGACGGCTACACATATTCGTCAAAAACCTTCACCGATTTTATAGCTGCAAGCACGGCAGGAGATACCGAAATACATATCGCCAAACGAGGTGACATAATCGGTATTGAAAATTTATCCCTGCATGTTCTGCATCCCGATGTTACTTCGAGCGATCTCAACAATAACAGCATTGTTCTGAGCTTTCAATACGGCGCGGTCAGCTTTTTGTTTACCGGCGATGCCGAAAAGAAAGCCGAGCAATCTATGCTGGCTTCTCCGTTTGTTTCAATCCCCAACACAGATATACTAAAAGTGGGGCACCACGGTTCAAGAACGTCATCAACCGCGGAATTTCTTTACGCTCTGATGCCGGAGGTTGCCGTCTACATGGCCAAAACCGATAACAGTTACGGGCATCCGCACCCTGAAACGATTGAAGCGCTTTTAAATATCGGCGCCGATATTTACGGAACCGATACCCATGGCACAATTATAATTACCACCGACGGCGAAACGTATTTCATTAACACCGCAAAATAATTTTAGGGTTTTTCCACTGGCTTTGATACCGGTCAGACTTCTGTAAGAACAACCGAAGACACAACCTCAACAATAGGGGAAAGATTTGAAATTAGACCGAAGAATACCAACGCAATCGAATCGGTCTACCGCAGGATGACAATAACTTTAGATAATACGACACGCTCAAACGGTAAAGTTTGGACTAAATAAAGCGGAATCAAGATTGGAGCAGCAATTATCCTTCGATAAACTGTCCCTTTTCGTAACTCCCAAGCACCTTAATAAAAGAGGCATATTGTTCCAAGTTCTTCAGGGCCCTTCGCGTTTCCGGTTTATTTATACCGGTTTCAAAATCCATATAAAAACTGTATTCCCAGTTACGGTTTATAACGGGGCGTGATTCCAATTTGGATAAGTTAATCCCCTCATCGGCAAAAACCTTCATACACTGGAAAAGGCTGCCCGGTATGTTTTTAGCCCTTAAAACAATGCTGGTTTTGTTTGCATTATCGGGATAATTTTCTTTGCCTGAAATAATCAGAAAGCGCGTATAGTTATTTTTATCTTTGCCGATATCCTTGGCAAGGATACGTAAGTCATACAACTTTGCCGAAAGGCTGCTGCTGATTGCCGCCGCATGGGTCAGCCCCTGCTCTCTTATCAAGCGAACGCTGCCGGCAGTGTCGTCCGTTTCGATACGCACTATTTGGGGGTGCCTGGTAAGGAATTCCTCGCATTGCGCCATCGCCAGCGCATGGCTGTAAACCTCTTTAATATCTTCCATTTTGACACCCGGAAGCGCCAAAAGATCAAATCTTATTTTTAAATAGGACTCTCCGACAATTTTGGCATCGTGTTTTAAAAGAAAGTCGTAATTTTCCAAAAATGAGCCGTAAATAGAGTTTTCAATGGCAACCACACCGTAATCAACCAACCCTTTTTTAACATCTTCAAAAACTTGTTGGAACGTTGCTCCCTCGATAATTTCGGAATCATCGGGGAACTTATCCCTGGCGACAATATCATGAAAGGAACCGCGCTCACCCTGTATGGATATTTTAACCATTTTAAACCCCCAAACGTTACGGCATAAAACAAAGCATTTTGCTCTAATAATATAACCCTCTGCAGAAGAGAATACAAGAGATATAAAGAATTATTGGCATTAGAGGGTATTGACATATTAATTATATCTGGTAAGATGGAATTAAGGGGATTGTAATAAAAACGGAGTTCAAGCGACGTCCCCAGTAACTTGCGAAAGGAGGGTGTGTATCGATGATTTTTGAACTGCACTGTAGATGGAATTTTCCTTACCGAGGCTCCTCGCTGGTTAGCGGTGAAGGAAACTAAAAAAGGAAACAACCCAAGATCATGATAATCAGCGGGGAGCGAGCGAAGGTTTCCGAGCTCCTCATAAAATAAAACTCCCGAAAGAGTATCTGGTTAGATAAATCAGGCGGGAGGAGTAGGAAGCGAACTAGCAGGCTCCGGTGAAAAATCCGGAGCCTGTTTTTATTTTCTGAAATTATTAAAAAAATAGCCCCAAAAAGGGTATTGACATCCGAATTATATTTGATAGAATGAGAGTAGAGGGTAATAATAAAAAAAGGAGTCCAACCAATAGCCCTCAATAACTTGCGAAAGGAGGATGTTGTTTATTAGATGCACGATATCTTAGCTCTACATTGTAGATGGGACGAAGATCCTACAAGCTCCTCGCTGGTTAGTGGTGGAGGAAGTTAACAAAGGAAACAATCAAATATCTTAATAATCGGCGAGGAGCGGGCGAAGGTTTCCGAGCTCCTCAAAAGATAGAACTCCCAAAAGAGTATCTGGTTAGATAGATCAGGCGGGAGGAGTAGGAAACGAATCAAACAGGCTCCGGTGGGAAAATCCGGAGCCTGTTTTTATTTCCAAATATTCTTAATTCAAGACAAGGGACGGTAAAAATCGCCAGCCGCCAAGCGGATTAGCTATTTAACCGCCACATGAATTGCCGCCGCACCGAAAAATAGGCGCTTAAAGGTAACTGCGGAAAACCCCGATTTCAGAAGCAAATCACTTAGTTCTTCGGCGCCGTAGTAGTTTGCCGCCGAATTACCCAAATAGGTATAGGCAATACGATTCCCCGAAACAAGCTTCCCGATAAAGGGAATAAAATGTTTGAGATAGCGGCGATGGAAATATCGGATTACCCGCGCATTGGGGCGCGGCTGGCTGGATTCGGCAATAACAAATCGGCCGCCGGGCTTTAAAACGCGCAATATCTCGGCAATATGCCTATCGGCCATCCCGTTTTTGTATGTAAGGTTACGGAAACCGAAACCGATACACAGGCAATCAAAAGAATTGTCCGGGAAGGGTATGTTGGCAATATCACCGTTAACAAAATCCACATTGTAACCGTCTTTTTGAGCCTTTTCGATTGCCACATTAAGCATCGGCTGGCTGTAATCCAAACCGGTAACTTGCAGATCGTACTTGGCAAACTTAGCAACCGTTAAAGCTAAATCACCTGTACCGCAGCATATATCGAGTACCGATTGCGGTTTGGCTTTCAAGCTTTCCCTTGCCGCCTTATTTCTCCATCCGACATCCATTCCCAAGGTAAACAAACGATTAATTAAATCGTAATTCTTGGGGATAGATTCAAAAACGTCGTTATGCAAAAAATTGCTTTGCTTGCGGCATTTATCGTTTAATAAAGCTTGGTTAGGAATATTTTCCGTCATCTTTTTAAATCACCTTATCCAAAATATATCCGATACCCAACAAAACGTGGGTTGAAAGTATAAACATAACATTACTGCCCATCGCCGGAATGAATTGATCCATATTATCGTATTGCCTGGCACCGTAAATCGTTTTGATTGCCAGCGGCAGGCTAAGGAGGGCAATTAAACAGGCCACCGGCATTATAACCGTATCGGTAACAATCGTAGCAATCACACAGCCGACTATCCAAACATAAACGGCAATTGTCATCGCCACAAAAAACTTGCTCGCTTTTTCCAACCCGAAAACAACCGGGGTGGTACGCCTTTTGCCGATTTTATCGGCCTCAACATCGGGGAATTCGTTTAGCAGTAAAAGATTATGCACCATAATGCCCGAGGGAACCGCCGCCAAAAGAACAACCCAGCTGTATTCACCGGTTTGCACAAAATAAAGACCCAGAATCGGCATAAGCCCCAGGCCGACACCCGGAGACCATTCAGGCCATGTTGTTTTTAAAATGACGGGGGTATACAAAACCAGGATTATACCGGCAACAACAACCAGCGGTATTAGCTGCCAACCGCTGACAATAAAGAAAAAGATGCCAATCCCCAAGGCAATAAGCGAAGTAACAACGCCGACACCCAGCGCTTGTTTCAACGGCAGTTTACCCTCGGGAACCATTCCGCTGCCGCCGGAAAACGGCGTGCGCTTAGTGTGCAGATCAACACCGCTTTTGTAGTCGAAATAATCGTTTATGGCGTTAACGCTGCCGTGGGTTAAAGTCAGCCCCAAACCGGCAAGCAGGGCATACCAAATATTAAAAGATCCGTAATACCAAGCAATAGCCGTTCCCAAGAAAGTCAGAACAACGGAAAGGACTAAAAATTGCGGCCTTGTTTCCTTAATCCAAAGCGCCAGTTTCCCCATATTAACTCCCCTTCAAATAATCGTATAATTTTACTGTATCACCTATCTTGGCGGCAAATATTGACACGGCACTGCCGTCTTTTAATGCAATTTCAAGATAGCCGCTTGAACCGATATAAGCCAATAGTCCGGCTCCCACGGCATAAGTTTTAGAGATTCCTTTTATCTTTTCTTGACCTATTTCAATAATAACGGAATCAAAGCTAACCGGAATATCGGCTAATTTAATGTCGGTTATCAAGTTCCCGAAGCGGTCAATATAAATAATATGCCCCATAACCGCACCTTTAGTATCAACGTAAGGTTCCGGAAGCGGTAGAACCTTCACCGTTTCCGCCGGCTCTCCAAATTCTATCGGGTTTTTCCCTAATGTAAGATAAGCCGCTATCGGCGCAAAAATATCGCGCCCGTGAAAGGTATTGCTAACCTCCGACGATAAAAAAGAACCTTCTTTAATTTTATACACCTTAAGGCCAAACTTGGCATCAAACCCGGTTTTAACAGGCAAATCCCCGCCCATCTTAGGAGACCCCAAGAGATAAGGTTTTAATACATAGCTTAGCGAGCCGTTATCAGGGGTAACAAAAAAGCCCAAGGCGGTTTCGGCAATAATAGCGGAGCGAGCGGTGCCAACCTCGGGATCCACGACAACAACATGCACGGTATCCGCAGGGAAATAGGGGGCAGTCGTTCCCAATACAAAAGCCGCCCGGAAAATATCCTGCGGCTTTATTTCATGACTGATATCAACTATTGTTACCTTGGGATTAATCCCCAGTATCACGCCCTTCATTGCGGCAACATAGCCGTCACTTAAGCCGAAATCGCTGGTTAGCGTTATCAAAGGAGTGATACCGTTAGCCCTATCTTAATTCAATTTGAGAATCAGGAGTGCGACGGCGATAAATAATATTACGATTACAACAGTCAGTTGAAAAATAGTTTTTTCCAACCCGCGCCTGGTGCGGTAAACGGAATCGGCCTGCCCGAAAATACCGCCAAGCCCGCCGCTGCCCTTTGTTTGCAATAGAATCAAAGCCACCAGCGTTACCGAAAGCACCATCTGGGCAATAATTAAATAGGTTTCCATATTATTCTTCCTCTAGTTTCTTTTTAAGTAGTTCGGCAGCCATGTTCGGGTTGGTTCTGCCTCTGGTGGCACGCATCATTTGCCCAACCATAAACTTCAGCGCCTGTTCCTTCCCCGCGCGGTAATCCGCTACCGCCTGAGGATTGGCAACAATAATTTCAGCGGCACATTTCTCAATTTCCGCACTGTCGCTGATCTGACCCAAACCCTGTTCTTTTATAATTGTATCGGCATCTTTGCCGCTGTTATACATTTCTTCCAAAACCGCTTTGGCACTGGCCGTGCTAACGGTTCCGTCAAGATTAACTTCCAACAAACGCACCAAACGCTCGGCAGGCACTTTTTGCCCAAAGCCTTCGATATCCGTGGAATTAGCATTGATTATCCCACTTATGGAACCCAAAAGCCAATTGGCGATTTCCTTCGGCGCAATATTTTTACCGGCTTTAACCGATTGTTCAAAGTATTCCGCCATTGCCTTTGCAACTGTCAGCAAGTTTGCATCGTAAAGAGGCAACTCGTACTGCGACATAAACCGGTCGCGGCGCGCTTCGGGCAGTTCCGGCAAATTCTGCCTGACTTTATCCACCCAATCGGATGAGATTGTCATCGGAGGGATATTGGGATCAGGGAAATAGCGGTAATCGTGAGCCTGCTCCTTGCTACGCTGAGAAACCGTCTTACCGTATTCTTCATCCCAACCCCTGGTTTCTTGAACAATCTTCTCGCCCTTTTCAAATGCCTTGCGCTGTCTTACGGCCTCATACTGAAGCGCTTTATAAACAGCCTTAAAACTGTTCATATTCTTAACTTCAACCTTGGTAAAGTATTCTTTGGTTCCCATCGGACGAATACTGATATTGGCATCACAACGGAAACTGCCCTCTTCCATATTGGCATTGGAAACACCGAGGTATTGCAATATACTGCGCAGTTTAACCAGATATTCACGCGCTTCTTCCGCAGAGCGCATATCCGGCTCACTGACAATTTCCATTAAAGACATACCCGAACGGTTAAAATCGGCCAGGGTATAGGATTCGCCGTTTTCGGAATGATAATGAGAAAGCCTGGCAACATCTTCTTCCAAATGTACGCGTGTTACCCCGATTTTCTTTTTTTCTCCGTCAACTTCAACTTCCAGCCAGCCGTTGGTTCCGGCAGGATATTCAAACTCCGATATTTGATATCCTCTGGCCATATCCGGATAAAAATAATTCTTGCGATCGAATCTGTTAAAGTCGGCAACGGTGCAATTTAATGCCAACGACGTCATTATCCCGAACTCAACCGCCTGTTTATTAAGTAACGGCAAAGTACCCGGCATCCCCAAGCAACCGGGGCAAACATGGGTATTGGGGGGATCTTTGGAATAGTCGGCATCACAACGGCAAAACATTTTACTTTTGGTTAACATTTGAGCGTGTACTTCGAGCCCGATTATCGTTTCAAATTCCACTTCTTTGCCCCTTTGAATTGAATAACTTATTCAGTATAACAACATTACAAATAACTGACAAGGCAATATCAGGAATATAAGAAGGGGAACAAAACAAAAATTAAAATTATTTTATGACGGTGAAAGATTGTAATATCCGTCAAAGCATTGCCGGACAGAGTCTGTTCCGACGCAAAACAAAAGGGATTCGATGGTGAGCAAAACTTATCGAAAGTATGCTATAATCTGATTTATCGGGGCTGTAGCTCAGCTGGGAGAGCACTGCGTTCGCATCGCAGGGGTCAGGGGTTCGAATCCCCTCAGCTCCACCAAAAATATGATTGTTTTAGCCACTCTTTTTGTCCCGTTTCAAAATTATTGAGCTTATTATTTGCTCTCAATATCCAGTTTTTTTATTGCCCCATACTTGCACCATTTCACACAATCTCCGCATTTTATACACTTTTGTTCATCGATTACATATATTTTCCCACGTTCCCCACTGATTGCCTCTGCCTTGCAAGCTCTTTTACATTTGTCACAACTACGGCATTTTTCAGCATCAATCTGATACCGATAATAAACTGTGACCGACTTTTCTTTAGGCTCCCTAGCTGCATTCTTTTTGAGATGAGATAGTATATCCTTTAGCATTTTACGACTTCTTCTTTCTTTAACAACCTATACATACTCCTATAAAGCTCCTGATTACAGCATTTGGCTGTAAACTTGTATTTTTGAAATGTTCCAAACCGATAGTAAGTCAAACGGCCCATCGTTCATTCTTAAGACACTTGTTGTATTTTTTATATTCCCTTGAATCAAGCCACTCACGCCTGATTCGCAAATTGGGATTTTAACCTTGGATGCTCTGCCATCCGACTGTTTCGATGCAAGCTTTGCTGCTAATGCGTATAAAACATTGATATCTGCCACTTTTATGCAATCCAATATTGGTGCATTTTTATCATAGCAAGGGAATCATTTCCTCTCATGAAATGGCATTGTTTTTCTTTTTTCGTCTAATCGGTTGATTTACCGTAAAAAAGATCGCTAAGATCAGTGAAAAAGCGTAATATCGCAGCTTGCTCATCGTCGCTGTAGTTCTTAAAAAAGGTCAGCCACTCTTGTCTGGCTTTGTTATGAATTTTTTCATGCTTGTCATAAACAGATTGCCCACTCTCAGTAAGCCGAAAATAAATTTCTTTGTTATTGTCCGGCTCCCGATAACTTTCGATTAAGCCCTTACTTATTAACCTTTTGTTAATTTTACTCACACCTGCCCGTGTTAAATCCATCTGTTCTGAAATTTTTGTTACATTCGGGCGGGCAATCGTACCAATATAGTCAATACAGTGCACTTCCGTAAGGCTGATTTCATCCAACAGGCCATCTTGATTATGCTGAAATACATCCGGATGTTCCTGTATTTTTATAAAAATGTCTAAGATTTTCAGAGCTTGATTCAAAATGTCCTCCTTTATTGTTAACAAGTTAACAATAGTAATTTACCACAATGTTTGTTAACATGTCAACAATAATTTTTTCAAATCCGCTGTGAATTGAAATGGTTTTGCCCTGTTTAGCCTGAGCCTGTCGCCCCGTAACGACAATCAAAAGATAAACTTTTCTTTGCGAGGAGCGAGCCTTCAGCAAATTACATGGCGCCCACTCCATCGTCTTTGCGAGGAGTGAGCCGTTAGGCGAACGACGTGGCAATCTCATTTTGTCATCCTGAATGAAATGAAGGATCTAAGAGGACAGGAAATATAGGCTATTAGATCTTTTCGGCGACAAAAAGAGAGGCAACGTCCTACCGTAAAATTTGCAACCGGATGCTACACTATCCTTTAACCCCTAGATTCTTCGGCAAGCTCAGAATGACAAATAGGAGGACTTCAGCCGTTCGTGGTGAGCTTGTCGAACCATAACGGCGAACGAGTAGCAATCCTAGTCTTCGCCCGTTCGTTTGACCCTTCGACAAGCTCAGGGCGAACGGGACGAAGATGTCATCCTGAATGAAATGAAGGATCTAAGAGGACAGGGAATCTAGGCGATTAGGTGAGCTCAGCAACAAAAAGAGGCAGCGTCTTACTGTAAAACCCACTACCGAACGCTGCGCTATCCTTTAACCCCTAGATTCTTCGGCAGGCTCAGAATGACAAGTTATAAACGTCTTTGCGGGGAGTGAGCGTTAGCGAACGACGTGGCAATCTCATTTTGTCATCCTGAATGAAATGAAGGATCTAAGAGGACAGGGAATCTAGGCGATTAGGTGACCTCAGAGTCAAAAAGAGGTAACGTCATACCCTAATGTAACCAAACAGTACACTATCCTTTAACCCTTAGATTCTTCGACAAGCTCAGAATGACAAGTTATAAATGTCTTTGCGAGGAAGGAGCGTTAGCGAACGACGTGGCAATCTTTAAAGATTTATATGAGATTCTTCGCTACGCACTGAAAGACAAGGTATATTTATTGGAGATTGCTTCGCCTTCCCTTTGGGAATGGTCTCGCAAAGACGGAGGAGTATTGCTTCGCTTACGCTCGCAAAGACATTAGAGGATTTATTAGGAAGCGGTCTCACAAAGGGAAAGTTTCTACTCTATCCCCGCTAAATCTACCTTCTCCAAGCGCAAAAGAAACACCTTCTTATCAAGCCCCCCCGCGTAACCGGTTAGGGTTCTATCCGATCCGATAACACGATGGCAAGGGATAATGATTGAAATCGGATTATGCCCCACCGCCCCACCAACCGCCTGAGCCGACATCGAAGCCAGATTACGTTCTTTGGCGATTTGTTTGGCGATTGCGCTGTAGGTGGTAAGCTCGCCGTAAGGTATCTCTAAAAGTATCTTCCAAACCGCCTCCTGAAAAGAAGTTCCTTTGGGGGCAAGTTGAAAAGTAAGCGAAGGATTGGCGCCTTTGAAATAGTCGCTAAGCCATGCCGTTAAATCTTTAAAGATCGGGAGTTCGGGTTTGTTACTCCAAATATTCGCACTTTGCGGATAATACTTTTGTTTATTAAACCATAATCCGGTCAGGCCATTTTCCGTTGCTGAAGCCGTAGCCGTTCCGAGCGGGGTTTCAATCTCACAAGTATAAATTAAATCCGTTGCGTTACTGTTTTTCATTTTGCGCCTCCGATTTAAGTGAATACCATAGGTTAACGGTAGCATAAGACCGCCAAGGTTTCCAATTTTGCGATAAATCTAAAATTTCTTTGGGGGAAAGCCCCGGTAAGGCAATTTTAACACCGTAATCGGTATGTGGGAAAGCATCCGGATGGCCAAAGATACGCATCGCAAAATACTGGAGTGTCCACGGGCCGATGCCTTTAATTTGCTTGAATTTTCCTAATTCTTCGAACGGATCGGCCCACTCGGCAAAAGAAGCCTTCCCATTTGCGAGGACCTCAGCCAAGCCTTGGATTGAACGTGAGCGGGAACCGATAATCCCCAAACTCCCCAGGCGGTCTTCAAGTGGCGGTTCTATTTTTAAAATCGCTTCAGGGGTCGGAAAAATAACGTTCAAATCTTCAAAAGGCGTTTCAATTTTTTCGCCGAAGGCATGAGCCAAGCGCATCGCCAGCGTTCTTGCTGCCTTAACGGTAACCTGCTGGCCTAAAATAGCACGAACAGCCGTTTCAAACGAATCAAAATGCCCCGGAATCCGCAAGCCCTCGTTACACTCCCCCTGTAAATGCTTTTTCAAAGCGCCCAGGTTCCCGTAAATCACTAACGGGTCGGCATCAAGGTCAAAAAGCTGCCTTATTTTATAAAGCAGTTTTGATAACACCGGTAACAGCGATACGGGAAGAGTAACCGATAGCGAATTAGTTTCGGGGCGGTTCGCAACCGCAATCCATCCCCGAAAAGCCGTGCCCCCTTTGGCAATACTTACCGTACGGTAATAGGTACCGTTTACAACTCTTTCAATCCCTGCAACCGCACGGTTATCCAAAAATTCAATCAGTTCGCCCCAATCATACGGCGGCCGATAACTTAACGATAGGGTAATTTCACCGTTTTTTGCGGCGTTTGTTTTTAACGTTTTTCGAAGGGAATCAACGGCCAGTTTATATTTATCTTGAAATGCCTCTTTTAAATCTTGTTCGCTCGCAAATCCTGCGGACAGCGCAATTTCATGCAAGGAGAGAGCGGTATCGGTTAAAAGACGTTTGGCAAGAAGCATTTTATGGGTTTGCCAATAGCGCTGCGGGGTAACCCCGTATTCGGCTACAAAGCTTTGCTCCAGATATTCGGTGCCGACATTAAGCCTTTCCGCCAAATCGTAAAGATCGCTGTCAAACTGCGCTTCGGTTTCTATAAACGCCACCGCCCTGCGAACGGTTAAGTTTTCCGAATGAAAATGGGGCGCAAGCTCGGGGCGGCATTTTAAACATGGGCGAAACCCCGCTTCCTCCGCCGCTGCCGCACTACGAAAAAACCGGCAATTTTCTTTTTGAGGCGTCTTAACGCGGCAAACCGGGCGGCAATAAATACCGGTGGAAGTTACCCCCACAAAAAACCGCCCGTCAAAACGAGGGTCGCGGTTACCCAGCATAGAATAGCAGTGATCGTTATTAAGCGCTAAATTATTGGTCATTAAATCCATTCTAGCATTAAGCGTCGATAAATTACAGGGGTTTTAGTTATACTTCAGTTTAAAATATGATAGGCAGAAGAAAATTGATTAGGTATTTCCGATTGTTGGAAACGATAAAGACTTAAAACCGTTATGGCGCGACCTTAGTCTGCGGGCTTTTCTTTGGCATTATCGTTTTCGACCGGCACATCGGGGAAGGGGACAATCACATTAACGCCCATATATTCGATAATATGAACGTGTATATTGTAAACTGCCTCAATGTTTTCAGGCGTTACGACTTCCATTCCGCCGTAAGCATAGACCTGCGAATCCTTTAAAAACAGGAAGCGGTCGCAATAACGGATAGCTAAGTTGAGATCATGGATTACAATTGCCACGCAGGTATCTTGCTCGGCGGCAATTTCCTTTACGATTCTAAGCACTTCGTGTTGATTGTGAGGGTCCAGGTTACTGGTCGGTTCATCAAGCATCAAAAGTTTCGGGTTCTGCGCCAAGGCTCGCGCCAGCATCACCCTTTGCAATTCCCCGCCCGAAAGCTCTGAAACATTCCGCAAAGCGAAATCTTGCAGCTTCATTTTTTCCATTATATCGCACACTATTTGGCGGTCCTCTGCCGTTTCATCCCATTTAATGTACGGTTTACGTCCCAGAAGCACCATATCAAAAACGGTCATCCCGATTGCGTTGTTATGTTGCGGAACATAAGCAATATTTTGGGCAATCGCATTACGGCTCATCGCAAGGATATTCTCTTTTTCCAGGAAAACCGCCCCTCTTTGAACGGGGCAAATACGGTCAATACATTTTAAAAGCGTACTTTTACCGGCGCCGTTATTGCCTAAAATAGCAATGCACCTGTTTTTTTGGATATCAAAGCTGATATCATCCAGGATATTTCCGGTGTTTTTATGATATGCGAAAGTGACTCCGTTTATCTCAATCATATGCCTTCATCCCTCTGAATAATAAGAACAGGAATAGGGGAGCCCCCAAAAATGATGTAATCGCCCCTATCGGAAGTATGACCGGCGCAATCACCAGCCTGCCAAACGTATCGGCCAGAATCAGAAGCAAGGCTCCGGCAACCGCGGAAGTCGGAATCAGGTAGCGGTAATCATTTCCGACAAAACGGCGCATTATATGCGGCGCAACAAGCCCCACAAAGCTGACAATCCCCACAAAAGATACGGCAACGGCGGCAATCAGTGTGCTGATGGACATACTTACAAGCATTACCGAGCGCGTATTAACACCTAAACTCTGGGCTGTATCGGTTCCGCTTACCATTGCATTGTAATTCCAGCGATTTAACAAAAAATAAATCATTGCCCCAACAAAGACAACTAACAGTATCAAAAGCTCCGGCCAGCCTGCCGCCCCCATATTGCCAAAGGTCCAAAAGACCACCGTACTGATTTTGGTTTCATCCGCAAAATATTGCAAAAGGGTCGTACCGCCAGCAAAAAGAGAACTTAAAGCAACACCGGCAAGGATAAGCCCTGCCGGCCCCAAATCCCTTTTTAACCTCGATAAAAGAATCACAACAACCGTTGATAACGAGCCGCACAAAAAGGCGCTTAGCGTTACAATATAAGGGTTATTGATTGTGATTGCGGTAGCGGCGGAACTGGTATTAACGACGCCGCCGCCGAAAACTATAATTCCCAACGCCGCGCCGAATGCGGCCCCCTGTGAAACACCCAGTGTTGAGGGCGAGGCCAGCGGGTTACGCAACACGCACTGCATTACGGCACCGGCAACCGCCAGAATTGCGCCAACCAATATTGATGCCACAACCCGAGGTAACCTGATATTCATAACAACCATATTGGAGAGATCCGAGCCTTGCCCGAACAGAACCTTGATTACTTCGGGGAGGGGGATATTCAGCGAGCCGGCACCGACCGCAAAAAAGGCCACCAGTACAGTTGCCAGAATTGCAACCGTAAAAGAAAGCCTTTTGCGCCTTACAAAAGCATCATATAATTGAAATTGTTGTGTAACGCGATTTTCTTTCATTCACTAATTTCCGATTGTAACTTTACCGTAACCGGCGCCGACTGCGACAAGTTCATCGAGGTAATTATCGACACCTAAAAAGAACTTAAATACCTCATTGGCCTTTGTTTCAAAATCAATATCCTTAAATTGTTCCGGATAAAGTAAGCTTGCCGCATAATAGGCATTTACAATCGGAATTTCAACGTTTGAATAATAGGAGGTTGAACTCGGATACTGATAGAGATTGCCATCTTTAACGGCAACCAGTTGAGCATAAAAATCAGGGTTTTTCCCGTAATCGGCATGCACCAAACCGACACCGCCACTATCAAAGAAAATATATTGCGGATTCCAAACGATAACTTTTTCTTTATCAATCAGAACACCGCTGGCTGTTTCGGATAGCCCTTCGGTAACATCGTTTGCCAAAATCGCTTGGAATACGGCGTATTTGGTATAAACCCCTTCTATCCCGTGAGCGCCTTTAAAGGTTGCGGCAGCCCCCAACACGGTGGGTTTATCGGCATCAGCTATCGCCGAAGCCCTGGCTTTTAAGTCCGCCAATGAATTATTGATGTAATTAATTACATCTTCCGCTCTATCACTGACTCCGCAGACATCTCCGATTATGCGCAGCGCTTGTTCATAGTCTTTCCCAAACAATTCACCCTGCGGGACAATTACAACGGGGGTTCCCGTTTTAGTTTGGATTTCATCCGCCAGTTCTTTGGGATATGAACAAATTATTACATCGGGGTTAACGCCAATGATTTCCTCCGGGTAATAAGCCGTTGCACCGGCTGAATCCGTACCGACAATCGGTACATTAGCCCATGTTTCTCTGTTGGCATAGGCATAAGCAGTTACGGGAGTCGCTTTTGTCGGATCCGAGCCGCTGTAACCGACTACTTTATCTGATAAACCGAGATAGGTAACCATACGAGGGGCATTCCCGAGCGGTACAATCCTTTCAACCTTTAAGGGAATTTCCACTGTCCGACCGGCGCTGTCGGTAATCGGTCTTGTTTCATCGGCTCCGTTTCCTCCGTTACCGGCACAGCCGACAAACCCTCCGAGTACGATTAGAATTGATAAAATAAATGCTGTTATTTTTTTCATTTGAACTACCAACCTCTATTATAATCTTTATTGCAACTGATACAAACGGCTTCGCCGTCCTGAAAACGCATTTGGAATTCCGCCGCATTCTCACCGCACACGGAGCATGTCAGGCTTTTAAAAAGCCTGGCCCTTTCCGGCAGCTCAAATTGGGGTTCGGAAAAGCTAAAGATTTCATCAACGGGCGCTTGCAAGAGGTATTCTTTCCAATCGTTGCGGTCTATTTCGTCTTTTCTGGAAACCTTTAAATAAACCCGCATTTTTTGACCGTCAGCACGATTATAAAAGGAAAACGCCTGCTTCCCGGTACCGCAGTAGATTAGATTACCTTTGCCGAAGGTACAACTTAAAAGGGCTTGCACGGCATCCACCCCACAGGCATCATTTTCGGTAATGCAGACTATTTGTTCGTCATCCGACACGCCAATACCCATTTTCTCAAACGCTGCCTCGCAGGCCTTAAAGCCAATCGCCAGCCCCGGACACTCGTGCCCGTGAAACGCCACCGCTTTTTCCCATAACTTTTTATTCATGTGGTTATCCTTCCTTTTAATCGGGTTTTATTTTATAAGTTCTTTCATTTTTTTATGCCATTCAGGGGTTCTTATTTCGTCGCCGCTGTTTTCCGGCACAAAACTTTTAATATCCAATACAGGGCTGCCGTTAACGGCATCAAGGCCGGTTACCTTCAGAATGTTGCCGTTTCGCTCCAACAAACGCACGGGGGTAACCAAAATTCCGTTTGGCCTTTTCGGGCTGTGAGTCGCAAAAATGCCGACCTCGGGGAAATCTTCTTGATTTCCAAACGGGAAAACGCGTGTTCCCATTTGTTCTTCTTGCGGAATTAAGTGCGCCCAATAGAGAATCATCAGATGTGAAAATTCTTCAGTGCCGCTAAGCATATCCGCATATTCGGGAAGGACCTCAATTTCGGAGACCGTTTCTTTTTGCTCACGCATTTTTTTAACCCTCTCCTGCCAGGATAGGGTTTGCATTCCTTTTGAATGAACCGGCTTTTGGATTTGGTTAGATACAAAACCAATCGGTTTTAGTTGTATGCATTCGGGCGCCGCAGTATCTTTTTCAACATCCATTTTTATTGAAACCTCCGGATATTTATTTAATCTCTTAACTATTATATGCAATTGCGAATCCTTGCATTATAAAAAATAAATCCGCGCTTATTTTTGTTATTAGCTACGGACGCGATTGAACACTCTCGGACTTTTAGCAGAAGGCGATGATAAACATCCGCAAAAAATTCTTTAAACCTACTTATAACCCATTTTAGAATCTAACCATCTTCGATTTTCTATATTGTTGCATACAATTGCATTTAGGTAATTATCTTATTGCAACAACTTGCAATAATGTACAACAAAGCTGATACTGCTGTCAAGTGAATTGATAAAAGGATTTTAATGAGGCCTTTTTAGGCATAAGATTTTCATAAAGAGGCCTAAAAAACTAACTGCCCGACTTAATTACCGGGCAGTTAATCCGAAAACATTTTTTAGCTGTATTTAAATAAGTTTACAATTTATTGCCGCAATTTTCACAAAACTTCATTCCGGCTTCAAACGGTTCTCCGCACTGTTGGCATTTTAATTCAATCGGCTTATTATTAAGAAGATCCACCAATACGGCAGCCGCTTCCGGCTTCTTATCATTGGCCTCGGAATCGTTTAAGATAACAAGCGCCCGGCATATTTGCAACGGGGGAACCGTATTTAGCGGGTTGACCCTGTTTATTTTCTTTAATGCGGAGGAAGCAAATTCGGCATTTTTTTCGATTTGAACCGTAGTTTGCAATAACTTGCGGGCAATCTCGTCATTTGTCTGATAGTACATCTACCTTACCTCCTGTGCCTTCATTTGGTTAACTTGCTCAGCTGTATAAGAGGTAGTTTCTCCGCTTACATTTTTAACCGTAACCGACCCGTCCTGTGCCAAATCAAGCCTGTTACCCTGGGCATCCACTACTGAACTGCTGCCGTCAACATTTGCCGACCAAGCTGTTCCTTCGGGGCTGACATAGGTAGCGCTGCCGTCCGCATCCTGTTTTAGCACACTGCCGTCGAAGCCTTTTATTTCCCCTGTCCCGTCCGGCTTAAATGTCCCCGAATTGCCGGTACTGTCTTTGATTTGGACAGTTCCGTTTTTATTTGTTTTAAGATCGTAGGTAACTCCTTTATCGTCCGTAACATGACAATCGGTCAGGTTCCCTTCGGCATCCGTATTAAAAAACGAGCCGTCGGCAAATTTTGCTCTTAATCCATCGGCATCAACGGTCAGTTTGTCGCCTGCGGCGGTTACCCCTTCCATGCTCCCGTCGGGCTTAACCGTAAGGGAATTGCCTCCTTCATCGGTTATTGAGCCCGAAAGATTACCGTCTTTATCAATATTAATTGTCCCATATTGGGTTTGATAAGTACCCGACCCATCGCCGTTTAAGGCAATAACGTCTCCATTAGCCGCAGTTATACTGCCCTCGGGGAAACCGTCCTCAGGAATATGCAAACTGCCGCCCCACCCCGAAACTATATCCATACTGCCATCTTCATTATTGGTAATCGTGCTTCGGGTTCCGTCAGCAGTTATTCTCTCAAAGTCGCCGTTGGGATGATGAATTTCAGAACCTTCAATCGGATCCCAAATATTTGCCGAACCGTCAGGATAATAGACCGCCCTGCCGCCGTTGGGGCTTTCGATATATTGCGTGCCGTCCGGAGATAAAGTGCCGACGGTTCCGTCCGGCGCTCTTTTGGTAACCGTACCGTTCGGATGACGTTGTACGATTGTACCCGGTTCGTCTCTGGGATCGGTTGAGATTTCCGGTAAATAAGAGGCTTGGCTTCCTCCGTATCCTCCGGCGCTATCAACGCCGCTAACAATCACGGCGCCGCCGACAGCGGCGACAGCCCCGGAAATAACAGCGGCAATCGCATGATGGGTATATCCAAAAACAATTGAATCAACAAAACCTTGCCCAAGAGCGTACAAATCCACCGCACCTAACTTGCTTGCAATTCCGACCGCCAAAACCGCGGGCACCAAACTATAAAATCCGCTCGGATTGTAATTTAAGACCGGTGCGGGTTTTAAATAACGAGCCAAGAAATTGTTCAAAACAACCAGTAAAAGCCCAATCCATGTCATATAATAACCGACACTAAAAATCCCGATATTAAAACGGAATCTAAAATCGCCGCCGAAAATTGATGCGATAGTCGGCGAAAGTGTAAACAGCAACAAGCCCGAAAGCGCCAGTATGAAATTGCGTTTGCGGTCGAGCTTCATTCCGCCCCAAAACATCAAAATAATGCTTACAATTACAATCAAAACAATCCCCGGGAAGGCATTGGTTGGCATTGAAAACAGATTTTGCGGTTTAAGAATCACGATGCTCAGATATTTGGGGAGGGTATCCGGTGAATGTCCGGTCGGCAAGAAAAGGGAATTTGCCACCGGCAAAAGGAAAACCATAAAGAAACAAATCTTGGCAACAATCGGGGTAATGAACGAAACCAAAGATTGCCACGGGGTAAATTGAATCGGCAGCCTGTTAAGCAGCTTTAGAATTGCAAACCCTAAAACGGTTGCCATAATAAGACCGACCGCGCCGTTAATGGCCGCGCCAAAGAGAATACCCGCAAGGATTGTAATCAGGAGGGGAATCCCATCCTTAGTGATTAACCACTTCAGACGACTCTTAAGTGATTGGACCATATTTTCAAAGTTTATCATCACCGGCTCTCCTTAAATAGTTATTCCAAGGTAAAAAGTTAAGCTGGCATTTCGTTTGAGGATATCATAAAAGAAAAATGATAGCAATACATTCAGGGTCTTATTTTACAAAAAATCAAGCCTTATGCTCCCTCTAAACAAATTAAACCTCGGAATTTTTAGGGGAAGAATCCGGTGTTTATACGGAAAAAGCCTTGATATCTATTGACACCGCCGGATTGCTAAACTAATATTCAAACAGGGGGATAAGGAGGTAAGTTTATGAACAAGTTTGATACTGTTTTTAACAAAAAAGACATACCATCCCACTGGGAAGTAATTTCCCGTTCCGACAGCGGGCGGCAACTCACCGTAAGGCTGGGGCATATAAACCCGGGAACCTATGCCGATAAGCTAATGGCCTCCGGCGGCACCCACGTTGATGAAAACGGCAACGCAATAGTTGTCCACGGCATCTCTGTACCCGTTACAATGACCCGTTTTTTTGATGCCATGATGGAACTTGCTCAAAGCGGAATGATCCCTGCCCTTAAACCGAGTGACATTTTAGCAACAAGAACTATGTACAACAAAATGCGTGATGAAAAATTCGATCTTGAACTGGCTGTGAGTATCGGCGATTACGGCAGTGAAGCGGCGGCCGAAGAGGCGTTGGAGAACCTAAACCCCACTCGCACCATGACAATCAGCGGCAGAAATATGCTTGATATTCTGAACGATCCGCAAATAAGGGAGCATATGACCGAAGAGCAATTAAAGATAATCGCCGGTCTTCCCGGTCAGTTGGCTCAAGTGCAAAGCGATATTAAATCGCAAAGCGGTTTGAGTTACTATCGGGATTCCTTCCTTGGCTATCCCGTTCTGGTTTTTGAAAAGGAAAACCTTATCCCTCAAAAGCCCGTTAAACCCCAAACCGCATCCTCTCAAAAAAAGCGCAAGCCGGCAGGCGGAGGGTTCGACAGTATGGCAATCGCAAGGCCAAAGACAGCGCCGCCTCCCGAAAAGCTAATCAATTACCTCGGACTCAAAGTCGGTAACTACCTGATAACCGGTTCGTTATTGTGCAATATCCCCTGCTGCCCTAAAGGCACGGAGTATTGCCACTCATTAACAAAACACGATGAAAAAGTGGAGCATTCTACCGAAGACGGGCATACCTATACAACCACGCATTGGCTGCCGGTGGCAAGCACTCTGGCTGCAGAAGGCTACATTAACCGTGAAGAAGTTACCGCCATGATACAAACTATTATTAACCAATTAAAGGCATTAAACTAACGGTTACTTCGATTATTTTATACGCTGCAAATCTCTATACGGGGATATCGGTTAATTACAGTTGCCGACGTTACCACAACCTATTAGGATAAATTCCGTTACGTAATATTGACCTAGATATATTGCACGTGTTATAAATTGTTTTAATTCCGCCATAATAATATAAGGGGTAAAAAAACAATATGAAAAACTCAATCCAAGCAAGAATAATTAACGCCTTAAAACAGGGTTCAGAAGGTGTTGGAGTAACTGATGTTCGTATCGGGCTGGGGTATACCTGTGTTAAGCTTGATAACGGCAACTTGGGGCTGGCATGGACTGCTCAAAACACAAGCGGCAGCTGCACCCATGAAAACAGAGCCGGTAAACTGGCCGGCAGCTCCGCCTCGGAACTTTTGGAATCGTTAGTGGATAACGCCAAACCCCTCTCGCGAACAATCGGCTTGGCAACCGCCAACGCATTGATTTCCGGCTTGCCGCGCCCGCAAACAGCGGAAGAAGACATTCTGGATTTAGTGGGTGTCACAGCGGATGACAAGGTGGCAATGGTTGGGTTTTTCGGGCCAATAATCGTTAAGCTAAAGAAAATAGGATGCAAACTCGATATCCTGGAATTAAAAAACGACAGGCCGGGAACCGTTTCGCCAGAAGACGGGCAAACAGCGCTTTCGAATTGCAGCGTGGCAATTATCACCGCAACCTCTATTATCACGAACACTTTTGACGATTTAGTCGGCAGACTCAATAATCCGCGGGCCGTAATCGTTCTTGGGCCGTCAACGCCAATGTACCCGCAGGTTTTTGCAAATACACCGGTAACACACTTGGCAGGTTCTTTGGTTAAAGATGCAGCGATGGCAGCAAAGGTTGTCTCCGAAGGCGGCGGAACGATGCTGCTTAGACCTTATCTGGATTTTAGAACAATCTGCCTTTAAACGGACAGTCGATCAATTCGGGTAAACGATTGCGCAGACAACGCCGTAACCTTGGGATATCAGTTTATCTGTACATGCATTCAGTGCTATAATCATGAATTGTATCGGCTTTAGTCTCTAAGCTTGAAATGCCGAGTTATAATTTTTGAGGTTTTGGGGAAATTAGCAAAAACGTAGCATTTGCCTTCAAAAAGATTACCCCGATTATATTCGGATATATTTTCCTGGGGATTGGCTTCGGTATCCTCTTGCAGGAAGCGGGATACAACGTGCTGTGGGCGCTTTTTGGCAGTCTCTTTATTTATGCCGGATCAATCCAATACTTAATGATACCGCTGCTTGTTACCGGCGCCCCGATTCTAACTGTTGCCGTGATGACCTTACTGATTAACTCCCGTCATATTTTTTACGGTATCGGTTTTATTGACCAATTTCGCGGGATGGGGCGGAAATATCCCTACATGGTTTTAGCACTTACCGATGAAACTTATGTTTTGTTAAGCACATGTAAATATCCTCCGGAAGTTGACCGCGATAAAGCCGCTTTTTACATTTCCTTATTCAATCACGGTTGGTGGATTTTCGGCTCCGTATTGGGTGTTTTAATAGGCACGCTGATTCCTTTTGATATGACCGGCATTGATTTCTGCATGACGGCTTTATTTGTTGTTCTGCTTACAAACCATATCAAACAAACCAAAAAATTAATTCCGGTTGTGATTGGCATAATTTCTGCTTTATTGTTTTTGCTGTTATTGGGCCCCGCCAATTTTATACTGCCGTCGCTGTGTTTAACGGTAGTTTTACTGGCACTGTTTAAAAACCGCATCGATCTAAGAAAAGAAGGGGCAGTATCGTAATGAGCGTTTCGGTGTGGTATGCCATCGCGGTTTTTGCAACAGTTGCGGTTTGTACTTGGGTAACCAGAGCACTGCCTTTTATGGTCTTTGGCAACAAAAAAGAACTGCCGCCGTTTGTAACCTACCTCGGGAAAGTTTTACCCGGCGCCATAATGGCAACGCTTGTAATTTATTGTTTAAGAGCAATTGATTTAACGCGATTCCCCTTTGGGCTGGCAGAGCTGATTTCGGTTGCCTTTGTTGTTGTCGTTCATTTATGGAGAAAGAACATGTTTTGGAGTATCGGCGGCGGAACCTTATGCTATATGATTTTAATCCGCACCGTTTTTCCTTTTTAGGATAAAATAAGACCCTTATATTACTGTATTATCTGAGCCTCCCACCAATTGTTCTTCTATATTCTTGATTTCATTTGCGGCTTCTTCGCCGTTTAGCGATTGGGATTAGTCATAAAGATAGTTACAACAAAATATTTGACTTGTTCGCCGCAACCATCTTGGATTTTGAACTCAGGCCTATGTAATAAAAAAGGCGGGCTCTAACAGAGCCCGCCTTTTCAAACTTTTTCAAAGCCGATAATTTAGCGGCCTATTTTTCTGTAGCAATCGCTGCAATAGACCGGCTTGTCACCGCGCGGTTGGAAAGGAACTTCGGTGGTTTGGCCGCAGCTGCCGCAAGTAGCGGGGTACATACGACGTGCCGAAGAAAAGTTTCCGCCTCCGCCGCGTTCGTTCTTCCTTGCCTGACGGCACGACTGACAACGCTTGGGCTCATTGGTATAACCCTTTGACTGGAAAAATTCTTGATCTTCAGCGCTGAAAGTAAACGTGACACCGCAGTCGGAACACTGGATTGTTTTGTCCTTGAAACTCATTGAATGACCTCCTCTTTTAAAATTTTTAGTTCAGAGTTTGAGTCATCCAATGGGGAGGAGAATATACCTTGATTCTGAATTCCTGTAATAACTTCAACTTAAACTACTACCCTAATTTTATAATAAGTTTGAAATTTTTGCAAAATCGTTTTGAAAAGGGGAAAAATAAAGCTGCATGAGGCCCGGCCTTGTTACGGCGGCCAAAAATCTGTAAACTGATATTCCTATGGATACTAATCAAATCATTGTTATCGGGGGCGGAGCCGGCGGGTTATTGGCGGCTGCCGGAGCGGCTGAAGAAGGAGCAAAAGTTCTTTTATTGGAAAAGACCTCTGCCATCGGCAATAAAATCCTAATTAGCGGAAAGACACGCTGTAATATAACCAATTCTAAAGAAGTCAGTGATTTTATCCCGATGTTCGGCAGTAACGGCAGGTTCCTTTACAATGCCTTTAGTAAATTTTTCAGAGACGAACTGCTGGCAATCTTGAAACGTTACGGCGTCGAAACAAAAACGGAACGCGGAGGGAGAATATTCCCCGTTTCCGATAGCGCCGAAGACGTTGTAAAAGCGCTTGGAAGATATAATTCTGATAACAATGTCAGCTTGCAAACAAACGCCAAAGTAATCGAAATTATGACCGACGGGGAGCAAATAACAGGCGTAAAAACCGAAACACGGGAATATCCGGCCAAGGCGGTAATTATTGCCGCCGGCGGGTCATCGTTTCCGGGAACCGGTTCAACGGGAGACGGTTACAGATTGGCAAAATCCTTAAACCATACAATTGTTCCCCTGCGGCCGGCGCTGGTTCCTTTGGTAACCGAAGAAATCGAACTGGCTAAAAGCATGCAAGGGGTAACATTAAAAAATGTGCGCCTGACCGCTTACAGTTGCAAATCGGACGATATAGACCCTTCAATTGCTCCAACCAAAGACTGCGGACGCGGAATAGCGGGGAAAAGCCCCAAAGCGCCGATTATCGAAAGCCGCATGGGCGATATGATGATGACTCATTTCGGTATCGGCGGACCGATTACCCTTTTAATGAGTTTATCCGTTACCGAGGCATTGGAAAAAGGACCCGTCAGCGTAATGATTGATTTAAAACCGGCGCTTAGCTTTAAGGAACTAAGCGCAAGATTACAGCGTGATTTTAATACCTATTCAAAACGCAGTTTCCGCAATATTCTCAAAGAGCTCCTGCCTCAGAAGCTGGTTGAACCGTTTGTTGTGATGTCGCATATCGACCCCGAAAAATGTGGAAATCAAATTAACGCCGCCGAAAGAGAACGCTTGCTGTTACTTTTAAAATCCCTGCGTTTTAATATCAAATCAACACTGCCGCTTACGTCTGCAATGGTTACCGCAGGCGGGGTATCGCTTAAAGAAATCGACCCCAAAACAATGGGGTCAAAACTGGTAAAGGGTTTGTTTTTTTGCGGTGAGGTAATGGATATTGATGCCGAAACCGGCGGTTACAACTTGCAAGCCGCCTTTTCAACCGGATACGTAGCGGGTAAAAGCGCCGCCTCTTTTGTAAAGGGAATTTAGAAACTGTTGATGCCGCCGATTTTTGTAAAAATGTGCTTTTTAATTCTTATCGCTAAAGATATCTAAATATTCTTTGTAAACATAAGTTTGACCGTATTTTTGATCCTCATCTGTCGGTAAAAGGATTCCCTTTTCAATAAAACGGTCAATTACTCTCTGCGCCCCGGCACGTGTGAATCCGGTCCATTTTTGAACGGTTGCAACATCAACAATCGGCTGTGCATATAACTTTGGCAATATCATTGATGCGCTCTCCGCGGCTCTTTTACTCATCGCGCCGACGATATTAATATCTTTTTCGCGCAGGGCAGTAATCCTTTCGACGATTTCAATAGCTTCATTGGCAATCTCGATTACACCGTCAAGAAAAAAATCCAACCATGCCGAAACATAGCCATCATGATAAGCCGCCAGCTTTTGATAATAAACATTTTGATTTCGTCTAAAATAAGACGACAAAAATAATACCGGTTTTTTAAGAAATTTTTCCTGCCACAAATAAAAGGGGATTAAGATTCTGCCTGTTCTGCCGTTACCGTCAAGAAACGGATGAATAGTTTCAAATTGTGCATGAATTAATCCCGATTTGCTAATAACCGGAAGATTATCTTTTGTATGGATAAATCGCTCCAAATCCGAAAGCGCAGGCATAAGGGCATCTACCGGCGGCGGAACAAACCCGGCATTATCGGGGCGGCTGCCGCCAATCCAATTTTGGCTCTTACGAAATTCGCCGGGAGACGGATTTTGCGAAATCCTTGCCTCGGTCATCAATTCCTTGTGCAGTTCACGAATAAACCGCAGTGAAATCGGGAAGTTATCTTCAGATAAGCGGTTCATGCCGTAGTTTAATGTCTTAATGTAATGGAGGATATCATCCACATCGGGCGGGGTTTTATCGGTTATTTTAATCACGGCCTCAATAGCATCGGCCATCGTAGCTTTTGTTCCCTCAATTTGACTCGAAGAAGCCGCATCTTTACGCTGATACATCAAAAGTAAAAAGTCCGAATCCGGTAACAGTTTAGTAATACCATCCAGCTTTCCGACAAGACGAGTGGCGATATTATCTTTGTTCAAGATTGATAAATCCAAATCAAAACCGTTAGGCGGCGGGAAAGGATTGGGGATAAAAGCCTTAAAACCAGCCGGTTGCCTGATTAATTTCCCGAGTTCAATTTTCTTCATTTTTGTATACATTTCCATAAAACTTGTATACAAAGTATATCAGTTTGTATACATTTGTCAATAGATGTATACAAACTTTTTGAGGTTTGAATCAAAACAGACGAATCCCGAATTCACGCAGGGTATTAGCCAGTGCATAAATCGGCAGCCCGACGACATTAAAATAATCGCCCTCGATTTTTTCGACAATTAACGCACCCAACCCTTGAATTGCGTATGCCCCGGCCTTATCAAGCGGTTCTCCCGTCTTTGCGTAAGCATCAATTTCCGCGGATGTCAGTTTTTTAATATAAACCTTAGTTTCAACCGCAGCGGATAATGTTTTAGCGGTTGCGGTATCCGTAACGGTAAACCCCGTAATTACAAAATGATGCCTGCCGCTTAGCCGCGCAAGCATAGTGCGCGCTTCCGCAGGGCTTTTAGGCTTGCCGATTATCTGCCCGTCAAGAACCCCAAAGGTGTCCGCCCCGATAATAACGGCATCCTGGTATTTTTCGGCAATCGCCGTAACTTTGCGCAGCGACAATTCTATCGCCAATTTATGCGAATCGGGCTCCCGGCATATTTCCTCATTAAAACCACTGCCGTCAACCTCAAAGCGCAGCCCGATATTTTCCAAAAGCTCTTTCCTGCGAGGGGATGATGAGGCCAATATTATTCTTCTTTCGTTATCCATACTTTAATATTACTGCAGAGCACGAATCGCCTCCGCCAACTCCTGTTTCATGGTTTCGTCCTGGAGGCTTAACCCCTCCCAGCGCGCTTCCAACGCCTTAATGCGCGCCAGAACCTGTTGATGTCTGGAAGTAGCCTCTACCATCGCCGCACCGTCATTGTAGCTTGTCTGGTCGGCATAAAGGGATTCAATCTTGTTTTTTTCAGCCTCTAATTGCGCTATTTCGTTTTCAACCTTTTCAATTTCGGCTTTTAAAGGCTTGGATTTACGAAAATAATCGTTGCGAAGCGTTGCTTCTTTATTTTTACGCTGCTTTGCGTCACTAAACACAGGCTTGGGCTTACAAACCGGAGAATTCTCGCCCGGTACCTCATTTTCTTTCTTTTTCTCGGTATAGTAATCGTAATCTCCCAAATAAAACGAAAGTACACCGTTTCTGACTTCGATAATCTTATTGGCAACCTGATTAATCAGCAGGCGGTCATGTGTAATAAAACATAGTGTCCCGTCGTATTCTTCGAGCGCATCCGTAAGAACCTCGCGCGAAGCAATATCAAGATGGTTGGTCGGCTCGTCCATTAAGATAAAATTGGCCGGCTTTAAAAGCATTTTTGCAATTGCAAGACGCGCTTTTTCACCGCCGGAAAGGACAGATACCGTTTTGAATGCGTCATCACCGCTAAAAAGAAAGGCCCCCAAAAGCGAACGCAGCTCCCGGTCGGTTGCCTCGGGTGAAACCCTGCGCAGTTCGGATAATAAATCATTTGCCGGATTTAAAAGCTCCAACTGGTGTTGCGCATAATAAGTTGTTTCCGTTTTATGCCCCAAAACCCGTTCGCCCTTTTCAAATGGCAGCACCCCGGCAAGAATTTTTAAAAGGGTTGTCTTACCGGCACCGTTGGGGCCAACCAAAGCCACTTTATCCCCGCGTTCGATTGTTAGATTCATCCCTGCGTAAATTACCTTTTCACCGTACGCTTTATGCAAGTTTTTTAAGTTAATCACTTCCCGCCCGCTCGGCTCGGTTTCGGCGAAATTAAAGTTTACTCTTTTGGTTATGCGGGGGACTTCAATCAGTTCCGTTTTAGCCAGCAGCTTTAGACGGCTTTGTACTTGCCTGGCTTTGGTAGCTTTATAGCGAAAACGATCAACAAACTCCATTTGCTTAGCGATTTTCTTTTCCTGTCTTTCGGCGGCGGCTTCCAGTTTTTGAGCCTCTTTGTCACGCATTTCAATATAGCCGTTATAGTTTCCGTTAAAGCAAACTGGCTTGCCGTTTTCAATCGCCAAAATCTTATTGGTAACCTTATTCAAAAAAAGCCGGTCGTGTGATGTTAAAAGAACCGCGCCGTCGTAGCGTAAAAGATAATTTTCAAACCAGATGCACGACTCCAAATCAAGATGATTGGTGGGTTCGTCCAAAAGGAGGAGATCCGGGTTGACCGCCAACAATTTTGCCAGCGAAGCGCGCATTAACCAACCGCCGCTAAATTCTTTTAAAGGCCGCCCAAAATCATTTTCGGAAAAACCGAGCCCGCAGAGGATGGCCTTGGCACGGTATTCAACATCGTTCTCGCCCAGAATCTCAAAACGGTGCTGCAATTCCCCCAATTCCGCCAGCAAGGACATTTTTTCATCGTCTGCAAGGAGCTGCTCCAGCTTAGAAACTATTGTATCAATCCGCTCTTGAATTGCCTTTGTTTTTTCACAGGCAACGGCGACTTCATCCAATAAAAGCTTGTCGGAAAAAGGCTCCACTTCCTGCCGCAAATAACCGATTGTGGTTCCTTTTTTGCGAGTGATTAAACCTTCATCGGGGGTCACATTACCGGATATAATTTCAAAAAGGGTTGTTTTGCCCGAACCGTTAGGGCCAAGGACGGCAACACGGTCGCTTTCGCCAACACTAAGCGTCAAACCCGCAAACAATGTGCGTAAACCGAACGATTTTGAAATTTCGAAAATACTTAGCATGTTTACCTAAAAATTTATTGCGAAAACTTTAGTAAATTATACAATCCGAACGCCTGTTGGGGGAAATCGAAGCATGGAATTATCTTAACATAACGACATTATTCGACTCCTTCTTTGGCTGAAGAAGTCTCCTCGGGCGGCAAGGCATTTTTTACCTCGGCAAGCGCCTCGGGGCTGATTGTTTCCGCAGCCTGTAAAGTACCCTCGGTCGCTTTTGTAACCGCTTCATCTTTCGACAAGTTCACCTGCTTTGAAACCTTGACCGCCGCCTCAACGGTTCTACGGGTCGCGGTTGCCAAATCACAGCACGTCTCGGAAGCACCTTCTATAATCCCTTGGCTTGCCCCGATAATTGCATCCTCGGGGGCAACGCCGGCATCGGTCATAACCTTAATAACGCTTGTTACAATCGCCTTTTCTATTTTGCCGACATCCTCCGGAGTCTCTTCAATGGCATGCATCGCTCCGCGCGCAACCTGTCTGGAAATTTCCATTCCGTGCTTTTTCATATCTTCCGGGGATTGCGGAAGGACAGAGATATCCCTTTCAAAAGCCCTTGTCAATCTCTGAGTCAACCTTTTACCTTGTAATGCCGTAACGGTAGCCATTCTGGCAATTTCCGCTATTTGAAAAACGGTAACGCCCAAGGCCACATCCAACCCCGGAATTCCAATTCGCCTTACTTGGTTAAAAGGAAAATTACTAAATGTCATCGGGGCGGGAGCGGAACTCATATGGCTCGTGAAGTCCCGTGACGGATTTAAAAGTGAATTTAAAACGATTTCGCTGCCAACCTCGCCCTCTTCCTTTAAAGAAGCCAGTAAGCCAATAACGGCTAAACCCGCAATAAAGGCCAGCAAAAACAGGAAATCCAATCCGTTCAGCACTAAAATCGGGAACTCCGCCATGCTGCCGTTACTAATCCATGTTATGTTAAGGTTTAAATGCCTTGTTGCAAAAAAGCCGGCTAATAAACTGCCAAAGAGCGGTCCGACTCCGATACCGAGATTGGTGGCTACGGAAGCACTGGCAAGATAGGAAGCGGCCTGACCGGCAGGCGCCAACTTCAAACCGATTGTGCTGACGGTAAGGTTAACTCCGGCCATCGCGATTCCCGCAAATATATGCAAAACCACAAGCAAGGGCATGGTTAAGAAATATTTATCGGGCATTGCCGTAAACATCCAGCCGAAAATCACCAATAAATAAAGGGATGCGCACATATATAAAATAACTTTATTACCGAAACGATCCACAAAGCTGCCCCAAACCCGAAGGAAAATAACGCTAAAGAGCTGGCTTGTGATACTCAGCCCGATAACCCAATAAAGAGGCAAACCCAGATATGTCAGCATATAGACGGCAAAAAAGGGAATCGCCAGGTTTGAAGCGATATTCCAAAACAATAAAAAAGAGACCAGTTTTTTGAAGTTTTTGTCTCGCAAAGGCGCGATAAGCCTTTCTTTCAAAGAAACCGAATCCTTTTCTACCGGCTGCATCATCGGCTCCGGCATTAATGACATAAACACCGGGCAAGACAAGCCCAAAAATACGGTGCCAAATAAAAGAACCCAAGTATAAGCCAACGCGATATTACCGGTAGAAGATAAACCGGACCAATAATCGACAAAAAAGGCCGCACCCAAACTGAATATCGCACTAACTATCCCCGCAAGGGCCAACCTTCTGCCAAAAAAACGGCCAAGGATTGATTGAGGCACAAGGTCGCGAATCCAACTGTTCCACGCTGAATTGGTAAATGCTCGCAGCAAGCCGTTTATTACCAATAGCCCAAGTAACAAATAGACCGCTTCCGCACTGGGGGTAACCATAAATAAGGGAATCAGCGCAACCGGAATCCAGACAAGCTGCGCCAGCAGATATGACGGGACAACAATCGCTTTACGTTTTCTGAACTTCTCAACCAGTAAAATCGTAACGCTTTGGAAACTTTGCATCAGAAACGGAATTGAGGCCATTATACCGATCTGGGGAACACTTGCGCCAAGAGCCAAGGCATACGCCGCCAGGATACCGCTGGTAGTAATGCTATTAAAGCTCAGTGCCGCAACGCCTTCCAGAGTTAACCAGCGCAGCCCTGATTTAATATCTTGCTCGGATATCGTAGGCTTCGGATTTAAAAAACTAAATATTTTCATAAAAATAAAATGCTATACCGCACCAACAATTTTATCAACTTATAAAACGGCCGACCTAACACAAAAATTCACACCGGCAAAGGGCAAACCCTATAAAAATAAATACCGTAAAAAACAATTTTCAAAACTTTCAATAAAACAAAGAAACTGCCGTAAAGTTAGCCGAAATGCTAAAGTTCCCGGCGCGCTGTTTCTCAAACCCTGCATTTTATGCCTGTCGGATTTGCTTTAGTTAAAAATTTGCGCTTGGAACGGTATTATAGAACTACCGGATAAAAAAGGGGGTACATTCGGATTATATTATATTGCCGTAATTACGGCAAGGCAGTGCGGTTGGATAGTGCGGAATTGACGATAACGGTTACATTGAAGTTAAACTGTCTTCAATTTCTAAAAAGGCCTCCACCACAGCGGGGTCAAACTGGGCGCCCGAACCTTTTTTAATCTCGCAAACCGCTGCCTCATGCCCCAGTGATTTGCGATAAGGGCGGTCGGAAGTCATGGCATCATAGGCATCCGCCAGTGTCAGGATTGCCACCCCTTGCATAATTTGATTACCCGCAAGCCCGTCGGGATAACCTGTGCCGTCAAAACGCTCGTGATGCAAACGCACCATATCCAGGATTTCCTGCTCATCAATAACCGGTTTTAAAATGCGCTCTCCGATTATCGAATGCTCTTTAACATGTTCAAATTCTTCGTCGCTAAGGATATCCTGTTTGTTAAGTATTTCTTTTTTAACACCGATTTTACCGATATCGTGAACAAGGGCGGCAACACGAATATTCTCTATTGTTTTTTCGTTTATGCCCAACTTACGGGCAATTGCTACCGAAATTTCGGCAACCCTCTTTGAGTGGAACCCTGTATATTCGTCCTTGGCTTCCAACGCCAGCGCCAGCGAGGTAACAATATTCATAAAAGATTTACGGATTTTATCCGCTTGTTCTTTTACTTTTTCCTCCAAGTTGTGCTGATAATCCAAAACTTCCATCTCTAAACGCCGTACGTTCAATGCACGCATTACACTCAGAGCCACCTCATCCAAATTAAAGGGCTTAATAAAATAGTCGTAAGCTCCCAATCTAACGCACTTAATCGCCGTTTCGGTATCGCCGACAGCGGTTGCCATAATCACAACAGTATCGGGAAAGGCTTTTTTAAGCTTCGGCAAAAAATCAATCCCGGAGCCGCCGGGCATTAGGATATCCAAGATTACAAGATCGGCCGCTTTTTTGCGCATTTGCTCCATTGCCTGTTGCGTATTTTCGGCTTTTAAGCAATCATAGCCTTCCGATTTTAATTTACGGCATAAAAGATGTCTGATAACTTCCTCGTCATCAACCACCAGTATCGTCCATGAACGTTCGTAGTGATTTAACATTGTTTCCTCATTCATCCGTCTTGGGTTGGACTAGCGGCAGCTCAACCGTAAAAACAGAACCTTCGCCCAATTTGCTTTTAACATAAATATTCCCGTGATGTTGTGAAATTATACCATGTGAAATACTTAAACCTAAACCGGTCCCCCGTCCCACGACCTTTGTTGTAAAAAACGGATCGAACAGATGTTTAATGTTTTCCGGGTCGATTCCGCGGCCGTTATCAATAAAGGATATCTTAACCATTCCTTCAACCATTTCGGTTTTGATTGTAAGCGTGCCTCCGCCATTTGCTTCGCTCATTGCAAACTCGGCATTAACAACAATATTTAGAAAAACCTGCTGAATCTGGAACCAATCCATTGATACATAGGGCAAATCCGGCGCATAATCCCTGATTACGTTTATGTTATGGACTTTTTGCTCGTATTCACGCAGCTCCAAAACTTTCTCCAAAATATTTTCAACACTTGCCGGGTGCATCTCATTTTCATGTTTACGTGCAAAAACAAGCAGATTTTTAACAATTCTGGCAGCTCTCTGCGCTTCGCTGTTAATCATTTGCAAATCTTTTAACAAATCCGGCGCAATGTTTTCTTTTTCAAGCATCAGTTGGGTTAGCCCGACAACGCTTGTAAGAGGGTTATTAAGCTCATGGGTAATACCGGAGGACAGCTCACCGATAGATGCCAAACGATCCGTTAAAACCATCTTTTCCGCCATTTTTTTGCGTTCGGTAATATCCTCCATTATATGCACGGAACCAACTACTTGGCCTTTGCTGTCAAACATCGGGTCGGCAGCAACGTAATACCACTTATTATCGATTTCAAATTCTCCCGATTCCCGGCGCCCGCTTTTGACCGACCTGAAGTGGGGGCAGCTTTTTGTTAGTTCGCTTGCAAATTGCATTACTTCATAACACTTTTTGCCTTCGATTTCCTTATCGGTTTTGCCTGTCAATTTGTTCATTGCCTTGTTACAATTTATAATTGTTCCGTCAAGATCAAGCAGGCAAATAACGCTTTCAATCGAGTTAAATGTAGCCTCCCAACTGTTTATCGATTGCCGCAACTTTTCTTCGGACTTAATTAAATCCCTCTCGATTTTTTTAATTTGGGTTATATCGGTAAACGTGGCATAGGCTTGGTACGGCCTTTTTTCTCCGTTTCTGAATCTGGGTCTGGAACCAGCAACCACCCAACGGTAATCTTTCCCCGAAGGCTTTAAAATACCCATTACAACGCCCTCTACAGCTTGCCCGTTTTGCAAAGCCAAAACAGACGGGAATTCTTCTTTGGGAAAAGGCAGTCCTTCTTCGGTAACTGCCACTATTTCGCCATCAAATACGGTTTTATCGGACGCCACCTCCAAATTTAACCCCCAAATATCGATAGCCGCTTTATTTGCAGAAATCAGTTTTCCTGCGCTATCCCAAAATATCACCCCTTGAGCCATCGTTTCAAACAGGGTACGGTACTCTTCTTCACTTTTTCTGAGGGCTTCTTCGGCTTCTTTGCGGCTTGTTATATCGCGGGCAATGCCTTCAATCGCCGCAACCCGCCCTTCGTCATCAAAAATGGGCGTATTCTGTTGTTCGGTCCATATTATGCTGCCGTCTTTTTTAACCCACCTAAGGACAATAGGGTGCTTGGCAGCTTCAGGTGATTGCATAATTTCAGCTAACTTAGCCCTGTCATCGGGATGCACCAATTTAAAACCCAATTCGGGGTCGGCGTAATGGTCTTCGGGGGTAAAACCGGTAATAGCGGTTGCCGAAGGACTGACATACTCAAACCGCGGGGTCGGCAAAAGACGCAAACGATAAATTAAATCCTTGGCGTTATCGGCCAAAAAGCGGTAGCTCTCTTCACTTTTTCTGAGGGCTTCTTCGGCTTCCTTGCGGCTTGTTATATCGTGGCAAATGCAAAAAACCAATTTTTTATCGGCAAAAAAGGCTCCGTTGATACTGACTTCGACATCATAAACGGTTCCGTCTTTGCGGCGATGCTTTGTTTCAAAACGACGTCCCTTCTCATCGACACTGCGCAAAGTATTTTTTAATTGCTCTCGAGTCGCCTCAATACTCCAGTCCCAAAGGTGTAAATTTTTGACTTCATCGGGGGTATAGCCGACCATATTTATAAAATGTTGATTAGCCTCAAAAACAGCGCCGTTTTCATCAAGAACAACAATACCGGCCCTTGATTGTTCAACAAGTATCCGGCGGCGGATTAATTCATCGGAGAGCGCTTGCTCCGCCTTTTTACGCTCGGTAACGTCGTGTCCGACAACTAAAAGCCCGGTAATCTTTCCGTTTTTATCCTTAAGGGGCGTATCATACCAATCCACCAGCCGTTCTTCACCGCTCTTTATAACAATTGAGTTGATATTTCCGACCCTTTTTTGGCCGTCGATAGCAATTGCAAAGATTTCTTTGGTTTTTTCCCTATTATATTGCGGAAGGAATGTTTCGAACCAATCTTTCCCTTTAACTTCATCTAAAGAATATCCGGAAAAACTTTCCATATACGGATTGAAATCAACAATGCGCCCTTGGGTGTCCAGTGTCAGAATAATTGCCCTTGCGGTATCAACAATACTTCGTACGTAATCTTTCTCCTGCCTCAGTGCTTCCTCAACCCTAATCCGCTCGGTAATATCTTTATCCACCCCGCGATACCCCAGTAAATTACCCTGACTATCAAGGATAGGAGCAGAGCTTGTTTCCAATATAACCATCTCGCCGTTTTTATGGGTATTCGGATAAATGAAATTACGCAAAGCCCGTTTTTGCTCTATGGCTTCCTTGGCCATTTTTAAAAACTCTTCCTGAATTTTGGAGCCGTAGAGGTCGTAATAGTGTTTCTTGCCGACAAGCTCTTTCGGCAAGTAGCCCAGTATTCTTTCAACCGCCGGGCTTGAGTAGGTGTACATTCCTTCGGCATCAGATTCCCAGATCCATTCGTCGGCACTGTCGGCAACCTGCCTGAGACGCTCCTCACTTTCGCGTAAAGATTTTTCCGCTTCCTTGCGCTCTGTAATATCGCGAAAGATTGCCATATCAGCCGGGCTTTCATCGTGCTCTATAATAAAGGCATTTACTTCAACAGGTACAAATAACCCGTTTTTGGCGTTTATTTCCAATTCATATCTATGAGGAACGTCTTCGCCGGCCATTCTTCTTTTGTATCTTTCAGAAACAAGGTCTTTGAATTGAGGGGCAACAAAATCAGGCAGTGTTTTTCCGATTATTTCGCCTAGAGAAAACCCGGTAATTTGAGACATTATCGAATTGGCAAACTTAATTTGATTGTCTTGGACAATAATTACGCCGCCGTCAATGTTATCGTAAGAAAGGCAATATTTTTTTGTTGGAGGGGTAGGTTCCGAAACGGCATCGTCGCGTTCTTTTTTCAAATTATTCCCGTCTTTTTTACCTAACATATATATACCGCTTCCCCTTTGTAACAAAGGATTGGGGATAATGGCACAAAGATAAGCATGCCAGCCGCAGTTATTATATTTAAGCTGTTACTTTTATGCAAAATAATGCACCCATTATATAATAAGGGTCGCCTAAAGACCATAGGTTAAGAGGGGAATATTTTATAATGGAACTAAATTAGCGTTAAAAATTTGAAATCAGTTGCCAAAAACAGCCTTTATTGCTACAATCTCTCTGTTAGCGGCGCAAAGGTTTATTCTCAAAGCCGTTTGATTTTTCGCTATGCCCCTGTAGCTCAGTGGATAGAGCAGCGGTTTCCTAAACCGCGTGTCGAGAGTTCGACTCTCTCCAGGGGTACCACTCTTTAAACTGCAAAGCCCTCGGACGACTAGAAATCCAAGGGCTTTATTTATTTCGACTAAAATCCCGCTTTATCTACGGCCTTAACACGATGGTATCGGCATAAACCAAGCGCCGCTGGTATATCGCAGTCAGTCCGGATACGTTAAAGACCTCGAATTCTTTAATCACCAACCGATAAACATTTTTCGCATCCGGCAGTTTAATATCGCCCGTCCATACGGAATCGCCGTCTTTTTCGGGTTGCTTAAATTGATGAGTAAGAACCACCGGGTTTTGATTAAGCGGTTCCCAAGCCAGTTCTCCGGCAACTTCCGGATCAATCCCGTCACGCATCTTTTCAAGGCTAACCTCAACAACCGCATGCCCTTCATATCCAACGGTTTTACTGTATCCGGGTCCGCTAACCGTAATATGCCTTACATCGGAAGCGGAATCATCGCGCGTAACACCGGCAAAGCGATCGGGCGCCAACTGAATAAAATCAGCCAGAACAACGCGCGAAAGGTGGACATTATCTTTATTGGGGTCAATGAACGTATCGGGGCCAGTAATCGCCGTTGAGAGTGAATTTGGCTGATAACGTACCAACGCCAAACGTACAAACGGGAAATAGGTTTTACCGGCATCGATTTGCATATCGCAATACCACAGCTTGCGGTCGCTATCGTAAGCAACTTCATGCCCGGCGATATTAACCTTTAAATTGGCATCGTGAACTTCTTCCAACAACAAACCCGATGCCTGATATTCCTTTTTAGATAACTTAAACGCATTAAGTGTCGGCAAGGCTGGTATCGGCGCCGAAAGGAAGAGCGGGTCAAGCCCCCATTGGGTTACGAAAGGCTTAATTTTTTCATGCGCCGGGTCTTTCGAAATCGAAATGCTCGACGGACCCGGCCAAAGCACCGCCCCCAAAAGCTCTCCGTCGCCCGAAGAGTACCAAGGCCTTTCCATATAAATCCTAATGCCCCCTCCGATACGATTACTGACAACAGACGTATTACTCCCGCCGCCGGAGGAAGCTTCCCATGAAAAAGTCGGGATAACATAAAGGATTTTGGGAGCCGCCGGTCTTGCCGCGCTAAGGATATCCAAGGTAAACGGAGATTCGGTCTCACGCGTAATAGGCTTTTCAATAAAGGCCACTTCAAGGTTTGTATTTTCAGGAATCGCGCTTGATTTTTCGGAGGTGTTGGTGCGCCTTAGGGCAGCCGTATTGTAATCAACAACGTAATCCCCATCTTTACTCTCGGCATCGTAGGCTTTATACCCGGCGCTGTTATCGGCCAGGCGTACGCTCTCCGAACCTTCCACCAATTTTTCGCTTGAAAGAGTAAACGGGGCATCTCCGCTGAGCTTTACATTTTTGATACGCTTGCGGAAATATTCGGCAAAACGGGTCGTAGCAATCGCGGAATAGGTTACTTTGCGGTATTTGGTATCGCTAAATTCATGGTTGCCTTGGAGGTAAAAAATATCTTCCTCCTCATTTGCGGCCGGTAAATTCACCGCATTATCAAAGGGATGTGCGCTTACGCTGATAACCCTCGGACCAGCCTCTCCCAGCGGATCTATATTTTCGGTCCAATCGGCTTTTAAATCGATTTTAACGGTACTTTTGAGATGTACCCTCATCATGCGATCGTATAAATGAGCAAAGGTTTGCCCGACAGCACGGGTGAATGAGAAATACCCGAACTCAGGAGTAAGCAAGGGCTGCCTTACCGCATGTACAAGCGTTAGAGTGCGATAGGGCGTCAGCATCCAATGCTTACCCTCTAACGCCAATACTACGGACGGCGTTTCATCTTTACCTTCTTCAATAATCCACTGTATTAAACCCATTTGCCAAATATCGTCTTTGGTCATCCCCGATGACAACTTTACTTTTAAAACCTCGGCTTTGGGGAGTACTACTTCAAATACCCTTTCTTTTTCGTAAAAGTTGGCATGCGCTTTCTCGCCTTCCGTTAGCACCAGACGAAACGGCAAGGCATAAGGCCATTTGGCGCCCTCCGAGTAGCCGAAACTGACCGGAAAGGATTGCGGCCCGCCGGGGAGCCCATTAAATACGGCTTGGCGCGAGAATATATCCGGCAGATAAGGCAGTTCAATCTCGTCTTCATCCACAAACGGAAGGTCATGATTATCCGGGTCCGGTTTACCGGCAATAACACCGCTTTCTCTCGGAACGATTACTTTATAGGCATTTTTATCTACCGCTCCGCTTTCCGGATCATCAAAAAGGCGATGAGTCTCCGCTAAAGATTGTGCCGATTTGGGAGGCACAATATGACGCTCGCTTACCGCCTCAAAGGGTGTATTAAAATTACTGCGAATAACGATATGATCAACCGACTCACCTTCGGTAATCTGCTTGCGCATAACCGTTACAGGTGTCGGCACCGGCTCGAAGCGCCCGTAAACAAGCGGTTCGGTAGCATGTTTATCATCGTATTTATTATCTAAAGACAGTCGATTACCGGCTAAATCGACGGCCCTTGCCCTGAAACGATAGGTTATTCCGTAGCGTAATCTGGGAAGAGAACCCGGTACCGGTTTAAATTCAACGCCTAATTTAAAATCGGGGTCTATCTCTTTGCCTGTATAGTTCGGGCTGCCGTCGGGGTCAATTGTTTTACCCGGGCGGGGAGCAGACAAACTCCACCCATTCCAATGAAAAAGCGATTCTCCCTGACGCAGGATATCGGATGAATCATCGGCGGCAGACGTTACCCCTTGTGATATCCAGCCTTCATCTTCATGCCTTTCGACAATTGCCGAAGAGGGCTTTAAAAATTCGTAAGTTCCCGCGCGGCGGCAAAGGGAATGCCACTTATTGGTAAGCGAATCCCAGACGTCAATCACAAATCCGCGTGTGAGGTCTTCGGCGCTTAAAAGCATGTCGCTCCCGTTTTCGAAGTTTTGATTAAGATCGTCTTGCCTTTCAAACGTTTCGTGCGTTTGCTCCGCTTTATCTATCCTTGCAACCGAAATGCCGGCAGAGCGTAACGACGGAAGAGATATTTTTTCGGGGGTATCGGCAGACCTGCGGGTACTGTGTGATAATGTTAAATTTGAGGCAAAATTGATTGCCTTAATAGCGGAACCGTCAACATCAATCGCAGTTACATGGTAACGCCTTTGGTCCTCAAACGGAAGCATCCTGTCAACTATTTCAGGATTACCGACTCTGGACAAAGAATAAAACGAAGACGAATCCACATAACAGCGGGTTGCCATTTTCCTGTCCCAGTCGGGGATATTAACCGTTACAACATCGGTGAAATCGGGCATTCCCGGCATCCATGTTGCCAATACCTGCACCGTGTTTTCGGAAGCGGTCTGCGGCGGTAAAGCGGCTACCAAATCAAAAACCAATCCCAATCGCCTTAGAAGATACGGATAATCGGCAAGAATTGAAATTGCCTTATGAAAATCAATGGCGGGGGGCTCTAATGTCACTCTTTTAGCGTTAAACGGCTTATGAAAGAGTTTAGCCTGTAAAAAGGATTTGGTGATTTCGGCGGGATCACCGGAGCTGCCGGCTGATACATAGCCGTGTCTTTTAAGCTCGTTCATTATATTGTTTGTTAATTGTTCCTCGTTTTTATCCCTGTACGAAAAAGCCAGCGGTCGGAAAGGAGAATCCTCATTTACGAACAGTTCACTTGCGGTCGGAAAATCTCCGCCGGAAGTTGTTGCCAAATCGATATACTGCTTTTTAAAAAATGCCTCGATATTTTTTACGGGGAAAGATTGGATCGGCATATTTTTAAAATCCTGCATCTCATAAGGGTGAATGCGTGTGTTTTTATCGAAAAGAGCCTGCCAAAGCTGAGAACTCGGTAATTCGCTAACGATAGCGGCCTGTGTCGTCTCGCCGTTTTTAAATTGAACACTAAACATAACCGACCGACGGCCGTCAGTAGGGAACAAAGTAGCGGGCCAATCCAAAAAATCAGGAAAAGCGGAAAGAGTGGCATTTTTATCGTCGGTTTCCAGACGCGGTGCAACAAAAACCGATAATCTTAAATTGGTCAGCCGCCCCGTAATGGAATAGGCTCCGTCAGGCAGGGCCGTCCACATTATTGTCTGTTTTTTCATAGCTTATCTCCTTGTCCTTCCGCTACATGGCAATTTGAGCAAAAGCTTCAGTATATTCGGTCCATTCGTCTTGATTTATTAAATCTTCAAAGCCTCCGCTTGTCGATCCGGCCGCTAAATTAACCCGTTTCCCGGCACGTGCTCCGGAATGGATTGCCGACACCGGAGGGTTACTGCCGCCGCCGTCACCGCCGGCAATTCGTCGTTCAACCGAAAGCTGAACACTGGCGCTAAAGAACAAAACCTCGACTTTAACAGTCAATTTAGCCTGCCCCCACAACTCGTTGGGCGGCTTTTGGAAGGTAAGCCCCAGATAAAATTCCACCGAAAGGGTTACAAGCCCCAAAACCCTCATTGAACCGCCCATACGAACATAAGCGGTAAGGCTAACGGTTTCTTCGGGCTCTCCAACCTTTTCCATCTCAAAATAAATACCGCCGACAACATGGACTTCGCCGCTGGCAACTCCGATATTAAGTGCCATACTGGCACCAAACTCCAACGCCGCTTCGAGTCGTTCCACCCCGTCTAAACCTACTTCAATTGCAAAGAAACCCCCGCCGCCGATAGCAAAAACCGTTAACAGGAAGGGCTTTTCCCGCTCGCAGAAATTAAACCTGACTCTGGCCGGTTGCCCCGTAAAGGGAATCGCCAATTTAAAAGCCAGGCTTATATTCTGAATAGTGACAATACCGACACCAACGGTAGGAATCGGCAGTGATAAACCGGCACTCACCGCCGTTGGGGTAACATCCAGACTCATCCCCGACCCCAGTTTTTCCATAAATTTTCTGAGCGGGTTAACAAATTCCAAGTGGCCGGCAAACTCCGTTTTGTTGATATCAATATCAACATCGGGTTTTTTGCCTGTTTTGGCGGTAAAAACCATTTTTGTAAAGTGGAATCGCAAAAATAAGTAATCCCCGTTGCCAACCATATTTATCCGGAAATTACGCAGATCGCCTTTAATATCGTACGTAGGCGGCGCGGGCGGATCAATGGGAGTAACAAAAACCCCCTTCACTTCCAGTTTGGTGGAAGCGGAAGGTTCGAATATACGTAACGGGTCCGCCTTAACATCCGGATTCCAATCTATACGCGTTTCGATTGCCTCGGGCGGAAGGCTGTTATTCCCATTCGGATAGATGATATTGTTGGTAATCCGCGGAGATTTACGTTCGTCACCAAAGTTCGCGGGCTGAATAATTTCCGAAAGCAATATCCCTCCCAGAATCTTGGCGCCTGTAAAAAACTGTTCGGGGTCAAAGGTTGTCGGAACGGTATCGACCGGACCGGCAATCACCCCTTTATTGCGCGAAAGGGCACTAATTTGCATATTAGGGGTAATCAGCGCACCGGATTTATCGCCCGTCCCGTTGAAATTCATATCAACCTTTGACTTGAGCTTTGCCCAAATATAAGCCGGATTATTGGCCGGTTGGAAACCGTCTTTAAGATACTGGGGATGGAGTTCAATTATCACCGGCTCCGGTAAAGCCTTGCCGCAAGCCTGTTCCGCACCCGGAAGGCGAACGTCGGCTTCCTGCCAAATCGGGAAAAAGCGTGGCATGTCATCCGGTAAGCTGACATTCTGCGGTGTCGGAAGCTCCGCGCCTAAAGTTATCGTTTTTATTTCAGCGGCGGTATCGCCCGGCTTACCGCCTGCGATTCCGTCTTTGGCAGAGCTTGGCGCAAGTGCCACTTTTTGCCCTTGCAGGGCCCTTAATCGCCTATCCTTGTTGGCAGTTGATTTGTTATACGCTTCAACGGCAGGTTGAAGGAAATCGCCTAAATCCTCCGCCTGTTGCAGTGTGGAGGAAATAAATGCCAACGGGGCGGTAAATTCCGTTACTTGTCCGTCACCGTCCGTTGCCGTCATATGGAAAAGATAGTCTTTACCGGCAACCCTCGGCCAAAAGGCTTTTTGCCCGCGCCCCACCAAATCGTAGGCCTCACCGGTCAGGGTAGGGTCATCAAGCGACGGCGTTATCGTTGTTGTGATACGCACATTATTAAAAGGCCACTGCCGCCCCTGATTGGGTTGTGAAGAATGAGCGGGATATGTTTTTACGGGTTGCCTTACAACAATAAAAAAGCGCTGACGGAGATATGCCGCCGTATTACCGGACATAGTGCCGCCGGGCGGAACCGGTTGCACCTTGCGCTCGGTAACCTTTACAAGCGTCGCCCCGTGCCCTGTCGGAAACAAGAACCCTTTATAAACTACACGCACGTAATTATCACGCGCCATAGCGGCCAAATGACGCCATTCAACAATATCAAGGTCGGCGCCTGCCGGAGCGTTCTCCCAAACACCGCGGGCATCCAGCCATGCACCGAGGCTGCTTAACATAAACCGGTTAACATCCACCGGCGTCGGATTGTAATATTGCAGGGAATCGGATTGCACAAGGCTGTATTTAGCAATATTATAGTCTGAAGTTAGCCTCACCAATTGCCAGCGGTCGTTATTTGTAAGCGACATCCTAAACGGATTCATATCGTTGGCATCGGGGGTGATTTGGCGATCAAATCCGGGCGTCCAGATGGCACGCAGCGTGCGATACTTGGATTGCTTTTCATCCACTTCCCAAGTGCCCTTGGCGGTCTGATTAAGGGTTATCCCGCTTATAGACATTTTTCTGACACCCATACGCGAGTGCCAAAGTTCGGTACGATTGTTATGTGTCACAGGATTAAAAGAATGCGCCCAACCGGCATGGCGGTTCGGCGACATTATTAATTGCCAAGGAACCTCCAAAGCCGTCTCCCATTTTTGCGGCTCCGTCGGAATTTTACCGAAATCCGTTTCGTCCGAAGGCAGGGCCGTCGGCGCTACATTCAATTCATATTTATTCCAAGACAACAATTCGTTAAGTGTAAATGGAATCGGAGCTGTCCCGGGCGGGATTTTAAAAACAAGACGGCTAACCCCCGCCAATCTGGCCGATACCGAACCGGGCTGAAGGAGCGCTTCCGAACCGCCGGGGGGATTCGGGGCAGAGGAGGGATCTTCGGTGTCGTCCGCAAATTCCTCCGCCGTTTCAAGAAAAGCCTGTTCCGCAATATTTTGCGGCAGGATATCATTTCCATGGGCAAAGTTTACCGCTATGTAAGCATCTTTATCATCGTTTACGCGTTCCAAATTGGTTCCGTTCAGTTTAAGATGATAGAAATCGAATCTTAAGATCAACATATCTTGTTTGCGCAGAACGGATGCGCTAAACCCAGGTTCTGTCGAGGTAGTTGTAGTTTTATCACCCCCCGGTAAACAGCTGCCGAACGGGGCTTTCAAATCGCAAGAGGTAACGGCTGCTTCAGGGACAATGCTGTTGGCAAGTAATACCGTTCCTCCGAGGGCCGCCAGTTTAAGAAGCATTCGGCGCGTAATGGGGTTCTCCCCAAGTTTATCCGCCATCTCTAAAAGTTGTATGGCGGGCGTAGTGTCATCAACAAGTGAGTCATCCGGGGGTTGGGGAAAATTATTCTCACGGAAAGCGATTATTTCATTTATAATCGTATCGGTAATTTTACGGGGCTGAGATGAGTTACTGTCTTGGGAGCTTAAACCGTTATCTTTCATTAGCGCACCTCACGGAAGTAAACTTGCAAATTCCAAAATATTTACGCGTTAAAAGAAGGTTGTCATATAAGCGCAGGGCGCATAACTCCGTAAACATACTCCCTCCTTTTAACCCTAAAAACCACATCCGGTCGGTCTCGGAAAAATGCTTCCGATATCAAGAGCAGGCAGATATAAAATACCGAGCACAACAACATATTAGGTTACCTTTTTGGTGATGTCAATAGCTATTTCGATAAAACCGATAAAGAAGTTAATAAAATGATTTACGGTATTGTTGCAACCGAGGGTCTTAACATGCAAATTTAAAAACTCCCCCTGTTTTTCCATAACCGACGGACTCTGTTTAAAGATGTTTTCGCTGTTTTTGCCTTATTATCCCATTAAAATCAAAAATTACTGACATTTAATGTCAATAACTATTGACATAGCATAGTCAAGTTTATTAAAATCGAGGTTAATTTAAGTATCGCATACTTCTGTTTGCTCTGAGTCGATGGTTGATTATAGAGTTTGGCGTTTTTTTACAAAATCATAGACATAAGGAGGTAAGAGTTAGAACCATTTTTGTCTTATTTTTAAAAATCTGTTAAAAGGAAGGTAGAAAAGGATCAAACAATGGAAGTAAAAAGAGAAAGATGGAGCAGTAGATCGCTCTTTATCTTTGCGGCGATCGGCTCGGCCATCGGGCTGGGTAATGTTTGGCGCTTCCCTTACATGTGTTATGAATACGGTGGAGGCGCCTTTTTATTTGCATGGATTGTCGGGCTTATAATCCTTGGTATTCCCTGGTTGATGATGGAAATCGGTCTGGGAAAATATTTCCAAAAGGGAGCCCCCGGTGTCTTTGCCGGCATCGGTAAAAAATGGGAATGGGTAGGGTGGTGGCCCGTTTTTGTTGCATTTTTAATAGTGTCTTATTACACCGTGGTAATGGCTTGGTCTTTAAGATATGCCGTAGACTCGATTACGATGGCATGGGGTAAAGGCGCCGCGGCGGCTGAAGGTGCTGCTGATTATTTCTTCGGAAACATCTTGGAAGTCTCTTCAGGACCAACCGAATTGGGCGGCCAAGTCTGGCTGACTCTTCTTATGCTGGCTATTATCTGGATAATAATGTACGTTGTTATGTTTAAAGGTGCCAGAGTCCTCGGTAAGGTTGCTTTCTGGACGGTATTAATCCCTTGGGCTTTACTTGTTATAATCTTTATCCGCGGTATTACCCTTCCGGGCGCGGTTGACGGCCTTAACTATTATCTCTCAACTGATTTTAGTGTTTTGGCCGACGGAGGCGTATGGTTTGCGGCCTTTAGCCAGGTTGCCTTCTCACTCTCGGTCGGTATGGCCGGTATGTATGCTTACGGCAGCTTTATGGCTAAAAAATCGGATGTTAACAACAATGCTGCAATCGTTACCTTCTCAGACAGTGCCACCGCTTTCTTTGCCGGTTTTGCGGTATTTAGCGTAGTCGGCTTCTTTATGAATGCGTTATCAATCTCAGCCGGAGAAGTTACGGCTTCCGGGCTGGGCTTGGCGTTTATAACATTCCCGGCGGCTATCTCAATGATGCCGGCATTAAACGGTCTTATCGGCGTTGCTTTCTTCTTATGCCTGTTCTTCTTGGGTATCGACTCGGCATTCTTCTTGGCACACGGCGGCGTTGCCGCTCCGCTAAGAGACAAACTGGGGTGGAGCTTAAAGAAATCCACCATAATCGTTTGTGTTGCCGGATTCTTACTGGGTATGCTCTTTACAACCAAGGCCGGTGTTTACTGGCTTGATATGGTTGACCGAGCCGTTTCCTTCTACGGCCTGCTGATTACCGGTATTATTTCTTGTCTCTTGGTCGGCTGGGTCTTCGGCGCTCGCAAACTGCGCGAATACCTGAACGAAACTTCAGACTTTAAATTCGGTGCTTGGTGGGATTGGGTTATCAAGTTAGTTCTCCCCATCGCAATGACATTTGTTGTAATTTACGGTGGTTTCATGGTTGATATCCCCAACGCCTACGAAGGTTATCAAGTCGGTCCGTTTAACGGGTCACATATCTTATGGTTGATACTCGGCGTTACTCTGATTTTGAGTTTCGTACTCGGGCGAATGGCGACTAAAGCGCCCAAGGAGGAAGAATAATGACAACTGTTGCAATCATAAACACAATCATTGTGTGGCTATTTATTATCGGCGGGCTTGCTTTTTGTTTCTCTAAATTAGGGAAGGGCGGCGGCTGGGAAGACTAGCCTTATCGGCTACCAATCAATTATTAAAGAAAGGCTCCGCGAAAAACGGAGCCTTTCTTTTTTGGCAGGAAGAACCCTTTATAATTTTTTGATGCTGCTTAAATTCATTCAATCTTAAAATGAATTTTCTGTGCGTTTTTAGACTCATTAAGGTATAATTCTTTTAATTTATTTATGCGGGCGGGTGCTAAATGGCAACAACGGTATTAACACTCTTGGGAACGATGGCCCTTATTTTTGTGGCGGCGCTTATTTTTACCAACGCTATCGAATGGATAGCCTATCAAATGAAACTGGGGAGTTCGTTTGTCGGCTCCATTATCGCTCCGCTCTTTACGTCAATACCGGAAATGGTGGTCTTTTTAGTTGCTATTTTTGCCTTCAAAGACGGCATGGGGCATGAAATCGGGGTCGGAACCATTTACGGCCAGCCGTTTATGGCGTCCAGCCTCTCGTACGGTCTGGTGGGAATTGCTATTCTGCTTGGATTTTTACTTAAAAAGAGGCCCAGCGGACATATGCATGTCGATAAATCGCTAACAACACCGTTTCTATTTGTTACAATCTTGTTTCCGCTCACAATTATACCGGCCTTAGCCCACAATCAAATCGTAAACTACGTATTTGCCTTTATCTTTTTGGGGGCTTTTATTTACTACATATGGCTGATGTACAAAAGAAAACACGCCGGGCAGCTTGAGGATGCCGAAACGCCCTACTTCTCCCGCATAGCCTCCAAATCCGCAAGCGGCAAGGTGTTTCTGGCTGTCTTTCAATTGCTTGTCGCCGTAGGGCTGCTCTATATCGGCTCGGAAAAACTGGTCGGTACCGTTGAGAATCTCTCAACCGGAATCGGGCTTAGTGCGCTGGCACTGGCGCTGATTATTGTCCCCGCGGCAACCGCCATACCGGAAACTTCAACCGCCCTGATATGGGGATTTAGAGGCAGAGACACCTTAAGCCTCGGATCGCTTGTCGGTGAAAAAATACTTTATTCCACTTTCTATCCGGCGCTGGCGCTGTTTTTAATAAAATGGCCGTTTGATATTCATATTCTGATGAGCGTAATCGCCACAACGGTTATCTCCTTTTTACTTTACTTGTGTATCCGTTTTAATAAACTAAACTGGTACACACTTACCTTCGGGCTGATTTTCTTTGTGGCTTACGTAATAATGATATTTGTCCTCAAAATATAAACGGGAGGGGAAAATGTATACGGTAGTGGCAAAAGTAATCTCGCAAAAAGGCGTTTGCGAAGCCGGGCATAAAGTCGGCGATGAGTTTGTAATCGGCCAAAGCACCCCCTGCCATATGTGTTCTTGGGCCTTCTATACTGTTTTCCCGTTTGTCGAGGTATTGCAGTTCGGCGGTTCTTTCCCTTGGGAAAAAGACCCTTCAAAATCAATTGTGGCTTGCCCCGACCCCGATAACCCGGTTATTTTTGAGCTTGAAAGAAGAGTAATTTAATCCCAATGGACACACACTGCAACCTGCAGCCCTCCCCGTTTTTAACACAAAATATTGGCATACTGCCGCGCGGCAGAGCGCTTGATATTGCAATGGGAAACGGGCGCAATACTGTTTATTTAGCCAAAAACGGTTTTGATGTTGAAGGGGTTGATATTTCGCAAGAATCGGTTAATGCCGCACTCGAAAAGGCGAATTCGGAAGGGGTTAAAATTAAAACTGCCGTTACCGATATTGAAGCGGGGGAATACAGGATTGAAGAATCCGCTTATGACCTTATAATCTGTTTTAATTATCTCCACCGACCGCTGATGCCTCAGATAAAAGGTGCGCTTAAAAAGGGCGGTATTGTAGTCTACGAAACCTATACCGTGGACCAATTGCAGTTTGGAAAACCGTCCAACAGGGATTTTCTGTTGGAATACAACGAACTGCTGAAGATTTTTGCCGATTTCCGCTGTTTACGCTATTTTGAAGGCATTACCGATGCCAAAAAAGCAACCGCCGGCATAATCGCGCGAAAAACTTAAACGGGCGGCCTCGTTTTACTGTAATTCTTGTTCGGCTTCCTCCTCCATTTTGTAGAGCCGCGTATAGTAATCGGCAAATTCGTTTAAGTGTGCCAAGGCAATCTTACCGGTTAGAAGCGGGTCGTCATCGGTAACATTGGTTTGCGGGTCAACCAACCCGTGCTCCAATTCAACATCCAATCCCATCCGAAACTGCTCAACATCGAATTTCGTCCAGTCGATACCCAGCTCGTCGCCGATTTCTTGAGCTTCCTGTGTGGTAAAATGCTTTTCGATACTCATGACATTGTTCCTCCCGTTTTGTTTATGGAAAACAAAAAGAAAACCTGTTGCGGCGCTTTTAATCTCTTACCGCTTAAATCGGAGTTATTAAGAAACAGGCTATTCCTGTTCAAACTCTTTGATTACTTCTCTGATTTTCTGTTTCAGTTCGTCGTGAGGGGGTTCAATCCCTGAGCCGGCTTCCATTTTGGCAAGCCGTTCTTCAAGCTTGGTCTGCTTGTTAAGCATCAGTTTAATAATATCGGCAACCGGATCCGGTAAGTTGCCGTGTTCAAGATCCGATAACGGCTTATGGTGTTCGTCCACAACCCTGCCCGGAATGCCAACAACGGTTGCTCCGTCAGGCACCGGTTTGATTACTACGGAACCCGAGCCGATTTTAGCACCGTCTCCAACGTTAATTGCGCCCAAAACCACCGCACCGGTACCGATAACGACATTATTACCGATAGTCGGATGGCGTTTGCCTTTGTTAAGGCTGGTGCCTCCCAAAACAACACCCTGATAAATCAGAACGTCTTCACCGATTTCGGTTGTTTCTCCGATTACAACACCCGAACCGTGGTCGATAAAGAAACGGCGCCCGATAGTTGCACCGGGATGGATTTCAATAGCAGTAAAAAAGCGCGTACAATGCGAAAGAAGACGGGCAAGCAAACGCAGACGGTGTTTCCAAAGAAAATGCGCTACGCGGTGCGCCCAAACGGCATGCAAGCCCGGATAGCATGTCAAAACCTCAAGCACGCTCCTTGCTGCCGGGTCGCCTTTAAAAACAGTTCTGATATCCTCTGCAATACGCTTACACATTTACTTGATTATACACTTATAACGCCTCTTTACCAACCTTTTTTTAATATATTTGTGCTAAACAGAAATATTAAAACGGAAAAAGCAATATAATCATATATAGGTCGGAAGAGCGGGAAGTATAATGTGCAACAGGGCGCATTCTATCAACATAGAACCGGATGTATCGGGAATATCAGATAGGCGACTTTATTTTTCTGCGGAAGGTTTTGTGTTTCGCTCGCTTAACTTAAAAGCTGCCATTACCAGAATAATTAGCAGTCCGAGCGCAGTTGTAATTACAAAGGCGGTAGAGGTTGTTGCCAAAAGGGCGATAACCGAAACTATTAATGCTAAAGCGACGCCCTTTATACTTCGTTTATAGATGGAATAACCGTATAAAAGTAAAACTCCCACAATAACTGCCCAAGCAATAGCTGTCCACATATCGCCCTCCTAGCGCACGGTATTACAAATTTCTTGGGTATCTTCGGCAGATTTTGCATATATGGTTTCTGTTTTCATATAGTCAAAGCTTGTATTATTGCCCGCAGTTTTTGAAACCCTTGCGACTAACGTTCCGTCTGCCAACGCTTCAATTTCCATAGCGAAAGGTTTATTCGCCGGGCTTACAACTTCAACCGTAATGGGGCCTTTATTGCTGCCTAAAACCTTATCCGATCCGTCAAGTGGCAACAAAAAACTTTGGTCGTCAACAGTTACAGTAGCGACGGGTTCATTTAACGCCTTACCGCTGATATCGGCCGCGCTGACCGTGCCGCCTATTGAGCCTATCAAAATTATTGCTGTTACAAGAATAACGGATAGCGATTTACCAAGCATTTTATTCATTTCAACTCCTCCTTTTGCCAAATACGGGAGATTATTGATTGACTTGGCTTTTTTTACTTTTACGCCGCAAACCGGAAAATCCCGTCTACAACGCAATTACACGTCTGCTTTGCGCTTCGTTTACAGTGTTTCTTTATCAATCCAGGCCAAATAATCGGGGTTACCGCCGATAATCGGCAGGGCAATTATTTCGGGGACTTCATTGGAGTGAATCTCTTTGACAATACGGATTATTTCTTCTAAAAAGGAAGTTTTGGCTTTAACAATAAGCAGGCTTTCGTCTGTCGATTCAATATTACCTTCCCAGCGGAAAAGCGAATGTACCCCGTCAACGATATTAACGCAGGCTGCTTTTCCTTCTTCCACCAGGACTTTTGAGATAAGATCGGCCTCTTCACCGGCTGAAGCGGTAATAAAGATAACTGCATATTCGGAGTTTGGCATCGCCACCTCCTTATTGGATATTTAAACTGCGGCAAGCATCCTGTTAACTGCGCCGACAGCTCTGAGCCTGATATCTTCGGGGACTTTAACCTCGGGCGTTAAGGTTTCCAAAGAGCGGAGAACCTTTTCAACGGTAATCAGCTTCATATTTCGGCAAACGGCATTTTGTGAAATGGGAATAAATAATTTTTGCGGGTTTTCTTTTTGCATACGATGAATAATACCGATTTCGGTCACCACTATCATTTGCCTAACCTCAGGATGCGCGGCATAGCGGCACATACCGCCGGTACTTAAAACCTCATCGGCAAGCGCAGTTACCTCCGGACGGCATTCGGGGTGTACCACCACCTTGGCCTCCGGATATTCTTGTTTCAATTTGAGAACATCTTCGGCCTTAATATCCGCATGAACCGGACAATAGCCGGGCCAAAAGGTATATTTTTTATTCGGAACCTGTGATGCCACGTATTGCCCCAGATATTGGTCAGGGACAAAGAGAATTTCTTCCTCGCTAAGACCGGCAACCACCTTTGAGGCATTAGCCGAAGTACAGCAGATATCGGATTCGGCTTTAACCGCCGCGGTTGAGTTAACATAAGTAACCACCGCCGCATCGGGCAGTTCTTTCTTGGCCTTAATCAGTTCTTCGGCGGTAACCATATCCGCCATCGGGCACCCCGCTGCGGAATCGGGAAGTAAAACCGTTTTATCAGGGGATAAGATTGAAGCGGTTTCCGCCATAAAATGAACGCCGCAAAAAACAATTACATCGGCCGCAGTCGAGGCGGCTTTTTGTGAAAGCTCCAGCGAATCCCCGACAAAATCGGCAATATCCTGAATCTCCGAAGGCTGGTAGTTATGCGCCAGAATAACGGCATTTTTGGCCTTTTTTAATTCCTGTATTCGGTTTATTAATTCAATTTGCTTGTTATCCACCTGATATAACTCCTGTTGCAAGAGGGTATGCGGAAATTTTTAGAGACACGTCTGTACTTAATTATTATACCTTGAACGAATAAAGATTGCATCAAGCAGCGGGGTTTAGAAGTCTTTTAAGCGTAAATTTTATCCGACCGATACGGTAACAGATAGGTACCCCGCTCCAAAATAAGCCGGAAACCAAAGGGACTCTATCTGTTTTAGTTATTATTCCCGAGATCGTTATTTAAAGAATTCATAAACATCACGGCTGCCGGTGAAGATTGGGAAAGGACCCAATCCCGAAGACATTCATAAGAGCAAAAATTATATCTAACAACGGAACCGTTGCCGTTAAAAGCGGAAAGAATCAACCAGCCTTCCAATACATCGCTGACCGCTTCATTGGGGCTAAATCTTTTTTCCTGTCCGCAAGAAAAACAAAGACAATACTGATCTACCATTCAACATTCCCGGCAGGTACCGCAGCGTAACCCGCCAATTAAAATTATATTTATAATTATACAACCCGGTTTACAGATATCAAAATCCGAGGTTTTAAGCCGCTGCTTCGGCCGCCTCTTTTTCCTTGCGCTGCTTGTAAACGAACCTTGAAAGGACAATGCTTAACTCCAAGAGGATAATCAGCGGTACGGCAATAATCGACTGATTAATAGGATCCATTGTCGGTGTAATCAGCGCCGACAGTACAAACGCAAGGACAATCCACAGTTTACGTTTATTGGCAAGCCACTGCGGGGTAACCAGCCCCATCCGCGCCAATATCATAATAATTAACGGGGTTTCAAAAATCAAACCGACATACAAAATCATACGTGTTACAACGGTTACGTATTCGGTCAGCCTCCAAACGTTTTCGGCTACATCGCTCAAAAAACCGCCCAAGAAACCCATTGCCGGCGGAAGGGCAACAAAGTAAGCAAACGCAACCCCTATTGCAAACAACAAGGTAACAAAGGGCAGAACCTGAAAAATTGTCTTCTTTTCTTTTGAAGTTAAGCCCGGAGCGATAAAGGCAATCATTTGATAAACCAAAAAGGGCATCGCGATAATAAAACCGCCCGCCAGGGCAACCTTAAAATAAACGGCAATATTTTCGGTTGGGGTAATGGCTTGAAACTCAATCCCCTTTGCGGGGCGCTTTAAAATAAGAATTAAAGTTTTGGCAAAAACAAGGGTAATACCGGTTGTAATAACCATTGCCACAACGGATTTGGCGACACGGTCACGCAGTTCTACCAGATGCCCTTTAATCGGCATCCTTTTGCCGGTATAGGGATCTCTTTTAAATACGGGCGTTACCACGTTATTATTCCGCCCCCTCGGTATCAGACTTTTCGGCTGGGGTTATTGTTTTGTCGTCGGGGGCATCGATATTCCTCGCCGGTGTTTCCAAGGGCTTTTTAACCGTATCGACAATGGCCGGGGCATCTGTTTTTAAGAATTCGTTTAACTTTTCGGTGCCTTCGTTTAATGTGGAGGATACTTCTTGGGCACCCTGTTTCAGTGAGTCTTTTATTTCGAGTGTTGCCGCATTAAATTCAAGGGAATCTTTTTCCAACATATCTGCAATTTGAGCGGTTTCGTCATCCATTCTTTCCTTAACGCCGCGAATTTCATCGTCTATTGTTTTGGCGATTTCGTCCGCTTCCGCATCAAGGGCGTTTTTGATTTTTAAGGATTCCGAATCGAGTGAACCTTTAATTTCCTTGGCAGTGTTTTTCAAATCATCGAAATCATCTTCCATATCCAACGATTTGGTTACTTCCCCCGTAAAATTCCTGGTCATCCTTCTCAAATCGCGCATCATCTTACCAAACTGACGCGCATACTCGGGCAGTTTGTCGGGCCCGACTACAAGAAGAGCAACTACCAATATAACCAGTATTTCTAAAAAACCAAGGTCTAAACCCATTGTTCTATCTCATTTTCAGTTATATTTTTTTATAAACAAGGCACCTCGGCACGGGATAAAACTCAACTATAATGAACTTAAAATTCCGAACCGCCTGTTTTTCTGCTTAATTCCCGAATTATTAAAATTCGTCAGACTATACCTAGCCTTTTTTTGCTTTCTTTCTTGTTTTAGATGTAGCTAATTCTTCCGATTCCTCGTCATCGTCCTGTCTGTGTTTTTTGAAATCTTGCTTCCATTTGCCAAACATTTCAAAGAACTGGGGCAGCTTGCCGGCCCCGAAAACAATGAAGATGACAAGTAATATAGCTATTATCTCGAAAGGACCGATTTTAAACGGCAATAGTACCTCACCTCCGCTAAAATAAACTCAAAATAATTCCGACACCCAAACCAAAAGACACAGGGCGGTTGTTATTTCATCTTTTGAAAATATCCCCTTCCTGTCAATTCCGGGAAAGGGGATACGCTTAAAGACTATTTACACAAAACGCTGTGCCGATTTTCAGCTCGGGATAATAATTACGCATTACTCCCGAAAAACCTACTCCGCCGTTTCTGCGGGAGTTTCTACCGCAGCAGGTTTAGCTACTTCGCTCTCTGCCGCCTCGGGTGTTTCCTTGGCAGCCGGAGCCTTCTTCGCCGGAGCCTTCTTCTTCTTGGCTACTTTTTTCGGCTTGGCTTCTTCTTTTTCCTCAGATTCGCCGTCGCCTTGAGCGCCCTTCTTAAAGGCGTTGATACTCTTGCCCAATGCGGAGCCTACCTGCGGAAGTTTTCCCACACCGAAAACAATGAGAATGATTACCAGAATTAGCCCAATCTCTAACGGACCCGGTCTTCCCATATTCTTAAAACCCCCTTTAATTTAATAAGCGTGACAAATTATAAAAATTTTTACAAAGATATAATGTATCATTTTATGAATGGTCATGAAGAATGCAGAATAAAAAAACGGATATCATTGATTTACATTACACTTATATTCCAGCTAATGATACACAAATGTACTATCGTTGTCAATCGATAAAAAGAAATTAAACGCCATTATTAATCGTAAAAAAACCGTTTAAAACCGCCGTTAAACCGGGGAATAATAATTTAAAAAAAGCGCCTTTTAATATCTTATCTCCGTTGTGATAGAATATCAGGAGATATGAACGAAACAGAGAAGGACTCGCAAGAAACCCCGGCGGAGTGTAAGCCTTCGTGGGTAAAAACCAGACTTTTCCCGATATTGATGCTGACCTTTATCGTGGCGATTGTTGTCGGCGTTTTTCTGGCTTATAAATATAACCCGAACTTGATTGAGGACCTCAAAGGTTACGGCTATCTCGGAACATTTGTTATCAGCGTAATCCTGAATGCTTCCGTTGTTCTGCCGGTGGGCAACTTTGCGATTATTGCCGTTTTAGGAGCTACCCTCCCTTCACCGACAATGGTGGGGCTGGCAGGCGGGCTGGGAGCCGCCATCGGTGAAATGACCGGCTATCTCGCCGGTTTTGGCGGACAGGCCTTGGTTGCCAATAAAACCAATCGTCTGTACCTTAAGTTGGAAGCGGCTCTCTGTAAACACGGGGCCCCGGCAATCTTTGTGCTTTCGATATTCCCCTTTGCTTTCGATATCGTCGGTTGTATTGCCGGCGCATTACGTTACCCGATTTGGAAATTTTTTATTGCCTGCTGGCTCGGCAGAACCATCTTGTATACTGCCATCTCTTGGGGCAGCGCTTTGGGCTTGCAGTTTATACTTGATTTCGTTAACTGATTTTTTTAATCCGCAGAAGGACCAGCCCTCCGGCCAAAAAGAAAACAAGGCATGTAAAAAGCATAACTTGGTATCCCATACCAAAACTCTGTTTTTCAAAGAAATCGATTATCGGCCCAATCAGACGCGCCAAGGCTCCCGCTCCGGCAGTCGCCATATTGGCAATCCCAAGATAACGCGCTTCCTGGCCTTCTTCTATTAAATCGATTGCCATTGCCCAGTTTGTGCTTGTAAAACCGCCCAACGCCACCCCGATAAATCCGGCGGCAATCATAATGATGTTATAGTCTTTGGTTAAAATTATTAAAAGCACCCCGAATGCCCCGATTAAAGCGGATATTACGGCAATCGGCACACGCCCGATGCGATCCGATAATCTGCCTGCCGGATAAACAACAATTAACATTCCGACAATCGCCAGTATTAAAAATTGAGCCGCCGCCGATGCCGGGTCGGGAACGCCGATATGCATCAAAAAATAAAGAGCAAACTGTTGGATTATCCCCAAACCGGCAAAAAAGAAGAGGCGCGAAGCTAAAAACCATAAAAACTTGCGGTTCATTTTGAGGTCAATCTTAAAGGTGTTAATCAGAACTTCTTTGATTGAAATACGGCTTTCGCCGCTCCCCGGATTTTCTTTAACGGCTAAGGCGGTAATTAATATACAAACAAGTAAAACCGCACTGGGGATTAAAATCGACAACCATAACCATTGGTCACCGCCGCCCGCGGCGTAATTATCTATCAGTTTGCCGATGATGTAGATAAGGACAACCCCTCCCATCATCTCCACAAAACCCTTGACCCCCGAAGCCTGCCCCTTTTTACCCTCGGGAACCAGATCGGGAATCAGCCCTTGGTGCGCCCCTTGCACGGCGTTACTTGCAATTTGCATTACGCAATAAATGCTAAACAGTACGGCATAGCTCTCCGCCAGCCCAATCCCCGGTAAAAAGAGCAGCAGGCATAAGCCTCCGATAATTATAAAAGGGCGTCTTCTTCCCATACGAAAACCGACACGGTCGCTGATAGCCCCGAAAACAGGCTGCAACAGCATGGCAAGGATTAAGCCGGTAAACGTCATTAAGCCGAGATATGTGTTTTTTTCGGACTCGGGGATAAAATCGAGGATGCGAATGGGAAGGATTAAAGAGTGCATCGCTTGCCACAACCCTGTCGTAGCAAAGACCAGCACAGTGATTTTAAGATAATCCCACTTACCGAAAGAGCGGGGGGCAGTTGTAGCGTCAGTCTGTTTCTGTGTCATGGCAGACTCAAGCATAGCAGAAGAAAGGAGGGAGAGGCAATAACTTTATTAAGAGAGAATTGAGGGGAAACAACCGCTCAGAGACAGCTGCAACTGCCTCTGAGCAAAAAACTTAGAGCTTACGGATAAATCGGCGGGGAATCAAGGCCGGTAACCTCGGCAAAACCGGACATAATATTCATATTTTGAATTGCCTGCCCCGAAGCGCCCTTAATAAGGTTATCAATTGAGCTAACCACAATCAGGCGGCCTGTTCGGCTATCGATAAAGGGATAAACATGGCAAATATTACTGCCCCAAGTGTTTTTGCTATGCGGCGGGGCGTCAACCACTTTAACAAAGGGTTCATTTTTGTAAAAATCTTTGTAAAGAGCGGTAATTTCCGCCTGCATATCTTCTTTGGTCACAAACTCATCTCTTAGCCGGGCATAACAGGTGGATAGAATACCGCGCGTCATCGGCACAAGGTGCGGAACAAAAGTTACGTTTACAACTTCTTCACCCAAAAAAGATAATTCCTGTGCGATTTCGGGCATATGTCGATGACCTTTTAAGGCATAAGCGGTAGTATCTTCGTTTGCTTCCGCATAATGGGTACCGATAGTTAAAGTCCGTCCGGCACCGGACAGCCCCGATTTGCTGTCGATAATGATATCATCTTCTGCTATGCCGTATTTCACCGCCGGTGCCATCGCTAAAATTGCACCGGTCGGATAGCAACCCGGGTTAGCAACCAAATCAGCGCCGGCAATATCTTTACGATAAAGCTCGGGTAAGCCGTAAACCGCTTTATCCAGCAGTTCCGGTGACGGGTGAGTAAAACCATACCATTCATCGTAATCGGCGGGATTACTTAAACGGAAATCGGCGCTGATATCAACCACTTTCGTACCGCGCTCAATAAGTTTAATAACCTCCGGCGCGCTTTCTTTATGGGGCATCGCCGCAAACGCAAAATCCACATCACTAAGCTCCGATTCTATCACCAGCTCGGTAAGACCTGCCAAATGCGGAAAGACTTCCGCAAGCTTCTTCCCGGCGGTACTTCTCCCCGTAACCGAAACAAGCTGGACACCGGGATGACACACAAGCAAACGGGCAAGTTCCACACCGGCATATCCGCTAACGTTTAAAATCCCAACCTTTATCTTTTCCATTTGTTTTCTCCGTCCCTTCGCTTAATTACACTCTGAATATCTTTAACAAGAGCCTTTTTGCGTACCTTAAAAAAAGGAAAATTTCCCGATTAATTCTAACATATTATTGCCGTTGAGAGAATATTATGCTACCATTATCTATTGACCACCTATCATAGGTCAAAAATTTCCGATTTTATGAAAAGGGGTATATTATGCCAAAAATTTATTTAATTGATGTAACCAACAGAGACGGTGTTCAAACCGCCAAGTTGGGTCTCTCCAAGCTGGAGAAGACAATGATTAACCTGCTCTTGGATGAGATGGGGATATTCCAATCGGAATTCGGATTCCCGACCACCAGACATGAATCCAACTACTTACAAGCCAACCTCGAACTTGCCAAAATCGGCGCCTTCAAAAATATCCGGCTTGAGGGTTGGGTTAGGGCAATGGCCGCCGATATTGAGCTAGCCTATAAATTAGTGCCGGGGCTTGAGCATCTTAATTTGTCTATCTCTACTTCCGATCAAATGATCGACGGCAAATTCAAAGGCAGAAAGAATCGTGATGATATTATCAACGATATGATAGAAGCCATTGAAACCGCCAGAGCGCACGGAACCAAAACCATCGGCGTCAATGCCGAAGATGCTTCCAGAACGGATTTGGATTATCTGATTAAATTCGCCAAAGCCGCCAAAGCGCACGGCGCCGATCGCTTAAGATATTGCGACACACTGGGCTACGATAATCCTTTCTCGATTTATGACGCTGCCAAAGCACTGTCCGAAAACGTACAGATGCCGATTGAGCTGCACTGCCACGGGGATCTCGGAATGGCGGTTGCAACGTCGATTGCCGGGGCTAAAGGGGTTATTGACGGCGGACAAGACGCTTACATTAACACCACGGTTAACGGAATCGGCGAACGCTGCGGCAATGCCGATTTAGTGGCCACGATTTTGGCCATTACCAAATCAAAAGGATTTAACGAAAAATACAAACTGGGCGGTGATGTTGATCTTTCCAAGGCTTACAAAATTTCTAAATTTGCCAGCTACGCCTTTGAAGTTCCCATTCCCATTAACCAGCCGGGCGTCGGAGCCAATGCGTTTGCTCACGAATCGGGCATCCATGCCGACGGTGTGCTGAAGGACCCCGAAAATTACGAACTCTACGGTTTTGAAGAACTGGGCAGGGGCGACCCCGAACTGGTCGAAACCGGCAGGGAAATATGTACCGGTGAGTACAGCGGAATTTCGGGTTTTAGCCATGTTATGGGCACGCTTTCGATGTGCTTTAAAGACAGAGACGAAGCCAATAAAGTGCTGGAACTGGTAAGGTATGCCAATGTTGCCGCACAAAAACCGCTTAACGAGGATGAGCTTAAGTTTATTGCCACCTATCCCGATATCGCCAAAAAGTTGCTCACTCTCACTCCGTTGGAATAATTTTTCCGATAAATTGAATAAACTTGGATTATTAACGGGGTTGTATCCGATTGCAACCCCGTTAATCGGTTTATAGACTAAGTTAAAACACAATTCCGATTATGTGACGATATCTCTGAATAAAAAGACAGCAGAATGAATTTTATGATTAGAAACATTTACGACAAACTTTTAGCGGCTTACGGGCCCCAGAATTGGTGGCCGGCCGAAACGCCGTTTGAGGTAATGATTGGGGCGGTATTAACGCAATCAACAGCGTGGAGTAACGTGGAAAAAGCGATTGGCAATTTAAAGAACGCCGATGCGCTTTCGCTCCAAGCAATTAAAGAAATGTCGTTTCCCGAACTTGCGGAGCTGATTAGACCCAGCGGCTACTATAATGCCAAAGCCCGTAAGCTGAAGGCATTAATTTACTGGCTGGATGAAAATTATTCCGGCGATATTTTGCAAATGCGCAAAGCGGATACCAATAGACTGAGGGAAGATCTGCTGGCAGTCTACGGCGTCGGTCCGGAAACAGCCGATTCGATTCTTTTATACGCTCTGGAGAAACCGGTTTTTGTTGTAGACAGCTACACCAAGCGCATTTTTTCGCGTATCGGCTTAATAGATGAGGAATGCGGTTATAATGACTGCCAAAGGCTTTTTACCGCAAATTTAGCGGCGGATGCCGTTCTGTTTAACGAATACCATGCTTTGATTGTAAAACTTGCTAAAGAGGCCTGTAACAAAAAGCCCGTTTGCACCGATTGCTGCCTTCTGCAAATTTGTAATTACGGGAAAAATCCGGCAGCAAAAGCTAAAAAGCCCTAGATTAGCGAACAATAAAATGATATTATGCTAGCATCGGGAGTTTGTTTTAAAACGCTAACTAACTTTGCCGAGGCTATGAGAGAAAACAATGGACCAATACCATAATCCTAAAGTAGATAAAATTGCGGAATTAATCCTGCAATCAAGACGTTTAACCTTTTTTACCGGCGCCGGAGCCAGCACGGAATCCGGAATACCCGATTTTCGCGGCCCGGGCGGTATTTGGGGACGTTTTGACCCCGAAGACTTTTCTTACGAAAGATTTTTGAAAAACCCCAATGCCAGGCGCAGACAATGGAAACTCTTTAAAGAACTTAGCATTTCCGCCGAGCCCAATAACGCTCACCTGGCGATAGCCGAACTTCATCACTTGGGGAAGCTGGACAGCGTTATAACCCAAAATATTGATAACCTGCACCAAAAAGCCGGTGTCCCCGAAGAACTCGTTTTGGAACTGCACGGGAATATGCGCTCGTTTACATGTTTGGGTTGCGGCAAATATTACCCGTTTCAACTGATAATGACCGAGAACGCAGAGGATAACCCTCCGCACTGCAAAGAATGCGGCGGAATTTTGAAAGCCAACGTAGTCTTTTTCGGTGAGCCGTTACCGGAGGATATTTTAAACGAAGCCATCAAGCGCGCCTGTTCAAGTGATTTGATGATTGTTATCGGCTCAGGTCTGACGGTCTACCCCGCCTCTTACATACCGGCCTATGCGGTAAATTCCGGCTCGAATTTGGTAATTATTAACCTTACTCCCACCCCGTTTGACGATCAAGCCTGTATCATCGTTAATGCTAAAGCGGGAGAAACAATGTTTGCCGTTGTGGAACAAGTTAAAGACAGGTTAATGTATAAGTAAAAAACGACGCGGTTTTAGATAAAGATAAGTTTGCAATTAATTGCGGCGGGCTTTATTAAAAAAACTTACCTCAGGCGATTAAAGGCGACATAGATACCGAAAACAATCGAAGCAAAATACAACATCATTAAAAGGGGAGCGGTAAATATCGCCGTTCCAAACACGGCAGTAACGCTAACCAACCCGCTCAAAAAAACCAAAATACAGGCGGCAATTACCAATTTAGTACCGCGCTTGCGGTTAATAACACGGCTCATCCCTTCGCTGATTACAAAACCGGCTCCGGCACCGAACAGTAAATTCAAAAAGATAAAACGCACAAAAAGACTGATTACGCCCCACAGAAAACCGTAAACCAAGGCAATCAGCAGCCCAACGGAAACGGCAAGAAGCATTTGTTTGTTATTTACTTGAAAGGTCGGCAGTTTATTGATACGTGCGCATTCCGAACAGCGCATACCGACCGGCGTTTCCACCATGCACTTCGGGCAAATCGGTTTTTCGCATTTCCCGCATAATAAATTCGTTTCGGTATTGGGATGCTTGGCACATTTTAAGGGCTCCATCAAGTTTAACGGTCGTCCCCTTTTTTGTGGTTATGCCAGGCTTTGGCATCTTTAATATCACGGTCTAAAAATAAACGATTAAAGAATAATTCAATATTGGAAGTATTTGCGCTAAGCGCCGTTCGCGGAGTAATCACCCTCGTTCCGAATACTATTAGAGAGAGCAAGATAAAGCCCAAGGTTACGCCTAATCTGTCTTCCACGCCGAACGGTTCGTAGAAAAACCAGCTCAGAAACGGCAACGAAAATACAACCAGAAAAACGCCGAGGGCAACTTGTTTCACGGGGGCAAAAAGGTAGGGAACCACCAACATAATAAGCCCGATCCAAGGGGATATCATTGTAATTACACCCAGGCTTGTAAAAACCCCCCGCCCCCCTTTAAAACCGAGAAACACCGGCCAGTTATGGCCGATAATTGCGGCAAGGCCAACCGTAACCTGCATCCATCCCTCAAGCCCCGCTAATTGTGCCAGCCAGACCGCTAAAGCCCCCTTGCCGACATCACACAGCATTACCGGAACGGCCATCCATTTTGCGGTTACCCGCATAACATTGGAGGCGCCGATTTTACCCGTGCCGTGCTCGCGGATATCGATTCGGAAAAGCCACTTCGGCAACAGATATCCGGCATGTATTGAGCCTAAAAGATAACCCGCTAAAAGCAGTGCAATATATGCAAAAATCATTTGTACTCCAATAATTTTCAGAGAGGATTATTTAATTGC
>Ga0265293_10000196_pt1 | contig 149303 bp, 120 predicted proteins | sample Munlanlewell138R_FD_192505 | JGI IMG/M metagenome (GOLD analysis project Ga0265293, IMG submission 192505) | Leachate microbial communities from a municipal landfill in Southern Ontario, Canada - Leachate well 138R | ecosystem: Engineered > Solid waste > Landfill > Unclassified | place...
AAATCAGGAGTGGACGGCGATGACTGTGAAGCGGGCTTTTCCGATCAGGCAGGGCTACGGAACTGGATTGATAGGCTCGGTGCTGATGGCCGGGCTGGTGCTGGTTGCGCCGGTGGCGATGGGGAGTGAAGCAGGCAGGCTGGTGCTGCGTGGCGAAGCGGGAATTGACCCTGGTACCGTTTCGCGAAATGGCCGGCAAGCGTGTCATTCCTAAATCTCCCCCGGCACAGGTGGCCGATCTGGTTGCACGTTTGCGACGTAAAGGCTCAAGCCCTGAACAGGCTGGATTCGTGATCGAGCGATATGCCGCAGAAACCACGTTCGTTCCTGCCGGGCGAGGGAAGTACTCAACTGGAGAAATGGTAATGAGCCTGATTTTTGATTCGCTGGATACGCAGGCTGTGCCTATCGGTTTTCTCATCACATGCCCAGTTGAAATCGTGCGGCATAGATACGGGGGGGCAGCGTTTCCGAGTGTTGTTCGTTGAGTCGGAGCCATCCCCATCTGGCGTGTTGGATCACCGCGTGATCGAGGTGGGGCCGTTCGACAGCGCCGGAGAGATCGAGGCGCGATTTGAGATGGAGGATGTGTTGAGCAATTGCGTGGTGCCGGTGTGGATTGATGCGTGGGGTGGTGTGAGGGTGGGGCTCTGACCTGGTTTTTCTTAGCTAATGGAGGAGTTGTGAGAAATATTTCAAGTTTTTTAATCTTCGTCATTTTTTTATTGAGCGGTGAGGATTGCATGGCTGTAGAGGGTGGCTTCAATGTCTCTGGGGATCGATGGGATCATGCTGTCCAGATCACGTCTCCTGCGGGGTCGTGCTCTGCAACGATAGTTGCCAAAGGATTTGCAATAACCGCTGCTCATTGTGTTGCGCGCGGCGACTGGTCGGCAAAGGTTTATCGCGGTAATAACTTAAATGATTTCATGGGGGTCGCTACCTTAGCTTATATTGATAATCGATACTCCAAGGAAACCTACAATTATGACGTGGCTGTTTTAGCGCTGTCAGTTGGCGCGGGTGATCTGGACGTAAAAAACAAGGTTATGGTTCAATCCTCGCGCGTGTATTTGGAAATGTTGAATGCAAAATCGCCTTACCGAACTGGGTTGGTCGTTGGCCATGGGTTGGATGAGCGTGACCGAATTGGTGTACGAAAAGCTGCGCTGGTGGACGATCTTGTTCCTAATGTGGGTAAGCAAGAGTTTCTTTGGGGGTCATATAGGCCTACCCAAGGCGCGACGCGGCCCGGCGACAGTGGGGGAGGGGTTTATATGCTTCGTCAGTCGCAACCAGAGCTAGTTGCAGTGGTTTCTGGAGGTTCTTCTATTCAAGAAAATTTCAAAGGTGATACATACGAAACATCGATTGAGCGTTATTCTCCAGTAGCGCCATCTCTCTGCAAAGCTCCGCTTGAAATCCAGGCATCAGTGTCGTTTGATGCGACGGAATGTGCGGGCATAGAGCATGCTAGGAAGCTTCTTTCAGAAGAGCTTGGTGAGGCTGATCTGCCTTTGTTGTTGCACATGATGAGAATGCTTAACGATTCCCCTCAGCTTCTGATATCAGGAAACCCCCATCTTGAGCAGGAATTGGCGCTCCGAGCAATGATGCTTGGAGCGCGTTCGGACAGTGTTATTGTTTTGGTGGAAAGTTATCTCGACCGCCGAATGGGTGAAAGGAATGACTTGTGGAAAAAAAATGTCGAAGTGCTTGGGAATTATTTGATAGATAACGGATACATGCGTAAGTCCGGGGCAAGAAGTGGCCTCCACGCGCTCGAGATTGAAAAATTCTTAAAAGAAAATAGATATAAAATTTCTGAGCAAGTTGAGAATGATTACCGGGCTATGAAGAGCAACGGTGCTGCTTGCGAGTATGACAATTGCTTTTGGAGGAATATGGCCGGTGCCCTGTGGGTAAGTTCCGAAAAAGGGGACTGGGCTGATGTTTTTCCGCCCGAGTATTCTGGAATACTCTTTGAGCCGCCAAGAAATTCCCATGAGATATCAGAGCTAGTATGCCTTATTTCTGATTATCTTGTTCTTGGGAAGGGGGGGCTGGAGTCTGACCTCCTTCGGCGAGGAATATCGCAGGCGGATTTATCAAGTTTTGACTCAAAAAGCAAGCGAGAAATTAAATTTAAGAAGGATCGCTTTTCGCTCACTGGGGCGCTTTTGGGGGGGGGTAGGATTGATATTATTTTTAGCCTTTCCATGCTGCCTGAGGAGGTTGTGGATTCTTTTTCTGAGAAATTAAAATCTCTGGATTTTTCCATTAGAAATAATCGGGATAACGCTCCTGGGTTTTTAGCTGAAAAGGGTTTGCGGGATGCTGAGATCATGATGGTTGACATGCATAACACTGGGCAGGGTTATTTTTCGGTGCGCTGGACTTTGCCCGATATTGTATATTCAGAGCGTTTTAATGTATTTGGTTGTGCGCATTAACACAGTAACAAGCGCCTGGGCCCTCGAGTTGTCGGGTACCTCATGCGGTAGACGCGCTCGCGCTTGAGCTGGCCTGAAAATGGTGTCAGGGACAATTGATTAGGCCGCGAGGCGGTGAGAACGTCCCGAGAGAGCGGGAAGGCAACTGAGCGACTCGATGACGGAAGGCCGGCGGAGGCGAGCAGGGATGAGACGGAACCATGCAAATCAGGAGTGGACGGCGATGACTGTGAAGCGGGCTTTTCCGATCAGGCAGGGCTACGGAACTGGATTGATAGGCTCGGTGCTGATGGCCGGGCTGGTGCTGGTTGCGCCGGTGGCGATGGGGGTTGAGGCCGGTGCGTTGGTGTCGCGTGGGGAGGCGGCAACCGGGTCTGAAGCTTCGACAAGTACGCCATCGACAGTGCCGCCCTGGGCGCAACCATGCCAGCCCCCGCTGGATTGCGACGCCGTGCGGGCGCAGCGCATCCAGCGCATCCGCAGCGGAACGCTGGTGCGCTCGATGGCGCTGGTACCCGACACGGTGCTGGAGGTGTACCGGGATGCATCGGGTCGGCTCGATGTTGTGGAGCGGCCACGCCATGTAGCCGCTGACGAAGGCAACGGCGAGTCACCGCAGGCCGGCGTGGAAACTGTCCCTGGAACCGTTTCCGGAAAGCTAGAGCTTGTAAAGAAGACTACACGTCCGCTTCATAGAACCGAGTTCAGTCGTGACCCTAACGGCAATACTGCTACTGAAGGGAACTTTTGTTTTGAGTATTCATTTTCGGAAAACGGTGTCAGGGACATTTCAGCCCATCTGGTACGGGCCAGCCTGCGCTATGTAAGCGCGAAGGACAGCAAGGCGGTGGTGGCCGCGCTCAAGTAAAGAAAGGTGCCAGGGACAGTTTCAAAAAAATGAGACGGCAACATGCATCAGGCAATATGAATTCATCAGTTTTGGATAGCCGTTCCGGGTGGCGACTCGCCGGCATGTGCTTTGCTGCCTGTGTTGCTTTCGCGGGATTCTCCGGCATGGTTTCTGCCTCGGAGTCACCGCCTCGGGAGTCACGCTTGGGCGCTGGTTGCGCGCGCGCCGTGGAGTTTGACTTGGTGGATTCCGTTGCGACCTTGCGTCGTCGGGTAGAAGACGATTGGCAGGTGCTGGCGCAGGTTTCCGGGGTTGATGGTGTATCCGAGGCGGTGGCGATTGGCAGCAAGGTGTATATCGCGCTGACACGCCAGGACGAGCACGTCGTCAGCGAATTGTGGTGGGCCGATTGCAGCCAAGCCGGTACGGCGTGGGGGGCGATACCTTTGCCCGAGCCGCTGCTTTCGCCGCAGTTGCACGGCTTTGCGCAGCACGTCTATCTGCTGGATGCGATGCCCCGCTGGCACCAGCCTGACTTGGCGGTGGTGCTTCGGATCGGCGCTGACGCTGGCATCCACACCTTGCGCCCATGTCCGGCCGGGCATTGGCCAATGGACCTGGCGCATCGACAGGGGGCGCTTATGGTGAACTGCTGGAATGGCGGCAACGGCCCGCAGAGCAGCGTCGATTTGGAGAACTGACCCTGGAACCGTTTTGCCGTTGCCGGGTAACCAGCCAGCCCGCGTAGGACCATAGGTTGGGGTGAGCGAAGCGAGCCCCAACATCACGGCATCCGGCACCTTGGCCTGTTGGGGTTCGCTTCGCTCACCCCAACCTACGGCTACGGCGCTGGCAACACGAAAAACCCGCGCAGGGGCCGATGCCTTCAAGGCAAATTGCAAGTTTTCTCGTGTACCATCGCGAGGTCCGCAGCGGGGCGAGTGGCCCAGCCCGCACTCGCCGGACCTTGCCCTGATACCGACAAGCCCCGAGGAAATCATCCCCATGAGAAGCCTGATTCCTGCCTTGATCGTCCTGTTGTCGCCGGTGGCGGCCATTGGCGATACCCACGACAACCATCAGCCCGGCGTCGCCGCAGTCACCACGGTGCCGGCCTCCGTTCCGGCCAGCCGCAACCTGCTTGGCAGTGCAACCCCGCTGTATGACAACGGTCCGTTCATCACCGACGTCGGCACCGGCCCCGGCGGGGCGGATGTCAGTATTCTGCAAGCGTCACTGGGGTTGAACACTCTCGGCTTTGCCGCACAGCTTTCCACGCCCAATCGGGTTGCCGATGACTTCACCATTCCGGCAGGCGAACAGTGGACCCTCAGCGGTGCGGTGTTCTACGCCTACCAGACCGGCTCCAGCACCACCTCGACGTTGAACGGCGTGAACGTGCGCATCTGGGATGGCCCGCCCGGTGATGCCGGCAGCACGGTGGTGTTCGGCGACGACACCTCCAACCTGTTTTCCGCAACCACCTGGAGCGGCGTCTACCGGGCATCGAGCAACACGCCCAATGACACCAGCCGGCCGATCATGGAGGTGGAGGCCGACTTCGGCAGCGTGGCGCTGACAGCCGGCACCTACTGGATCGACTGGTCTTTTATCGGCACGCTGGCTTCCGGCCCCTGGCAGCCGCCGATCACGATCCTTGGTGAGACCACCACGGGCAACGGCCTTCAGTACACGGACAGTGCCGGCGCATGGAATGACGCCTTGGACACCGCCACGTCCGCCCAACAGGGTCTTCCGTTCCGCCTGCTGGGCACTTCCGTCGTTCCCGCCGCCGATGTCGGGCTTTCCACCGGCGCGCTGGCGTTCGGTTCGGTCAATGTCGGCGCGAGCGGCACGCAATCGGTCACCTTCACCAACACCGGCACGGCGGCAGGCAGTTTCTCGTGGACGGCGGTTGCGGCACCGTTTGCCCTGCAATCAAGCAGTTGCGGACCGTCCCCGGCCAGTCTCGCTGCGGGTGCCGGCTGCACGCTGACCTACACCTTCTCGCCGGCCACGCCGGGCGCGGCGGCGCAGCAGAGCGTCACCGTGCAGGTTGATGCCCTGTCGGCCAGCTTCACCCTCGATGGCGTCGGCTTGCAGGTGATTTCGCCGCCGCAGTTCATCCCCAGCGCCGGCGTTTGGGGTCTGTTGTTGCTTGGCGGCCTGGTGGTGCTGATCGCGGTGCGGCGCGCGCACGCGCAGGGCTGACATCGCCTGCATCGCGCATCCCCTGCGGATGCGTCTGGAAGAACGGCCGGCGGGGCGACTCGCCGGCCGTTTTCGTGACGATGATGCCAACCCCCGACTTCCGGCCGAGGCGCGCGTCGGGCCGGCGCGTTAGGATGCGCGCTTTCCCGTCCCGGAGTGCCGTCCGATGCGTACCCTGAGTCTCGCTGTCCTGGTTGCCCTCAGCCCCGCTGCCTTCGCCGCCGAGGGCATGTGGACGCTGGACAATCTTCCGCTCGACACGATGAAGGCGAATTACGATTTCGCCCCCGACCAGGCCTGGCGGGATCGCGCCATGCAGGGCGCGGCGCGACTGGCCGGCGGCTGCTCCGGCTCCTTCGTCAGCGACAGCGGCCTGGTGCTGACCAATCACCACTGTGTGATCGGCTGCATCCAGAGCCTGTCCTCGAAGGAAAACGACTACGTCAACAACGGCTTCCTCGCCGCCAAGCAGGATGAGGAGAAGCGGTGTCCGGGCATGGAGATCAATCGCCTGGAGCAGATCAGCGACGTGACTGCGCGCATCGGCAAGGCCACCGACGGGCTGGCCGGCAAGGCGTACAACGATGCCAAGAAGGCCGAGCAGTCGAAGATCGAGGCCGAGTGTGCCGGCCAGGACGCCGGCGTGCGCTGCGACATCGTCGAGCTGTACCAGGGCGGCGTGCAGCATCTGTACCGCTACGCCCGCTTCCAGGACGTGCGACTGGCCTTCTCGCCGGAGTACGCCTCGGGTTTCTTCGGCGGCGATCCGGACAACTTCAACTTCCCGCGCTACAACCTCGACATGGCCCTCTTGCGCGTCTATCAGGACGGCAAACCGCTGAAACCAAAGCATTATTTCCCGATCAACCCGGCCGGCGCGGAGGAAGGCGAACTGGTGATGAGCCTTGGCCATCCCGGCACCACCCAGCGCCTGCTGACCGTGGCGCAACTGGAAACCCAGCGCGACCTGGCGCTGCCGTCCTACCTGACCATGGGGCATGAACTGCGCGGCATCCTGCTCCAGTTCAGCGCCGAGAACGCCGAGAACGCGCGCATTGCGCAGACCGAACTGACGATGGCCGAAAACGGCCTGAAGGCGCGCGGCGGCATGGTCCAGGCGCTGCGCAACGCCAAGGTGATGGACGCCAAGCGCGCCGACGAGAAGGCGCTGCGCGACTGGGTGCTGGCCGATCCCGAGCGCGCGCAGCAGTATGGCGATCCGTGGACCGACATCGCCCAGGCGCAGACGACGGCGCGCGACCTGCACCTCGAATACGGGATGATCGAAGGGCTGGGCGGATTCCGTTCGCGCCACGTCGGCTGGGCGCGCTCCCTGCTGCGCGCCGCCGAAGAGCGCGGCAAGCCCGACGGCGAGCGCCTGCGCGAATACGCCGAGGCCGGCCTGCCGGCGGTGAGGGCGCGCCTGTTGGCCGATTCGCCCACCTATCCGCACTACGAGAAGGTCAAGCTGGCCTGGTCGCTGTCCAAGCTGCGCGAGCATCTGGGTGCCGACCATCCGGTGGTGCGCGAGGTGATCGGCAAGAAGTCGCCGCAATCGCTGGCCGACGAACTCGTCGACGGCAGCAAGCTGGCCGACCCGAAGCTGCGCGAAGCGCTGTGGGAAGGCGGTGCCGAGGCCGTGGCGAAAAATGACGATCCGGCCATCGCCCTGGCGCGGCTGATCGACGCCCACGCGCGCGCCCTGCGCACGCGCCACGAGACCGAGGTGCAGGCGGTGGAACGGCGCAGCGCGGAGAAGCTGGCGCAGGCGCGTTTCGCCCGTCACGGCTCCAGCGTCTACCCGGACGCGACCTTCTCGCTGCGCCTGTCGCACGGCGTGGTGCGGGGCTGGGAGGAAAAGGGCCAGACCATCGCGCCGTTCACCACCATTGCCGGCATCTACGAGCGTGCCTCGGACTTCGACCCCTACCGCCTGGCACCGCGTTGGGTGACGCAGCGCGACAAGCTGGACCTCGACACCCGCTTCAACCTGTCCACCACCAATGACGTGGTCGGCGGCAACTCCGGCAGCCCGATCATCAATGCCAAGGGCGAGGTCGTCGGCCTGGTGTTCGACGGCAACATCCACTCCTTGGGCGGCTCGTATTCGTATGACGAAGCGCTCAATCGCACGGTGTCGGTACACCCGGCGGCGATGGTCGAAGCGCTGGACAAGGTCTACGACGCGCAGGCGCTGCTGAAGGAACTGGGCGTGCGCTGACCGTCGGAGAAGGCCGGCTTTCCCCTCCCGCCGGGGTGAGCCGGGTTTTCGAGCGGCGCAGCCGCAAGCCGTGACGCCATCCGGCCTGCAAGCCGGATGGCCGGGGCGGGCCTAAGCCATTCGCCCCTCTCAACCCCACCTCGACCGTTCGCGCTGAGGTATCGAAGCGCTCGCTCAACCGTTCTCCACCTCAACCGTTCGCGCTGAGGTATCGAAGCGTATGCCTGGACACCTCAATACGCCGCAGGCGTACTTGCTCTGAACTGGTCGAAGGACCAGCAGGTTTGCGCAGGCGCTTCGATACCTCAGCGCGAACGGTCGAGGGTGGTTTGAAAGGTGGGAATGGCCGAACCTGCGTTATTGCGCCTTGCCGTGCCCCAGCGCGCTCAGCCGGCGCTCCAGATCCTCTGCGGCGAAGCCCAGTTCGGCGGTGGCCAGTTCGAGGAATTGGCGTTCTTTCGGTCGCAGGCGTTCGTCGGCGGCGGCGAGGCCGATCAGGGCGTCGTACAGGCGTTCCACCTCCGGCGTGCCGGGGCGGTAGACCTGGCGGAAGCGGGCAAACTCCTCGTGCAGGTCGATTTCCCGGTTGCGCCCGCGTTGCAGTGCTTCGGAGGCCAGTTCGCGCTCGCGCATGTTCAGCTTGAGCACATCCATCGCGCCGTTGATGAACTCGGCCTCGTGGCTGGTGATCAGGCTGTCGATCTTGGCCAGGTAGCCGAGCAGGGCGAAGGCGACCTGCAGGCCGGCTTCGCGCTCGGGGTCGGTCTTGCCGCCGCCGAAGAACTCGCTGAGGCTGTTGCCGAAGTCGCGAAGCAGTCCCGAAATGCTGTTGTTGGTCATGGTGATCTTCCCCTGCCGGGTTGCAAAAGGCCGGCCATCTAGATACCACGGATGCGGGCGCTGCGCGAGATGCCCCGGGCGCGAACAATGACCATCGGCGCTTGCCCCCGGCGAGCGCTGTCCCGAAACTCCCTGCCTCGTCTCTTCGCCCAAGGGGAAGCACCGGTGAAACGCATCACGCTTGTTCTGGCCGCCCTGGTCGCGGCCGCGTCGGCTTGTCTGGTGCCGGCCCATGCCGCGTTGGACGGCTACTACCGCGCGCCGACCCTGCACGGCGAGCGGCTGGTGTTCGTTTCCGAGGGCGATCTGTGGGAAGCGCCGCTGGCCGGCGGCGTGGCCCGTCGGCTGACTACCCATCCGGCCGAGGAATCGCAGCCGGCGTTTTCCCCGGACGGACGTTCGCTCGCCTTCGTCGCCGGTTACGAGGGCGGCCAGGATGTCTATCTGATGGCGGCCAGCGGCGGCCTGCCGCAGCGCCTGACCTTCGACGGCATCCGCCTGTTGCTGCACGGTTTCCTGCCGAGCGGCGAAGTGCTTTACACCTCGCTGGCCGGGGTCGGCCCGAGCATGGGCATGAGGCTGCGCGCGGTGGCCCCCGGCAGCGGCGCGATCCGCGACATCCCGCTGGCCGATGCCAACGACGCCGGTTGGTCGGCGGACGGCCAGTGGCTGTGGTTCACCCGCTTCGGTGCCCACGTCAACGGCGACAACGTGCGCGACTATCGCGGCGGCGGCATGGCGCAACTGTGGCGCTGGCAGACCGGCGGCAACGCGGAGGCGCAGCGGCTGGCGGCGGATTATCCCGGCGGTCTGACTTCGCCGATGGTCTGGCAGGACCGCCTGTACCTGATCGGCGACGAGGGCGGCGGCAATCTGTGGTCGATGGCGCTGGACGGCAGCGACCGCCGCAAGCTGACCGATCACGCCGACTTCCAGGTGCGCGACGCCACCCTGCACGACGGCCGCATCGTCTACGCCCTGGGTGCCGACCTGCGCCTGTACGACATCGCCAGCGGCGCGGATCGTCCGATCAGTCTGAAGCTGACCTCCGATGCCCCGCAGCGCCGCGAGCGGATGATCCGCAACCCGCTGGAATACGCCGTCGGTGCCAGTCTGGCGGCGGACGGCAGCCGGGTTGCCATCAGCGCCCGTGGCAAGGCGGTGCTGGCCGCGCCGGGCGGACTGCGTCGGGTCGCGCTGGAGCCGCCGGCCAACGGTCGCCTGCGCAACGTCGTGCTGGCCGGCGACGCCGCCTACGGCATCGTCGATCTGGATGGCCGCAGCGAGGTCTGGCGGCTGGCTGCCGATGGTGGACCGCAGGCCAAGGCGCTGACCGCCGATGGCGCGGGCCATCGCTGGCGCTTGTATCCCTCGCCGGACGGCAAACAACTGGCGCATGACGACAAGGCCGGCCGGCTCTGGCTGCTCGATCTCGCCAGCGGTACCAATCGCCTGCTGCACACCTCCAGTGCAGGCGACGACGCCTACTCCGGCGTGGTCTGGTCGCCGGACAACCGCCACCTGGCCGTGGTCCTGGCCGACAATCCGCGGCAGATCAGCCAGATCGTGCTGATCGACAGCCGCGACGGCAGCGACGAGGTGCTGACCAGCGACCGCTACGAGTCCTTCGCGCCGGCCTTCTCGACCGATGGTCGCTGGCTGTATTTCCTCTCCAACCGCCATTTCGTCGCCACCTCCGGGCATCCCTGGGGCGACCGCAATACCGGCCCGCTGTTCGACCACCGGGCCAAGGTCTACGCCTTCGCCCTGCAACCCGGCCAGCGCTTCCCGTTCCAGCCCGACGACGAGCTTTCGCTGGCCGCCGGCAAGTCCGCGCCGGAAGCGGAAAAGGGCAAGGACAAGGGCAAGGGCAAGAACGGCAAGGCCGAGGACAAGCCGGCCATTCCCGCCATTGTCCGCCAGGGCCTGCGCGAGCGCCTGCACGAGGCACCGGCGGCACCGGGCAACTACCAGACGCTGGCCGTCCATGCCGAGCGCCTGTACCTGTTCGACCGCGACGCCGAGGGCAAGGGCAGGCTGCAGGTCCTGCCGCTGTCTTCGCAGTCGCCCAAGCTGGAGGTCTACGCCGGCGATCTGGCCAGCTTCGGGCTGTCCGCCGACGGCAAGAAACTGGTGATCGCGCGCGCACCCGCGCCGGGCTCGCGCGCCCGCATCGGCGACCTGTTCATCGTCGATGCCGGCAGCAAGCTGCCCGAGGATGCCGCCAAGTCCAAGGTGGCGCTGGACGACTGGCGGCTGGCGCTGGACCCGCAGGAGGAATGGCGGCAGATGTTCGACGACGCCTGGCGCATGCACCGCGCGTTTTCCTTCGACCCGGCGATGCGCGGCCAGGACTGGGACGCCATCCGTGCCCGCTTTGCGCCGCTGCTGCCGCGCGTCGGCGACCGTGCCGAACTGGACGACCTGCTCTCGCAGATGGTCGCCGAACTGGGCATCCTGCACTCGCAGGTGCGCGGCGGCGACTTCCGCAACGACCCCGACGCCGCGCAGGGCGCGACGCTGGGCGCGGAGATCGTCCAGGACGGCGAGGGCCTGCGCATCGCCCGCATCTATCGCGGCGACGAGGAACTGATCGACCAGCGCTCGCCGCTGGCCCAGCCTGGCGTCGACGCCCGCGACGGCGACCGTCTGCTCGGCATCGACGCCCGTCCGCTGCGTACCCTCGGCGAACTGGCGCGCGCGCTGCGGCAGAAGGCCGGACAGCAGACCCTGCTGGAACTGCAACGCGGCAGCGCCAAGGCGCATCGCGTGGTGGTGCATCCGGTCAACTTCGGCCGCGACGCCGATTTGCGCTACCGGCACTGGGTCGGCGAGCGCGCCCAGCGCGTCGAACAGGCCGGGCAGGGCCGCATCGGCTACCTGCACCTGCGCGCCATGGGGGCCGGCGACATGGCCAGTTTCGTCCGCGACTTCTACGCCCAGTACGACCGCGAAGGATTGATCATCGACGTGCGCCGCAACCGTGGCGGCAACATCGACAGCTGGATCATCGAAAAACTGCTGCGCCGCACCTGGGCGTTCTGGCAGCCGCCGCAGGGCCAGCCGTACTGGAACATGCAGCAGACCTTCCGTGGCCATCTGGTGGTGCTGGCCGATGCGCTGACCTATTCCGATGGCGAAACCTTCACCGCCGGTGTCAAGGCGCTCGGCCTCGGCCCGGTCATCGGCACGCGCACCGCCGGCGCCGGCATCTGGCTGAGCGGACGCAATGCGCTGTCCGACAACGGCATGGCGCGGATCGCCGAGTTCGGCCAGTTCGATGCGCAGGGCCGCTGGCTGATCGAGGTCAACGGCGTCGCCCCGGACATCGAGGTCGACAACCTGCCGTATGCCACCGCACGCGGCGGCGACGCACAACTGGACGCCGCCATCGCCCATCTCGAAGAGCGCCTGCGCACGCAGCCGATCACTCCGCCGCGCGCCCGCCCGCTGCCGCCGCGCGGCACTCCCGCCCATGACGGAAGTCGTTGATGAATCATCCTGTTTTGAAGAAATGTGCGCTGGCGATGTCGCTGGCGCTGGCTGCTGCGCTGGTCGGCGGCGAGGCCGCCGCCCAGGCATTGGCCGAGCCCGTGGTGGTGCGCGCCTGGTTCGATGACGAAGCGGCCATCGGCAAGGTCCAGCACCTGCTCGGCCATGCCCAGGTGGATCGCGCCAAGGGCCTGCTGCGACTGGAAGCCGATGCCGACCTGCGCGCGACCTTGCAGGCGGCCGGTTTCCGGCTGGAAACCGACGGCGAGGCGACGCAGGCCGTGCACCGGCTGCTGGCGGCCGAGCGGGCAGGGCTGCACAGCATCCCGTCCTTCGCCTGCTATCGCACCGTGGAGGAAGCCGAAGCGACGATGCAGGATCTGGCAGCCGCCTACCCGAACCTGGCCGAGATCATCGACATCGGCCCGAGCTGGCAGGCGCTCGACGGCGTCGGCGGCTATCGCCTGCAGGTGCTGCGCGTGACCAATCGCGCGCTTGGCACAAGCAAGCCCAAGATGTTCATCATGGCCTCGGTGCACGCCCGCGAATACGCGCCGGCGGAACTGGCGACACGTTTCGTCGAGTCCCTGCTGCACGACTACGGCCGCGATGCCGACGCCACCTGGCTGCTCGATCACCACGAGGTCCACGCCCTGTTGCAGGCCAACCCGGACGGCCGCAAGAAGGCCGAGACCGGCCTGAGCTGGCGCAAGAACCACAACACCACCCATTGCGGCGGCGGCAACAACGCCGGCATCGACCTCAACCGCAACTTTCCCTTCGAGTGGGGCAACTGGGGCGGCAGCAGCCCCAGCGCCTGTGCGGAGACCTTCCGTGGGCCATCGGCGATGTCCGAGCCGGAAACCGGCGCCATCGTCAATTACGTGCGCAGCATCTACCCGGATCGTCGCGGCCCCGGCCTCGGCGACCCGGCCGATCCCGATACGCAAGGTGTTTTCTTCGACATCCACAGCTACAGCCAACTGGTGCTCTGGCCTTGGGGATTCAACAGCAGCCTGCCGGCCGACATCGACGCGTTGCGCGCGCTGGGCCGGCGACTGGCCTGGTTCAACGACTACACCCCGCAGCAGGCGGTCGGCCTGTATCCCACCGACGGCACCACCGACGACTTCGCCTATGGCGATCTCGGCGTGCCGGCCTACACCTTCGAGGTCGGCACGGCGTTTTTCCAGAACTGCACCAGCTTCGAGAGCCGTATCGACCCGGACAACCGCGCCGCCCTGCATTACGCCCTGCGCGCCGCCGGCGCGCCGTATCGGCACCCGTTCGGACCCGATGCGCTGGAGGTGCGCAGCGAGCCGGACCTGATCCTCGTCGGCGAAACCGTGCGCATCAGCGCCACCTTCGACGATGGCCGGCAGAAGGGCGGCACCTACAACGCATCCGGCCCGGTACCGGCGGTGCAGAACATCGCCTCCGCCCGCGTCTGGGTCGGCGAAGTGCCGTGGCAGACCGGTTCCGCCGGCCTGCCGATGCAGCCCAGCGACGGTGCCTTCAACGCCGTCCGCGAAGCGGCGCACATCGACTTCGACAGCACCGGCCTCGCATCCGGACGGCATCTGGCGCTGGTCCAGGGCCGCGACGCGGCCGGCAACGACGGCCCGCCGGCCGGCGTCTTTGTCGACGTGTTCGCGCCGGCACAGGTGTTCACCCTGGCCGGCCGCGTGCTCGACATCGGCGCGCAGACACCGCTGACGGCGACGCTCAGCGCCGCCGGCTACAACGCGCACAGCGATCCCGCCGATGGCAGCTACCAGCGTCGCCTGCCGGTCGGCAGCGTCGAGGTCGAACTGCGCGCGCCGGGCTACGAGCCGCTCCGGGTCGCCGGCATCAACGGTGCCGGCGGCCAGGTTGTGCAGCGCGATTTCGAGATGTTCCGCTACTGCGAGCGCCTGGCCGATCCGGTCGACATCGGCGGCGACACGCCGTTCAGCGCGCAAGCACCGTGGACGCGACGCGCCAACGTCGGCGTCGACGGCGGTGCGGCCTGGCTGCAAAGCACATCGGGCAACTACGGCAACAACCTCAATGCCAGCCTGACCAGCCCGGTGCTGGACCTGTCCGCCGACGAGTCGGTGGTGCTGGGCTTCGACCAGCGCTGCGACACCGAAACGGGCTACGACTACGGCATCGTCGAGGTCAATGCCGGCAGCGGCTGGACCGAGTTGCTGCGCTGTTCCGGCGAAAGCGCCTGGCGGCGGGTCGAACTTCCGTTGCCCGAACTGGCCGGCAGCGCGGCGGCGCAGGTTCGCTTCCGCTTCACCAGCGACGTCAGCGTGAACCGCTCCGGCTGGGCGCTGGACAACATCGCCCTGCACGTCGGCGGTGCCGCCTGTCGCGCCGAGCAGGCACCGATGATCGACGTGTTCCGAGATGGTTTTGAAGCCGCGGACGGGCTGCGGCGCTGACGGAGGAGTTCCATGACCCATCCCATCGCGCGCCTGACGCGCCCGTTCGTTGCGCTGTGCTGGCTGGCGCTGCTGGTTCCGGCGGCAAGCGTCGTCGCCCAGCCGGTCCGGCCCGCCATCGATCACCAGGCGCTGTGGACCATGCCGCGGGTGACCGCGCCGGTTCCCAGCCCGGATGGCCGCTGGGTGGTCGCCACCGTGGTCGAGCCCAGCTATGACAGCGACCGCCAGCGGCCCGACCTGTGGCTGCTGGCCAGCGATGGCAGCGCGCCGCCGCGCCGCCTGACCTGGGGCGGCGAAGCGGAAACCGGCGTCACTTGGAGTCCGGACAGCCGCCGCATCGCCTTTTCCTCGCACCGCCAAGGCGACGGCGCGCCGCAGATCCACGTGCTGGACATGGACGGCGGCGACGCCATGCGCGCGACCGCGCTGTCCAGCGGCGCGCGGATGCCGCAGTTCTCCCCCGATGGTCGTCATCTGCTGTTCGTCAGCGACGTTCATCCGCAGGCGCGCGACGACGAGGACAGCCGGCGCATCGCCAGGGAACTGAAGGAGCGCGACCACAGCGCCCGCGTCTACACCGGCTTTCCGATCCGCCTGTGGGACAGGTGGATCGAGCCGCGCCAGCCGCGCGTGTTCGTGCAGCAGATCGGCGACAGCACGGCGCAGGACGTGATGCAGGGCTCCGCGCTGCTGGCCGCGCCCGGCTATGGCGGCCGCACGGCGCTTTCCGGCGAGGAACTGGACGCCATCTGGGCACCGGACGGGCGCTCGGTGATCGTCGTCGCCAGCCGCAACCGCGACCGCGCCGCCTACGACTTCACTCACGCCGACCTGTGGCAGTTCCCGCTCGACGGCAGCACGCCGCGCCGGCTCACCGGCAGCGACGATCCGCGCGGCGGCGACAGCTACCAGACGCCGCGCTTCAGCCCCGACGGCAAGCGTCTGTACGCCCTGGTCACCCCGCGCAGCGACAAGGTCTACAACGCCAGCCGGCTGGCCGTGTTCGACTGGCCCTCCGCGCGCCCGCTGGGCCGCATCGAACTGCCCGATGCTCGTTCGGTGTCCGGCTTCGCCATCGCCCCGGACGGTCGCCGGCTGTACCTGAGCGGCGAGGACGGCGGCCACGAGAAGATCTATCTGGCCCGCGCCGACGAGCGCCGGGCACGGCTGGCCTTCGACATCGACAGCGGCGTCTACAGCCAGCTTGGCGTCGGCGGCTCAGGCGGCGACGGCCAGCTGTTCGCGCTGCACGAAAGCGCCGCCCGGCCGCCGGAAGTGGTCCGCATCGACCTCGCCCGTGGCGGCCATGTCGCGCTGAGCGCCTTTGCCCGCGACAAGGCGGCCGCACTCGACCTGGCCGACCTTGACACCTTCTGGATCGAGCGCGATGGCCGGCGCATCCACAGCATGCTGCTGAAACCGCCCGGTTTCGACCCGGCCAGGCGCTATCCGCTGCTGGTGCTGATGCACGGCGGCCCGCACACCATGTGGCGCGACATGTGGGTGCTGCGCTGGAACTATCATCTGCTGGCCGCGCCCGGCTACGCCGTGCTGCTGACCAACTACACCGGCTCGACGGGTTTTGGCGAAGATTTTGCCCAGGGCATCCAGGGCGATCCGCTGAAAGGCCCGGCCGACGACATCAACGCCGCCGCCGACCACGCCATCGCCCATTACCCGTGGATCGACGGTGAGCGCCAGTGCGCCGCCGGGGCCAGCTACGGCGGCCACCTCGCCAACTGGATGCAGGCCAGCACCGACCGCTATCGCTGCCTGATCAGCCACGCCGGCCTGGTCAACCTGAAATCGCAGTGGGGCACCTCGGACGTGGCCTACTCACGCGAGGTCAGCCAGGGCGGCCCGCACTGGGAGGACATCCCGCTGTGGCAGGAGCAGAACCCGATCCGCTACGCGGCGCGCTTCCGGACGCCGACCCTGGTCACCTTCGGCGAGCGCGACTACCGCGTGCCGATCAACAACGGATTGGAGTATTGGGCGGCGCTGCAACGCCAGCAGGTCGAGAGCCGGCTGGTGGTGTTCCCGGACGAGAACCACTGGATCCTGAAGGCCGGCAACAGCCGCTATTTCTACCAGGAAATCCACGACTGGCTGGCGCGCTGGCTGAAGGACTGATGGCGCTCGGCGGGTGTCTGCGCCCGGCGCTGCCGCCTTCGACAAGCGGCGTGGCCGGCGGCGCTTCGTTTCAGATCGTCCAGCGCGGATCGGCGGCGGCGCGGTTGCCCGGATTCACGCGCCCTGGCCGCCGCCGACCACCTGCGCCGCGACGGCGATGAAATGGCAGACGCTGCCGCCGATCACGAACATGTGCCAGATGGCGTGCGAATAGCGGATCGATTCGCGATGGTAGAAGTAGGTGCCCAGGGTGTAGGACAGCCCGCCGGCGAGCAGCCAGCCCAGCGTCCAGCCGTCCAGCGAGGCCAGCATCGGCTTGGCGGCGACGATCACCAGCCAGCCCATGGCGATGTAGATGGCGGTGGAAAGGCGCTTGAAACGGCCGGTGTAGAACAGTTTGAAGATGACGCCGGCCAGCGCCAGCGTCCAGATTGCCGCGAACAGGCTCCAGCCCCACGGCCCGCGCAGGCTGATCAGGGTGAACGGCGTGTAGGTGCCGGCGATCAGCAGGTAGATCGCGCAATGGTCGAACACCTTGAGCCGACCCTTGGCGACCGGGTGCTGGATGGCGTGGTACAGCGTCGAGGCGGTGTACAGCAGCAACAGGGTGACGCCGAAGACGATGGAGCCGGCCAGTTGCCAGCCATCGCCGAACAGGGCCGCCAGGGTGATCAGCACCGCGCCGCCGGCCAGCGCCGCTGCCGCGCCGACGCCGTGGGTCAGCGCATTGGCCAGTTCGGCGCGCAGGTCATGCAGGGAAGGGCTCATCGGATCGGGTTGCCTTGCAAGCGTGGGGCCGCAGCGGGGCTACTGGCACTGCCGCCAGCGCGCCGCACGGGTTTTGCCGGGATCGGCACCGAGCAGTTCGAGTTGCACCCGCGAGCGGCGGATTTCCTCGGTGTCGCGCAGCAGGGCGCAGACCTGGGTGAACAGGTCGTCGTTGTCGAGTGCCGCATCCGGCGGCAGTGCCACCATCAGGGTGGAGGCGGTGTTCCACGAGGCACCGATCACGCCGGGCAACTCGCGCACCTGGCGGATCGCCTCGCGTCGGCGTTCGAGCAGTTGCGCCTCGCTCAGCGGCGGCGGTGGTTTGGCCGGACTTGGCGCGGCGGCGGGAGGCGTCGGCGTGGCGGGCGCGGGTTCGGTGATGATCGGCTCCGGCACGGGACCGGCATCGGCATCGACGACTTGCGGTTGCGCCGGCAGGGCCGCTGCCGGCACATCGACTGATGCCGTTTGCAGGGCGCGCTGGAGGTGCAGCGCGGCAGCGAACGTCATCACACCAAACAGTGCGGCAAGGCCGATGGTCAGGCCGATCCGGCTGCGCAGGCTGCTGCGCTGGCGGTTGCGGATGCGCTCGCGGGTGCGCGGCGACAGATGGTCGCGGACCAGCGACCAGAGCTGGGCGTCGTCGATCAGCTCGATGGCCGCATCGGCCGCCGCCTTGCGCGTCGCCGGTGGAACCATCCCGGTGGTGACCAGCCAGGCGCGCGTCGCCTGGCGGGCATCGCGGCGGGTGGCGAGGTCGAACAGGGTGTATTCGTCTACCCGCAGGCCGCTGCCGTGTTTGAGCCGCATCAGGTGCAATTGGCGGCCGTCGCTGAGCAGCGTGTCTACCGCGCCGGGCGCGGAGTCCTCGCGGCTGTTGTGCATGGCGCTGTAGCCGCGCTCGCGCATGCCCAGTTCGACCGCGCCCTGGATGTCGCTCCAGGGCAGTTCGCCGAGTTGCGACAGACCGCTTTCGACCAGATGGCGGCCACCGCGCAGGCCCATGCGCAGGCCGACGATGACGGCCGTGACGACGCCGACGACGAGGCCGGCGAGCAGGGCGATCAGCAGCGGCGCAAGGGCGGAGCCGGCATCCATCCGGAGAAGCCTCGACGGGAACTGCGGGCAAGTTTAGCGTGCGCGGGGGAGGTAAAGAGCTCGCCAGCCCGAAGTCGGCAGGGGAGGGGTCTGCCTTCGTCGTGACTGGCTGGCGAGCATCAAGCGTCGGCGCGGCAAAGCGCGCCGGTCGGCCGGGAGTGATCAGTCGGTGGCGTCGACGATCACCGGGTTGGCCGGAGCCTTGCGGCTGGTGGTTTTCTTCGCTGCGGCCTTCTTGGTGGCCGCCTTCCTGGCTGCCGGCTTCTTCGCCGCCGCCTTCTTCGCGGCCGGCTTGGCCGGGGTCGGGCGGGCCGCCTTGGGTGCCGGCTGGGCAGACAGCTTGCGCAGTTCGCCGTTGAGCTGGTCGACGCGGGCGATCAGCGCCTGCAGGTCATCGCGACCGGGCACGCCGAGGCGGTCCAGGGCACGCTGTACGCGGTCCTCGAACACCTTTTCCAGGCGGTCCCAGGTATCGGCGGCGCGTTCCTTGACCTGGCCGACGCCGCTTTCCATCACGTCGCGCACGGCGTCCACCTTGCCGCTGGCGAGGTTGCGGGTGCGCTTCTCCAGGCTCAGGCCCTCGGCGACCAGCGACTCGAACAGCTTGGTGCCCTCTCCCTGGGCGCGGGTGAAGGCGCCGACGCCGGCCAGCCAGATATGCTGCGCCGAGTCCATGATCGAGCGCGACAGCACTTCGGCCTTGGACTGCAAGGATTCGGCCGGGCTCTGCGACTTGCCGGCCTTGCCGGCGCTGGACGACTTGCTGCCCGATTTGCCGCCCTTGGCGGTGGATTTGAACTTGGCCATGGAATGTCCCTCCTGAGTTGAATTGGCCCGGCGCAGGCCGGGCGGCGTGCAGGCAGTGTGCGCCGCGCATCTAGAATAAACACACTACGGCGCGACATCCGGTCGCGATACGGGTTTCCGGCGGTCGAGGACGATGGAAACGGAACGGGACGAGGTGCTCATCATCGGCGCGGGGGTGATTGGCCTCGCCTGCGCCTGGTACCTGCTGCGCGCCGGGCGTGGCGTGCGGGTGATCGACCGCGTCGGCGTCGGGGCCGGCAGCTCGCACGGCAACTGCGGCACGCTGACGCCCAGCCACGCGCCGCCGCTGGCCGCGCCCGGCGTGCTGGCGCAGGGCCTGCGCGGCATGCTGCATGCCGATTCCCCGCTGTATGTCCGGCCGCGATTGGACCCGGCACTGGCCGGCTGGCTGTGGCGCTTCGCGCGGCGCTGCAATCGGCGCGACTGGCTTGCCGCCACCCAGGGACGCGCCGCCCTGCTCAACGCCTCGCGCGTGCTGATCGCCGAACTGGTGGCCGGGCAGGGGCTGGATTGCGAGTATTCCAGCAACGGCCTGGTCTACGCCGTCCGCGATCCGGCGCGCTGGCGACGTTTGCAGGCCGAGGCCGACGACCTGCGCGCGGTCGGCATCGAGGTCGATGCCTGGAGCGGCGAGCAACTCCTGGCGGAGGAGCCGGCGCTGCTGCCCGGCGTCGCCGGGGGCATGCACTTCCCGGCCGACGCGCAGTTGCGTCCGGATCGCTACGTCGCCGAGCTGGCGCGCATCGTCCGCGCCGCCGGCGGGGTCATCGACAGCGGCGCGGCGGTGGTCGGCATCGACCCGGACGAGGGCGAACTGCGGCTTGACGATGGCCGTGGCCTGCGCGCGGAGCGGATCATCGTGGCGACCGGCGCGTGGACGCCGGCCCTGCTCGCACCGCTCGGCATCCGCGCGCCGATCCAGCCCGGCAAGGGCTATTCGATCACCTATTCGCGGCCGCCACTGGTGCCGCGCCGGCCGCTGGTGCTGAAGGATCCGCAGGTCTGCGTCACCGCCTGGGACAGCGGCTTCCGGCTCGGCAGCACGATGGAGTTTTCCGGCTACGACAGCCGCCTGACGCCGGCCCGGGTCGAGGCCCTGGTGCGCGGTGCGCGGCAATTCCTGAAAACGCCGGAAGGCCCGCAGCGGCTGGAGACCTGGTGCGGCTGGCGGCCGATGACCTGGGACGACCTGCCGCTGATCGGCCCGGCACCGCGCCATCCGCGCCTGCTGCTGGCCTGCGGTCACGGCATGCTGGGCGTGAGCATGTCGGCGGCCACCGGACAACTGGTCGCCGACCTGCTGTGCGGGCGCTCGCCTTGCGTCGACCCGACGCCCTATGATCCCGTCAGGTTCCGTCGCTGAACCGCTTCCGTGCAGGCCTAGGACCGTTGCCATGACCCACATCGCCCGCCTGATCAAGGGACGCTCGCCGCTCCTGGTCAGCCTGCCGCACGACGGCGTCGCCCTGCCGCCGGAACTGGTGCCGCGACTGACTCCCGCCGCCCGCGCCGTGCCCGACACCGACTGGCACATGGCGAGGCTGTATGCCTTCGCCCGCCGTCTCGGCGCGTCGATCCTGATCCCGCTCAATTCCCGCTACCTGATCGACCTCAACCGCTCGCGCGAGGACGCCAACCTGTATCCGGGCAAGAACACCACTGGCCTGTGCCCGACCCATCGTTTCGACGGCGGCCCGGTCTACCTGCCCGGCGAGGAGCCTTCCGCCGACGAGGTCGGCGAGCGCATCGAGCGCTACTGGCAGCCCTACCACGACGCCCTGCGCGACGAACTGGAGCGCAAGCGCGCCCTGCACGGCCGTGCCCTGCTCTGGGAAGGCCATTCCATCCGCAGCGAACTGCCCTGGCTGTTCGACGGCCGCCTGCCCGACCTCAACCTCGGCACGGCCGACGGCAAAAGTTGCAGCGCCTACGTCGAAACCTGCGTCAGCCGCGTCGCCGCCTCGCAGTCCGACTACAGCTGGGTGCTCAACGGCCGCTTCAAGGGCGGCTACATCACCCGCCACTACGGCCGCCCGGCCGAAGGCGTCGAGGCGATCCAGATGGAACTGGCGCAATGCCTGTACATGGACGAGGACAGCACCGCCTGGCAGCTCGACCGGGCCGAGCGCCTGCAGGCCCTGCTGCTGGCCATGCTGCGGGCGATGATCGATTGATCGATGCCCGATCGCGCGATGTCTGAGCGACCGGGGCAAGGGCTCAGGCGGATCGCCGATCCGGTTCTGTTGTCGCGCCGAGCGCCGCCACGCATTTGAGCTCGATGGCGATCGGCGTCGGCAGGGCGCTGATGCCGAGCGTGGTGCGGCAGGGCGCGTTGGCCGGGTCGGGGAAGTGCTGCGCCCAGATGCGGTTGTAGACGGCGAAATCGCGTTGCATGTCGGTCAGGTAGACGGTCACGTCGACCAGATCTTCCCAGCGCGCGCCGGCCGCTTCCAGCACCCGCCGGACGTTGGCGAACACCGCCTCGGTCTGCGCCGCGATGTCGTGGTCGACCAACCGGCCCGACTCATCGACGACGTTGCCGGCAATGGCGTTGCTGCCCGGCGTGCGCGGGCCGATACCGGACAGGAACAGCAGATCGCCGACGCGGCGCGCGTGCGGATAGGCACCGACGGGGGCGGGCGCGGCTTGGCTCTGGATCGACGACATGGTGGGCGGCTCCGGTGCGGGGGTGGCGTGAATGATCGGCCATCGGAGCGCACCCGCGCTATGGCGGCCGGCCCGGCGACTCGGTTAACGTGGCGACATGGATATCGCGCTGTGGGCGCTCGTCGTCATACTCATTCTGGTCGGCATCGCCGGCACGGTGTTGCCGGCCCTGCCGGGGGCGCTGTTCGTCACCGCCGGCATCGTGCTGGGCGCGTGGATCGACGGTTTCGAGCGCGTCCCGGTCTGGGTGGTGGTCCTGTGCATCGTTCTCGCCCTGCTGTCGTGGCTGGCCGATTTCGTCGCCGGCCTGCTCGGTGCCAAGCGCGTCGGCGCGCATCCGCTGGCCCTGTTCGGTGCCGCCGTCGGCACCGTGGCCGGCATCTTCAGCGGCCTGTGGGGACTGATCTTCATGCCGCTGCTCGGAGCCGCGCTGGGCGAGTTCATCGCCTGCCGGCGCAACCCGGACATCCTGCGCCGCGCCGCCGTGGTCGGCTTTGCCACCTGGGTCGGCCTGCTGGTCGGCACGGCGGTGAAGATCGCGCTGACCTTCGTGATGGTCGGCGTGTTCGTGGTCGCCCTGTTGTTCTGACCCGGCGCGGTCCGTGCTGATCGGCCTGTTCGAAGCCCTGCGCGCCGCCAAAACGCCGGTCAGCCTGCGCGAATGGCTGGACCTGCTGGCGGCACTGGACGCCGACCTCGCCTTTGCCGACATCGAGCGCTTCCACGCCCTGGCGCGCACCGTGCTGATCAAGGACGAGCGCCACTACGACCGCTTCGACCGCGCCTTCGGCGACTGGCTGCGCGGCGTCGCACGCAATGAGGGCGCGACGCTCGCGGACGTGCCCGACGACTGGCTGCGACAGACCTTCCAGCGCCTGCTCGGCGAGGAAGAGAAAGCCCGCATCGAGGCCCTCGGCGGGCTGGAGAAACTGCTGGAGGAGTTCCACAAGCGGCTGGCCGAACAGCGCGAACGCCATGCCGGCGGCAACCGCTGGATCGGCACCGGCGGCAGCAGCCCGTTCGGTGCCGGCGGCTACCATCCCGAAGGCATCCGCGTCGGCCCCAGGGGCGGCGGCCGGCGCGCGGTGAAGGTGTGGGAGAAACGCCAGTTCCGCAACCTGGACGAGGACGCCGAACTCGGCCCGCGCACCCTGCAGATCGCCCTGCGCCGGCTGCGCCGCTTCGCCCGCAACGGCGCGGCGGAGGAGTTCGACCTCGACGGCACCATCGACGCCACCGCCCGCGACGCCGGCCTGCTCGACATCCGCCTGCGACCGGAGCGGCGCAATGCGGTGAAGGTGCTGCTGTTCCTCGACATCGGCGGCTCCATGGACGACCACGTACACGCCTGCGAAGCACTGTTCGCCGCCTGCCGCAGCGAGTTCAAGCGGCTGGAGCACTACTACTTCCACAACTTCGTCTACGAATCGGTCTGGCGCGACAACAACCGCCGCTTCAGCGAGCGAACCCCGATCAACGAACTGCTGCGCCGCTACAACGCCGACCACAAGGTCGTGTTCGTCGGCGACGCCGCCATGGCACCCTACGAGATCACCCATCCCGGCGGCAGCATCGAACACTGGAACGAAGAAGCCGGCCAGGCCTGGTTCCAGCGCATCGCCACACACTTCCCGAAACTGGTCTGGATCAACCCCAACGCCCGGCAAAGCTGGGACTACACGCAATCCACCCGCCTGGTGCGGCAACTGGTGGACGAGCGCATGTACCCCCTGACCATCGACGGCCTGACCGAAGCCATGCGCACGCTGGCGAAGTGAGTCTCCAGGGGCTGAGCGACTTCACCTATGTTTCGATCTGGCAGGGCATGGTGCAAGTGGCGTTCGTGATCGACGTGCATGCGCGGCGGATCGTGGGCTGGAAGGCGTCGAGGTCGATGGCGACGGAGTAGGCGAGTTGGCGAGCGGGATTGTCAGTGGTTGGGGTTCGCAGGCTCATCCCAACCTATCGTGCTGGCGGGGGGAACTCGTCATAAGTGCACCTGATTCGGTACATCAGCCAGGGAGCTGCGCCGCGATCCTCGTCCTCGTCACCGCTGCCGCCAGCCTGCACCGAGCTTCCCGTGGCCTCGCCGCCGCCGTCGCTGTCAAGGCCGGGGCCTTGGCAATCATCGGGTTGCCCGGTGTCCGGAGGATGTTACCCTTCGCCCCATGATCGTTTTCCGTGTTGCCGGCGCCTGCCGCGCGCTGGCCTTGTCTAGTGTTGTCTTCGTTCTGGCCGCCTGTGGTGCCAACCCTTCCTCCGACGAGGCCGGGGTGCCGGCGGCGCAGCGCTGGAACATCCCCGAGCTGCGCTTCACTGCCGATGGCCGGCCGCATCCGGACATCCTCGCCGAGCGCCAGGTGCTGCATCGCGGCAACGGCTCGCAGCCGCAGGGTCTGGACCCGCATCTGACCGAGGGCGTGCCGGACTCCAACGTGCAGCGCGAGCTGTTCGAGGGGCTGGTCGGGGCCGGGCCGGACGTCAGCCTGCAACCGGGCGTGGCGCAGCGTTGGGACATCAACGAGGACGGCACGCGCTACGTGTTCCATCTGCGCCGCGATGCCAAGTGGTCCAACGGCGAGCCGATGACTTCGGCGGACTGGGTCTACAGCTTCCGCCGCGTGCTTGATCCGGCCACCGGATCCAAGTACGCGATGATCCTCTCGCCGATCGTCAATGCCCGCCAGATCATGGCCAGCGAACTGCCGAAGGAAGAGTTGGGCGTCGCCGCGCTGGACGACTACACGCTGGAAATCCGCCTCAACGCGCCGGCCCCGTACTTCCTCGAACTGTTGACCCACAACACCGCCTATCCGGTGCATCGCGCCTCGGTGGAAAAGCACGGCGACGCCTACGGCCGCGCCGGCAACCTGGTCGGCAATGGTGCCTACGTGCTGGACGAGCTGGTGATGCAGTCGCACATCCGGCTGGTGCGCAACCCGCACTTCTACGACAACGCCAACACCATCATCGACGAGGTGTACTTCTATCCCATCGAGGATCAGGCCGCCGAGCTCAAGCGCTACCGCGCCAACGAACTGGACATGACCTACGAGGTGCCCAATGCCCAGTTCGACTGGATCGCCGCCAACCTGAAGGAGGAACTGGTCGTCGCGCCATATTTCGGCACCTACTACTTCGGCTTCAACACCTCGCGCCCGCCGCTCGACGATGCACGCGTCCGCGAGGCGCTGACCCTGGCCATCGACCGCGACATCATCACCGACAAGCTGACCCGCTTCGGCGAGATTCCGACCTACAGCTTCACCCCACCCGGCGTGCCCGGCTACGACTACGACGCCGTTCGACCCGAATGGGCGGACTGGACGCAGGCGCAGCGCAACGAGCGCGCCCGGCAGTTGATGGCCGAGGCCGGCTACGGCGCGGACAACCCGCTGCCGCTGGAAATCCGCTACAACACCCATCAGAACCACAAGAAAATTTCGCTCGGCATCGCTTCCATGTGGAAGAAGGAACTGGGCGTTCGCGCCACCCTGATCAACGAGGAGTTCCGCGTGTTCCTGGCCAACCGCCGGCAGCGCACGCTGACCCAGGTGATCCGCATGGGCTGGATCGGCGACTACCTCGACCCGACCAACTATCTCGACCTCAACCACTCGCAGAACGCGCAGAACGACGTCGCCTACGACAATCCGCGCTACGACGCGCTGCTGGAAGAGGCGGCGCTGATCGCCGATCCGGTGCTGCGCATGCAGACCCTCCAGGAGGCCGAGCGCATGATGCTGGCCGACTACCCCATCGCGCCGATCTACACCTACGTCAGCAAGCGCCTGGTGAAGCCCTACGTGCGCGGCTGGCAGTCCAACGCCAGCGACCACCACCGCACCCGCTACATGTACATCCTGAAACACTGACGGAAACCGACGGACGCCGCCCATGCTCGCCCGCTACCTGTTCCAGCGCCTGTTGGCCGCCATCCCCACCTTGTTCATCCTGCTGACCCTGGCGTTCTTCATGATCCGCCTGGCACCGGGCGGGCCGTTCGACGGCGACAAGGCGCTGCCGGCGGAAATCCAGGCCAACCTGGACGCCAAGTACCACCTCGACGAGCCCTTGCCCAAGCAGTACCTGCGCTATCTCGGCATGATCCTGAAGGGCGATCTCGGGCCGAGTTTCCAGTACCGCGAATACACCGTCGGCGAGTTGATCGGGCAGGGTTTCCCGATATCGCTCAAGCTCGGCATGAGCGCGCTGGCGCTGGCGCTTCTGCTCGGTATTCCGATCGGCTCGATTGCCGCCTGGCGGCAGAACACGCGCACCGACTATCTGCTGATGGGCGCGGCGATGACCGGCATCGCCATCCCCAATTTCGTGCTGGCACCGCTGCTGGTGCTGTTCTTCGCCATCTACATGGGCTGGCTGCCGGCCGGCGGCTGGAATGATGGCGCGCTGCCCAACATGATCCTGCCGGTGGTGGCGCTGGCGCTGCCGTACATGGCCTACGTCGCCCGCCTCACCCGTGGCTCGATGGTGGAGACGCTGCGTTCGGACTACATCCGCACCGCCCGCGCCAAGGGCCTGCCGGAATGGAAGGTGCTGGCCAAGCACGCGCTGAAACCGGCGCTGCTGCCGGTGGTGTCCTACCTCGGCCCGGCGGCGGCGGCGATCATCACCGGCTCGGTGGTGATCGAGCAGATTTTCGGCCTGCCGGGGATGGGCCGCTACTTCGTCCAGGGCGCGTTGAACCGCGATTACACGCTGGTGATGGGCGTGGTGATCTTCATCGGCGTGCTGATCGTCGTCTTCAACCTGATCGTCGACCTGCTGTACGCCTTGCTCGACCCGAGGATCCGCTACTGATGGCCGCCTCCGCTTCCGCGCCCGCCTTCGATTCCGCCGCCGCCGCCAGCGGCCGCAGCCTGTGGCAACTGGCCTGGCGCCGGCTGCGCCGCAATCGCGCCGCGCTGGCCGCCGCCATCGTGCTGGCCGTCATCGTGCTGCTGGTCGCCTTCGGCCCGCTGCTCTCCGCCTATGATTTCGACACCCCGCACTGGGACATGATCTCCGCCGCGCCCAGTCTGGCCTCCGGCCACTGGTTCGGCACCGATGCCATCGGTCGCGACCTGTTCGTGCGCACGCTTTACGGCGGCCGCATGAGCCTGATGGTCGGCCTGGTCGCCACCGCCGTGGCGCTGGTGATCGGCATCTCCTGGGGCGCGGTGGCCGGTTATGTCGGCGGTCGCGTCGACAGCGTGATGATGCGCATCGTCGACATTCTCTATGCGCTGCCGTTCATGTTCCTGGTGATCCTGCTGATGGTGGTGTTCGGCCGCAACATCCTGCTGATCTTTGTCGCCATCGGCAGCTACATCTGGCTCGACATGGCGCGCATCGTGCGCGGCCAGACGCTGAGCCTGCGCAACAAGGAGTTCGTCGAGGCGGCGCAGGCGCTGGGCGTGTCGACGCCGCGCATCCTGCTGCGCCACATCGTGCCCAATCTGCTCGGCATCGTCGCCGTCTACGTCACGCTGACCGTGCCCAAGGTGATCCTGGTGGAGAGCTTCCTGAGCTTCCTCGGCCTCGGCGTGCAGGAGCCGTACACCTCCTGGGGCGCGCTGGTCAACGAGGGCGCGCAGGACATGGAGTACGCGCCCTGGACCCTGGTTTTCCCTGCCGTTTTCCTCGCCGCCACGCTGTTCTGCCTGAACTTCCTCGGCGACGGCCTGCGCGATGCGCTCGATCCGAAGGACCGCTGATGAGTCTTGAGCGTCCGCTGCTGGAAGTCAGCGGCCTTTCCATCGACTTCCACACCGAGGACGGCGTGGTCCGCGCGGTTGATGATCTGAGCTTCTCCATCCCGGCCGGCGGCACGGTCGGCATCGTCGGCGAGTCCGGCTCCGGCAAGAGCGTCACCGCGCTGGCGGTGATGCGCCTTCTGGCCGAGCCGCCGGCGCGGATCGTCAGCGGCAGCATCCATTTCGGTGGTCAGGATCTGCTCGCGCTGCCGCAATCGGCGATGCAGTCCATTCGCGGCAAGCGCATCGGCATGGTGTTCCAGGAGCCGATGACCAGCCTCAACCCGGTGTTCCGCGTCGGCGAGCAGATCGCCGAAGTGCTGCGCCGGCATGAGGGAATGGGCCGTCGCGCGGCGCGCGAGCGCGCCATAGAGCTGCTCGACCAGGTCGGCATCCCCGAGCCGAAGCGACGCATCGACGCCTATCCGCACGAGCTGTCCGGCGGCCAGAAGCAGCGCGTGATGATCGCCCAAGCGATGGCCTGCGAGCCGCAGTTGCTGATCGCCGACGAGCCGACCACGGCGCTGGACGTGACCATCCAGAAGCAGGTGCTGGACCTGATGCGCGACCTGCAGCAGCGCCACGGCATGAGCCTGTTGTTCATCACCCACGATCTCGGCGTGATGGCGGAGGTGGCGGATCGCGTGGTGGTGATGTATCGCAGCCGCAAGGTGGAGGAAGGCAGCACCCGCGAGCTGTTCCAGTCCGCCCGGCATCCGTACACGCGCGGTCTGATTGCCTGCCGGCCGTCGATGGGCAGCAATCCGCGGCGCCTGCTCACCGTGGCCGATTTTGTCGGGCCGGAAGGGCAGGTGATCGAGCCCGACGCAGCCCGTCTGGCAGCGCAGGTCAAGCGCAGCACCGAACAACTGGCGGCCGCGCCGGTGCTCTTGCAAGTGCAGGATCTGCGCACCCGTTACGCCGTGCGGCGCGGTCTCCTGGGCGGCGTGAAGGAGTGGCTGGACGCCGTCGATGGTGTCAGTTTCAACATCCGCAAGGGCCAGACCTATGGCCTGGTCGGAGAATCGGGCTGCGGCAAGACCACACTCGGACGATCCCTGCTGCGACTGGTGGAGCCGAGCGCCGGCAAGGTCCGGTTCGACGGCGAGGACGTCACCGCCGCCGATCCGGCCGCGCTGCGCCGCCTGCGTCGGCGCATGCAGATCGTGTTCCAGGACCCGTATTCCGCGCTCGATCCGCGCATGACCATTGCCGACATCCTGATCGAGCCGCTGCGCGAGCACGCCATCGGCAACGGTCGCGGCGAATGGCTGGACCGCGCCCGCGACCTGCTGCGCAAGGTCGGCCTCGATCCCTCGCACCTGGGCCGCTACCCGCACGAGTTCTCCGGCGGCCAGCGCCAGCGCATCGGCATCGCCCGCGCCCTGGCGGTGCAGCCGGAATTCATCGTCTGCGACGAATCGGTCTCGGCGCTGGATGTCTCGGTACAGGCGCAGATTCTGAACCTGCTGCTGGATTTGCAGGACGAGTTCGGCCTGACCTACCTGTTCATCTCCCACGATCTCGGTGTGGTTCGCTTTTTCGCCGACCACGTCGGCGTGATGCAGCAGGGCCGGCTGGTGGAGGAGGGCGAAGCCGAAGCGGTGTTCGCCCGGCCGCAGCAGGCCTATACCCGCGCGCTGCTGGCGGCGATCCCGCGCGGGCTGTAGTCGCCGCGTCCGGACACAGGCCGGAGTGATGGCAGCGGCTCGAACCGAGCGCGGCCAGAAGAAACTGAAAGGAGTGCGGACCAGAGGGCCGGCGGCCGTCCGCGGACACGGCGGGTGTCCGTCCGGACGCTTTGTCCTCTGTAAAACCCTATGATTTTCAGACCCTTGCGGATGGCATGAGAAATGCTTGAGGGTTGCCGGACGATTGATCAGGGCAGCCCGTGGACCGGCAACGCAACACTTGCATCCAGGACACCTCCGGCCAGGACCAGACGCTTGCCGCGCCGTCCGGCTGGCGGCGGTTGGCGCGTCAGCCGTGGGCATGGGCGGCGCTGCTGGCCGTTGTCGCGCTGGCGCTTGGCGGCTGGCTTGCGCGCGGCTGGTCGCAGGCCAGCCATTCCGTCGATGTCCAGCGCCTGCGCATCGCCAGCGTGCAGCGCGGCGATCTGGTGCGCGATCTGTCGGCCGATGGCCGCGTCATCACCGCCAACAGTCCGACCCTGTACGCCATCGCCGCCGGCACGGTGAGCCTGCACGTGGTGGCCGGCGATGCCGTGCAGGCCGGGCAGGCGCTGGCCGTCATCGACAGCCCCGGTCTGCGCAGCGCCCTGGTGCAGGAGGAGGCGACGCTGGCGCGCCTGCAAGGCGAGGCGCGGCGCGCCGGATTGCAGGCGGAAATGGCCGACGCCAACGCGCAGAAGCTGCTCGACCAGGCGAGCATCGACCAGACCGCCGCGCTGCGCGACCTGGAGCGCGCCGAACGCGCCTTCGCCAAGGGTGCCGTGTCGCGCAACGACCTGGATCGCGCCCGCGACGGTCTGCAAAAGGCGGAAATCGGCCTCAAGGCGGCCGGCACCGATGCCCGTCTGCAAGGCCAGTCGGCGCGCATCGATGCCGAGAACACGCGCCTGCTCGCCGAACGCCAATTGGCGGTGGTCGAGGAGCTGCGCCGCCAGGTGCAGGCGCTGACCTTGCGCGCGCCGTTCGATGGTCAGGTCGGCCAGGTGCAGGTGGCGCAGGGCGCACATGTGAGCGCCGATGCGCCGGTGCTCGGCGTCGTCGACCTGTCCGTGTTCGAGGTCGAGATCCGGGTGCCGGAGAGCTTCGCCCGCGATCTCGCCATCGGCGTACCGGCGCAGGTTCGCAGCAGCGGCAACACGTTTGCCGCCGGGGTCTCGGCGGTGTCGCCGGAAGTGGTCAACGGCGAGGTCACCGCCCGACTGCGCTTCGCCGAGGGCGAGCAGCCGCCGGGCCTGCGGCAGAACCAGCGGCTGTCCGCGCGCGTCGTGCTCGATACCCGCGAAGACGTGCTGTGGCTGGAGCGCGGCCCCTTCATCGAACAGGAGCGCGGCCATGCCTACGTGGTGGTCGACGGCATTGCCGTGCGCCGGCCGGTGCGCCTGGGTGCCAGCAGCCTGGGCGCGGTCGAAATTCTCGACGGCCTCGCCGAGGGCGAGCGCGTGGTGGTCTCCGGCAGCGACCTGTTCCGCAGCGCCGAGCGCATCCGCATCGGCGGTTGACGAGTCTTTTCCCATTCAATTGCCCGCAAGGAAACGCCCCATGCTGGACATGCAACAAGTCACCAAGGTCTACCGCACCGAACTGGTCGAAACCCATGCCCTGCGCTCGCTGGACCTGCGCGTGGAGGAGGGCGAGTTCGTCGCCGTCACCGGGCCGTCGGGTTCGGGCAAGACCACCTTCCTCAACATCGCCGGCCTGCTGGAAACCTTCACCGGCGGCGAATATCGGCTCGATGGCGTCGACGTGAAGGGCCTCGACGACAATGCCCGCTCGCGGCTGCGCAACGAGAAGATCGGCTTCATCTTCCAGAGCTTCAACCTGATCCCCGACCTCAACCTGTTCGACAATGTCGACGTGCCATTGCGCTATCGCGGCATGCCGGCGGCCGAACGGCGGCGGCGGATCGAGGAATCGCTGGCCCAGGTCGGACTCGGTTCGCGGATGAGGCACTACCCGGCGGAACTGTCCGGTGGCCAGCAGCAGCGCGCCGCCATCGCCCGCGCCCTGGCCGGTTCGCCGCGCCTGCTGCTGGCCGACGAGCCGACCGGCAACCTCGACTCGCAGATGGCGCGCAGCGTGCTGGAACTGCTGGAGGACATCAATGCGCGCGGCGCGACCATCGTGATGGTGACGCACGACCCGGAACTGGCCGCGCGCGCCCAGCGCAACGTCCACATCGTCGATGGCATCGCCACCGATCTTGCCGTGCAGCCGGCGCTGGCCAGCCTGGCGCGCTGAAGGAGCATCCATGTTCGCCTACTACCTGGGGCTGGCGCTGCGCAACTTCCGCCGCAACAAGACGCTGACCGCGCTGATGGTGCTGGCAATCGCGCTCGGCATCGGCGCGGCGATGACCACGCTGACCGTGTTCCACGTGCTCAGCGGCGACCCGATCCCGCACAAGAGCGACAAGCTGTTCTACCCGCGCATCGAGCCGCGCACGTTGGGTCGTGATGGTCAGATCGACCCCGAGCCGCTCAACCAGATGACCCGTTTCGATGCCGAGGAACTGCTGCGCCAGGGTCGCGCGGACCGTCAGGCGGTGATGACCGCCGGCTCGGTGATCGTGCAGCCGGATGGCGAGGCGACGACGCCGTTTCGGGTCGCCGCGCGCTACACGTCGGCGGACTTCTTCGCCCTGTTCGACGCGCCGCTGCGGCACGGACGCAGTTGGGACGCGCAGGAGGACGAGGCACGGGCGCGGGTGGCGGTGATCAGCGCCGAACTGTCGACGCAACTGTTCGGCGAAGCCGATGGCGTCGGTCGCAGCGTGCGCCTGGCGCAGGGCGAGTTCCAGGTGATCGGCGTGCTCGATGCCTGGGAGTTCAACCCGCGCTTCTACGACCTGACCAGTCGCCGCTTCGGCGCTGCCGAACAGATGTTCATTCCGTTTTCCACCTCGCGCGAATTGCGGCTGGCCTCGCAGGGCAACATGAACTGCTGGGTTCGGCCGCAGGGCGAGGAGGGTGGACAGGGCCTCAATGCGCCCTGCGCCTGGTTGCAGTACTGGGTGGAACTGGATTCGCCGCAGAAGGTGGCCGATTACCGTCGCTATCTGGTCGATTATTCCGACCAGCAGCGCGCCGCCGGCCGTTTCGAGGCACCGACCAATGTACGCCTGGACGACGTGATGGGCTGGCTGGCGTACAACCGCGTCGTGCCCGGCGACGTGCGCATTCAGATGTGGCTGGCGTTCGGCTTCCTGCTGGTTTGCCTGGTCAACACGATCAGCCTGCTGCTGGCCAAGTTCCTGCGCCGCAGCGGCGAAATCGGCGTGCGCCGCGCGCTCGGTGCCTCGCGCACCGACATCTTCATCCAGTGCCTGGTGGAAGCCGGCTGCATCGGCGTCGCCGGCGGCACGCTCGGCCTCGGCTTCGCCGCCCTCGGCCTGTGGCTGGTGCGCCAGCAACCCGACGACTACGCCCGTCTCGCCCAACTCGACACCACCATGCTCCTCGCCACCCTCCTGCTCGCCCTCCTCACCAGCCTGCTCGCCGGCCTGCTCCCCGCCTGGCGCGCCATGCAGATCACCCCGGCCGTGCAGTTGAAGACGCAGTGAGGCCGGGAATCGGGAATCGGGAATAGGGAATCGGAAAAGCGGGACCGGAGCGGGTCTGACGAAACGCTTTGGCTCTGGCTTTGGTTTTGGCTCTTGCTCTTGCGATTCCCCATTCCCCATTCCCCATTCCCCATTCCCAGCCCTCAATCCAATCACCAATCACCAATCACGAGCCCCCCATGCATCCCATCCTTTCCGCCCTGTTCCGGCACAAGACCGCGGCTGCGTTGATCGTGCTGGAGATCGCGCTGGCCTGTGCCATCGTCAGCAATGCGGTGTTCGTCATCGGCAGTCGGGCGCAGTACATGCAGCGCGACAGCGGGTTGGCGGAGTCCGAACTGGTGTTCATCAGTGTCAGCAGCGTGCAGCCGGTCGGCGATGCCGAGTCGCATGCGCTGCGGCGCGAGGATGTGGCGGCGCTGGCGGCGGTTCCGGGCGTTCGCTCGGCGTCCAGCATCAACCAGATTCCTTACGGCGGCAGCGTCTGGTCGACCAGCATCTCGCTGGACGGGGAGCAATCCGCCGCCAATCCGTCCGCCTCGCAGTACATGGACGATGGCCATCTGCTGGAGACCTTCGGCCTGCGTCTGGTCGAGGGTCGTGGCTTCCTGCCGGAGGAGTACCGGGACCACAGCGCCATGGAGGGCGGCGGCTCGGCATCGGCGATCATCCTCACCCGGACGCTGGCGCAGCGGTTGTTTCCCGGCGAGAAGGCGGTCGGCAAACAGGTCTATGTCTATGATGAATCGCCGGCCCCGGTGGTCGGCGTGGTCGAGCGCCTGCTTGCGCCCGGACGCGGCGGCGAGTTCACCGACGACCACGACTCGCTGATCCTGCCGCTGGGCGTGTCCTGGGGCAGCTATGCCGTGCGCGTCGAGCCCGGCCGAGGTGCCGAGGTGCTGGAAGCGGCGGTGGCGGCGCTGAAGACGGTCAACGGCCAGCGCCTGATCGGCCGCCAGGAGACGCTGGAATCGATGCGCGCGCAGTTCTACAGCCGTGATCGCGCGGTGATCTGGCTGTTGCTGGTGGTCTGCGTGGCGCTGCTGGCGGTGACCGCGCTGGGCATCGTTGGCCTGGCCAGCTTCTGGGTGCAGCAGCGCACCAAGCAGATCGGCGTGCGCCGCGCGCTGGGCGCGACGCGGGGCCAGATCCTGCGCCATTTCCAGCTCGAAAATTTCATCCTCACCACGGCCGGCATCGTGCTCGGCATGGGGTTGGCTTACGCCGTCAACCAGATGCTGATGAGCAGCTACGAGCTGCCGCGCCTGCCGCTGCATTACCTGCCCATCGGTGCCGCGCTGCTGTGGCTGCTGGGCCAGCTTGCCGTGCTCGGCCCGGCCCGCCGCGCCGCCAACGTGCCGCCGGCCATCGCCACCAGAAGCGCGTGATCCACACGCTGGAGCGAGCGCCGAAACACGTTACGCTTCTCCCGATTCCCGATTCCCGATTCCCGATTCCCGATTCCCGATTCCCGACTCCCGACTCCCGACTCCCGACTCCCGACTCCCGACTCCCGGCCCCAATGCCGACCATCCTCATCATCGACGACAACCCGGCGGTGGCCACCGCGCTCGACGTGCTGTTCTCACTGCACGACATCCGCGCCGTGCATGCACAGACGCCGGACGCCGGGCTGGCGCTGCTGGAGCGCGCGGACATCGACCTGGTGATCCAGGACATGAACTTCAGCGCCGACACCACCTCGGGCGCGGAAGGCGAGCGCCTGTTCGCCGCCATCCGCGAGCGCCATCCCGACCTGCCGGTGATCCTGCTGACGGCGTGGACGCACCTGCAAAGCGCGGTGGCCCTGGTCAAGGCCGGGGCGGCCGACTATCTCGCCAAGCCGTGGGACGACACCCGCCTGCTGGCGACGGTGAACAACCTGCTGGAACTGTCCGAAGTGCGCGGCGAACTGCTGCGCCGGCAGCGTCACGAACGCCGCAGCCGCGAGCAACTGGCGCAGCGCTACGAGCTGCGCGGCATGGTGTTCGCCGACCCCGCCACCGAGCGCGCGCTCAGCCTCGCCTGCCAGGTGGCGCGCTCCGACCTGCCGGTGCTGATCACCGGTGCCAACGGCAGCGGCAAGGAGAAGATCGCCGAGATCGTGCAGGCCAATTCGGCGGTTGCCGACGGGCCGTTCGTCACCCTGAATTGCGGTGCTTTGCCGGCGGATCTGATCGAGGCGGAACTGTTCGGTGCCGAGGCCGGGGCTTATACCGGTGCCAACAAGCCGCGCGAGGGCAAGTTCGAGGCCGCCGACGGCGGCACGCTGTTCCTCGACGAGATCGGCAACCTGCCGCTGAACGGCCAGGTGAAGCTGCTGCGCGTGCTGGAGACCGGCCGGTTCGCGCGGCTCGGGGCCAATCGCGAGCGCCAGGTGAAGGTGCGGGTGATCAGCGCCACCAATGCCGATCTGCCGGCGATGATCGCCGCCGGCACCTTCCGCGAGGACCTGTACTACCGCCTCAACACCATCGAAGTGGCGCTGCCGCCGCTGTCCGAGCGCCCCGGCGACATCCTGCCGCTGGCCGAGCATTTCGTGCCGCCCGGCAAGCGCCTCGGCGAGGCCGCGCGCGGCGCGCTGCTGCGCCATGCCTGGCCTGGCAACGTGCGCGAACTGCGCAACGTGATCCAGCGCGCCGCCCTGCTGTCCGGCGATTGCATCGAGGTCGAGGCGCTGGGTCTTGGCGCTGCGCCGGCGCTGCCGCGCAGCGCGCCGGCCGACGAACCGGACCGCGCCAGCATCGAGGCCGCCTTGCAGCGCCATGGCGGCGTGCTGGCGCAGGCGGCTGCGGAACTGGGCCTGTCGCGACAGGCGCTGTACCGGCGGCTCGACCGCCTCGGCATCGCGCGCGGCTGAGCGCGATGCGCCCGCGAGCAAGGCTTGCCGCCATGCGTCCACTGCCCTTGTCGCGGCAACTGCCGGCCCTGCTGCTGCTCAGTTCGACGCTCGCCGCCGTGCTGGCGATCTGGCTCGGCAACTGGTTCGACGGCTGGCTGGCGGCATTGCTGGCCATCGGCCTGACGGCAACGCTCGGCATCGCCCTGCTGCGCTGGCGGCTGCGCCCGGCCAACGCCCTGCTGCGCGCCCTGGCCGGTACGGTGGCGAGCTATCGCGATGGCGACTTCAGCTTCGGCATCCGTTGGGATGGCGGCGGCGAACTTGGCGAACTGGCCGAGGCGCACAACCAGCTCGGCACCGTGCTGCGAGAGCAACGCCAGGCGCTGGTGCAGCGCGAACTGCTGCTCGACACCATGGTGCAGAACACGCCGGTGGCGATGCTGCTGCTCGATCCCGGCCAGCGCGTCACCCTGGGCAACCTTGCCGCGCGCAAGATGCTGGGCGACGGCTCGCGGCTGGAGGGCCGGCATCTGGACAGCCTCCTTCCGACCTGGCCGGCGGCGCTGCGCGATGCGCTGCTCGGCGAAGGCGATGGCCTGTTCCTGATCGGCGAGGGCGAGGAGGAGGAAATCTGCCATCTGGCGCGGCGGCGCTTCCGCCTCAACGGCCGTCGCCACGAACTGATCCTGCTGCGCCGCATGACCACCGAACTGCGCCGGCAGGAGGTGCAGACCTGGAAGAAGGTCATCCGCGTGATCAGCCACGAGTTGAACAATTCGCTGGCACCGATTGCCTCGCTGGCGCATTCCGGCCTGGAACTGCTGCGTCGCGGCCAGCACGAGCGCCTGCCGGCGGCGCTGGCTACCATCGAGGAGCGCGCCCGCCACCTGGAAGGCTTCATCCGCGACTACGCCCGTTTCGCCAAGCTGCCCGCGCCACGGCCGCAACGGCTGCAATGGGCCGGTTTTCTGCAACGCCTGGGCAGCCAGTTTGCGTTCGCCATCGACGGCGAACTGCCGGTCGACACGGCCTGCTTCGATGTCGCGCAGATGGAGCAGGCGCTGCTGAACCTGCTGAAGAACGCCCACGAGTCCGGTTCCGCCGCCGAGGCGGTACGTCTTGCCGTGCGCCGCGCCGCCGACGGCTGGCGCATCGACGTGCTTGATCGCGGCGGCGGCATGAACGAGACGGTGATGGCGCAGGCGCTGTTGCCGTTCTATTCCACCAAGCGCAGCGGCACCGGGCTGGGACTGGCACTGGCACGCGAAATCGCCGAGGCGCACGGTGGACGCATCGCCCTGTCCAATCGCGACGGCGGCGGCCTGTGCGTGTCGCTGTTCCTGCCCGCCGAGCCGGGCTGAGATACCTACCGCGTCCCCGCCAAGACCTTGAAAGGGCCTCAGGTGATGTCGGCCAGCGAGTCGGGCGTGGCGTCGTAGCGGGTCGGGCGCGGATTGAGGTGGCCGCAGCCCTGGCAGGTGCGCAGCGCCAGCGAGCCGTAGAAACGGTCGAACACCGGCGGGAAGTCGCGTTCGATGTCGTTCAAGTGGAAATATTCCTCGTACAGCTTGGCATTGCACTGCTCGCAATACCATTGCAGGCCGTCGTCCTCGTGCGGCAGGCGCTTGCGTTCGATGACCAGGCCGATGGAATCGGCGGCGCGCTGCGGCGAGTGCGGCACCCGCGGCGGCAGGTAGAACACCTCGCCGGCCCGGATCGGGATGTCGCGGACCTTGCCGTCCTCCTGCACCCGCAGGGTCATTTCGCCTTCGAGCTGGTAGAAGAACTCCGGGCCTTCCTCGTAGTGGTAGTCGGTGCGCGCGTTCGGCCCGCCGACCACCATGACAATGAAGTCGCCGTCGAACACGCACTTGTTGCCCACCGGCGGACGCAGCAGGTGGCGGTGCTGGTCGATCCAGCGCTGCAAATCGAACGCGGCGGGCAGGCTCATCGGCTTATTCCTTGGCTGGCGTGAAACCGTTCCAATCGAAGCCGGAACGCTGCGCCAACTCCTCGGGCTGCATGATCTCGGTGTAGCTGCGGCCCCGCACCACCCAGGTCGGGAAGCTGCGGATGTCGGCGGTGACGCAGGCCAGCGCGACCGCGCCCTGGCGGCCCTCGGGATGGCATTCGACATAGGGCAGGGCGTCGGCGGCCCCGCCGAACAGTTTTTTCTGCTCGCCGCAGCTCGGGCACCAGAACGCGCCGTAGAACTTCGCCCCGCTGCGATCCAGATGCTCGGCCAGCGCCTGCATGCGCGGGTCCGGGCGTGGCGAGAACAGGCCGCTGTAATAAAGCTGCATGGCGATGATCACGCAGGCCAGCATGGCAATGCGGCTCAGCGCCCAACTGGAAACCGGCATGCCCGGCGCGCCGGCCGGACGCTTGATGCTGTGCCAGACGAACAGGGCGACGAACAGCAGCAACGACAACAAACACCAGGCGCAGACCGATTCCAGCGCGACCAGCCCGATCACGGTCAGGTAGATGCTGATGCCCAGGCCCAGCGCCGACAGCGTCCACAGCCGCTGCCAGCGCAGCATGCGTGATTCCGACAGCATGGCGACCAGGGCGATCAGCGCATAGGTCGCCAGCCCCCACAGCGCCAGGGGCAGGCCGAACAGGTGCGACCAGTGGCTGTTCTGGATCACCCCGCAGCCGGAGTCGTCGGCGCAGAACGCCGGCGTTGATTCGCCCAGCGCGCTGAACGTGAGATAGGCGGTCAGCGCGATGCCGATGCCGGCGAGGACCAGGGTGAAGCGGTCCGCTGCCAGCCGCGCCCTGGGCGCGCGCGGCTGGGACTTGCCGGGGGACGGGGAGGAACGTTTCTTGGCCATGGACGATCCGTTGCGGGGTGGGTCGGCGCGGCATCGCCTGATGCGCGCGGCGTCTTGGCCCGACAGCTTAAACGCCCGCGCCGGGCCGGGACAGCCTGCCGCGCGCGAACGAGCGCGCAAACGCCAAGGCCGCCGGTTTCCCGACGGCCCTGGCGGTCACGCTGGAAAGCCGGTGCGGGCAATAGCCCGCCTGGCTGCACTCAGAAGCGGTAGCCGAGATACAGGCCGTAGGCCAGCGGATCGATGGCCACCGAACCGATGTCGGCACCGTTCAGGCGCACGTCGCTGTCGATGTCCATCTTGCGCAGGTCGATGCCGAACAGCCACTGGTCATTGATGCGGAAGTCGATGCCGGCGTGCGCCGCCAGACCCCAGGAGCTGCCAAGCGCCAGATCCGCGCCGGCCAGCGGGCCGCTGGTCTTCTCGCTGAAGAAGCGCGTGTAGTTGACGCCCAGGCCGAGATACGGCGACACCCTGGCCTGCGGCGCGAAGTAGTACTGGAAGGACACGGTCGGCGGCAGGTGCTTGGTGGTGGCGGCCTTGACGCCGTCAAGCTCGACATCGTGCTCGAAGGGCAGGGCAGCCAGCACTTCCAGCGACCAGTTGTCGGTGAGGAAGTATTCCAGCGTGAAGGTCGGTTGCACGTTGGCGTCGACGCTGGCGTTGAAGGTGCCGGCCAGCACGCCGCTGTCGGACTTCGGGTCGACGTTGTGGGCACCGAACTTGAACACCCAGTCGCCGGCATCGGCGATGGCGAGCGGGCTGGCCAGAGCCAGGGCGAGAGCGGCGATCTTCAGGTGGCGCATGGGTGTCTCCAGAGGGGTTGAACGACTGGCGACGATGCTAGGAGGCGGCCCGGCAAGGGGCGTTGACCATTGTCAATTTAGTGTTAAACGGCCGCTGTACGGGCGCGCCGAACGCCTGCTTCAGGGCAGTACCTCGACCTCGATGCGGGCATAGCCGCCTTGCTGGTCCAGGGCCAGGATGCTCAGTGGGCCGGGCTGGTCGAGCGTGGTCCGGAACGGTGCGTCGCCACGGCTGCGGCCAGCCAACCGGCCGTTGAGCAGCCAGCGCACCTCGCCCTGTGCGCCCAGCACGCGCAGTTCCACCTGCGGCGCCTGCGCGCTGTTCGGCGCGGCGCGGATGCGGCTGCCGTCGCGCAGGCCGGTCAGGCGCAGCGCCTCGCGCGGCGGATGATCTTCGACGCAGTCGGCGGCCAGCGGCGGCAGGCGCTGGCTGGCCCGCTCGGCGGCGTCCAGCCAAGGCAGGGCGAGGGTCGGCCAGCGGACGATCTCGACCTGTTCGGCGCGGTGCGGCAGCCGACAGCGCGCGCTCAGCCGCCGGCCGCTGTGCGGATCGCGGCGATAGCGCAGCAGCGATTGCCACGACGGCTCGGCGGCGGACACGAGCGTCGGCGGCACGGCACCGTCCAGCGTCCAGGCCTCGAAGCGACGTCGGCAATGGGTCGGCGGCGTATCGGTCGCCGCAGCGCCGAGCGGCCAGCAGATGTCGACTTTCTGCACGCTGTCCGGACGTGCCGGCGCGGCGGCGCGCAATTCGCGCGGCAGGCCGTCGGCGATGGCCAGCAGCAGGGGCAGGGCGCTGACCGCGCCGTAATGACCGGGCATCGGCGTGCCGTCGGGGCGGCCGACCCAGACGCCGATTGCCGCGCCCGGACTGCTGCCCAGCGCCCAGGCATCGCGGAAGCCGTAGCTGGTACCGGTTTTCCACGCCAGCGGGACGCGCCCGGATGTGTCGAAACGGCCGCTGGCCTCGCCCGGACGCGGCGCGCTTTGCAGCATGTCGCGGACGATCCAGGCGGCACCCGGCGACAGCAGCCGCCGCGCCGCTGCCGGCGGTGCATCGGCGTCGAGGCGCAGCGGCACGGCCTCGCCATCGCGATGCAGGGCCAAGTAGGCGAGCAGCAGATCCTCCAGCCGCGCCTCGGTGCCGCCGAGGATCATCGCCAGGTTGGGCTTGGCGGAGGCGGGCAGGCGCAGCGGGATGCCGGCGTGGGCCATGCGGGCGCTGAAGCGCTGCGGGCCGAGCGCCTGCATCAGCGCCACGGCGGGCACGTTCAGCGACTGCTGCAAGGCCGAGGTGGCATCGACCGGGCCGCGAAAACGCTGGTCGAAATTGCCCGGCGCGTAGCCGTCGAAGTCCTGCGGCGCGTCGATCAGCAGCGAACGGCCGTGGATCAGTCCCTCGTCCAGCGCCATGCCGAACAGGAACGGCTTCAGCGTGGACCCGGGCGAACGCCAGGCGCTGGCCATGTCGAGATGGCCGAAGCGGTCGCCGTCGCCGAACCGCCCGGCCCCGACATAGGCGCGCAGTTCGCCGCTGCCGGCGTCGGCGATCAGCACGGCGGCGGAACTGCGTGGCGGCAGGCGCTCGATCCAGGCTCCGACCATGTCCTCCAGCCGCCGTTGCAGCTCGGCGTCGAGGGTGCTGGCGATGCGACGCTGGCGCGGATGGGCGTCGCGCAGGCGCTGGGCGGCGAGCGCGGCGTGCATCGGCGGACGCAGCCGGCGCGCGACCACGGCCTCGTCGCGGGCGTCGGCGATCTTCTCCGCCGGCCACACGCCATCGCGCGCGAGGCGATCCAGCACCTTGTCGCGGGCGGCGCGGGCGGCCTGCGGATGGCGATCCGGGCGCAGCCGGCTGGGTGCCTGCGGCAATACCGCCAGCAGCGCCGCCTCGCCCGGCGACACCCGCGCCAGCGGCTTGCCGAAATAGCCGTAGCTGGCCGCCTGCGCCCCCTCCAGCGTGCCGCCGAACGGCGCGTAGTCTAGGTACAGCGTCAGGATCGCGTCCTTGTCCAGATGCCATTCCAGTTGCAGGGCGCGCAACATCTGGCGCAGTTTGCCGACGAGGCTGCGCGGCGTCGGCTCGATCAGCCGGGCCACCTGCATGGTCAGCGTCGAGCCGCCGGACACGATGCGCCGATGGACGAGCCACTGGCCGCCGGCACGCACCAGGGCCAGCGGATCGATGCCGAGATGATGGCGAAAGCGGCGGTCCTCGTAGTGCAGCAGGGCGTCCAGGTAGTCGTCGGGCACGTCCTCCAGCCGCACCGGATAGCGCCACACCCCGCGGGCGTCGGCGAAGGCGCGCAGCGGCTCGCCATCGCGCGCCAGCACTACGGTGGCGGCGTCCGCGCCGATGTCCGGCAGCGGCAATGGATACAGTCGATCAAGCAGCCACGCCGTGGCCAGCGTCAACAACAGGATCGTGCCCAGGAACAGGGCGACTCGCCGCCCGCGATGCCGGGACCGGGTCCGGGTGGCCGCCGCGCTCAAGGCGTGATGTAGGCCTGCGAGAGCGTGTTCAGGTGCAGGCGCTCGGCGTCACGCATGAACGGCGCGATCAGCATCATCACGTGGTGGATGCCCTGGCGGATCGCCGCCTGCTCGTTCTTCTCGCCGCGCACGGCGGCGTAGTTCAGCCAGAATGTGGAGATCAAAAGGATGTTGCCGGCGGTGGCGCGGATTTCATCGGCGCTGGCACGCATGATGCCGGCGCGGACCAGGCCGCTGAGCACCCCGGTGGCGTTGTCCGCGCCGCGCTTGAGGATGCGTCCGAAGTGCAGGCGCAGCTTGCGGTTGCGACTGAGGATTTCGACCAGGTCGCGGTACAGGAAACGATAGTCCCAGATGCACTCGTAGACCATGTGCAGTTGCAGCCAGATGTCTTCCAGCGTCGGCAGGCGGTCCTCCGGCGTCACCAGGGCGACATCGAGCCGCTCCTCGAAGCGGGCGAACAACTGCTCGATGATGTCGTCCTTGTTGCGGAAGTGGTAGTAGAGATTGCCCGGACTGATGTCCAGTTCGTCGGCGATGTGGTTGGTGGTGACGTTGGGCTCGCCGAGTTCGTTGAACAGCGCCAGGCCGGTCTCCAGGATCCGCTCGCGGGTGCGCCGGGTCATGGTCGCGCCCGCCACATGCCGGCGGCGCGCGAGGGCATTGGCCGGCGGCGCGCCATCGTCCTTCTCAGCCGCTGAGCTTTCCGACCAGGGCGACGTACTTCTGCATCGCGTCTTCCCTGGAGGTGCCGACGAGCTTGCTCCAGGCTTCGTACTTGGCATTGCCGACGAAGTCGAAAAAACCCGGCTTGGGGCCGCTGACATCGCCTTCCGAGCCCTGCTTGTAGAGCGCGTACAGCTTCAGCAGGGTGTCGTTGTCCGGCCGCTCGGCCAGTGTCTTGGCCTTCTCGGAGGCTTGTTCGAACAGGGCGGTCAGGTCGGACATGGCGGACAGAATCCTTGCAGGCGGGAGTCGGAGGCGGGCGCAGCGCCGCTGCGGCGTTTGATAGCACGCGACCGCACGGGGGTCAACGCGATCCGCGCCGATCCGCCGGCGATTGGCGAAAAGCCCTAGGCGAGGGGCGGATGGCGGGCTATCTTTGCAGCCGTGGCCGCACTGTGCGGCATCGTCAGACATCTTTGAGGGGAGATGCCAATGAACTACTTCGTCACCGGCGCCACCGGCTTCGTCGGCCGTCACCTGGTCGCCAACCTGCTCAAGCGCAAGGGGCTCATCCATGTGCTGGTGCGCAAGGGCTCGCAGAAGAAGCTGGACGAGATCGGTGCGCGGATGGGCTGGGACATGGCCCGCATCAAGCCGGTGGTCGGCGACCTCGCCAAGCCGCGGCTCGGCGTCAGCGCCGCCCAGGCGAAGGCACTGTCCGGCAAGGTCCGCCACTTCTTCCACCTGGCCGCCGTGTACGACCTCGCCGCCGACGCCGAGAGCCAGCACAAGGCCAATGTCGAGGGCACCCGCCACGCGATCGAACTGGCCGAGGCGATCAAGGCCGGCTGCTTCCACCACACCAGCTCCATCGCCGCCGCCGGCCTGTATCCGGGCACCTTCCGCGAGGACATGTTCGAGGAGGCCGAGGGGCTGGACAACCCGTACTTCCGCACCAAGCACGAATCCGAAGGCGTGGTGCGCAAGGAGTGCAAGGTTCCCTTCCGCATCTATCGGCCCGGTGCGGTGATCGGCCATTCCCGCAGCGGCGAGATCGACAAGATCGACGGCCCGTACTTCTTCTTCACCCTGATCAAGAAACTGCGCGAAACCCTGCCCAAATGGGTGCCGACCATCGGCATCGAGGGCGGCCGCATCAACCTGGTGCCGGTCGACTGGGTGGCCGACGCGATGGACCACATCGCCCACAAGCCCGGCCTCGACGGCTGCTGCTTCCATCTGACCGACCCCGAGCCGCGACGCATCGGCGAGGTGCTCAACCTGTTCGCCCGCGCAGGCCACGCGCCGGAAATGACCATGCGCCTGGATGCGCGCATGTTCGCCTTCGTGCCCTTCCCGCTGAAGGCCGCGCTGGCCAGCCTGGCACCGGTCAAGCGCTTCTCCGGCATGCTGCTGAAGGATCTCGGCATTCCGGCGGAAGCACTGAAGCTGGTCACCTATCCGACCCGCTTCGACAGCCGTGAAACCGAACGCGCCCTGCGCGGCAGCAAGATCAAGCTGCCGGATCTGGAGAGCTACGCCTGGCGTCTGTGGGACTACTGGGAGCGCCATCTCGACCCTTCGCTGTTCATCGACCGTTCCCTGCGCGGTCGGGTCAAGGGCAAGGTGGTGCTGATCACCGGCGGCTCTGCCGGCATCGGCCGCGCGGCGGCGGAGAAGGTTGCCGCCGCCGGGGCCAAGACCATCCTCGTCGCCCGGGGCGAAGAGGAACTGATCGCCACCCGCGACGAACTGCGCGCCGCCGGCGGCGACGTGCATGCCTACCAGGCCGACCTGTCCGACATGGCTGCCTGCGACGAGCTGGTCGCCACCGTGCTCAAGGACCACGGTCACGTCGACGTTCTGGTCAACAACGCCGGCCGCTCCATCCGCCGCTCGATCTCGCTGTCCTACGACCGCTTCCACGATTTCGAGCGCACCATGCAGCTCAACTACTTCGGCTCGCTGCGGCTGATCATGGGCTTTCTGCCGAGCATGACCGAGCGCCGGCGCGGCCACGTCATCAACATCTCCTCGATCGGCGTGCTGGCCTCCTCGCCGCGCTTTTCCGCCTACGTCGCCTCGAAGGCGGCGCTGGATGCCTTCAGCCGCTGCGCGCAGGCCGAGTTCTCCGCCCAGAACATCGCCTTCACCACCATCAACATGCCGCTGGTGCGAACCAAGATGATCGGCCCGACCAAGATTTACGACAGCGTCCCCACGCTGACGCCGGACGAGGCGGCCGACATGATCGTCGAGGCGATCATCGAGCGCCCCAGCCGCATCGCCACCCGCCTGGGCATCTTTGCCTCCGTGCTCAACGCGCTGGCACCGAAAGCCTACGAAGTGGTGCAGAACACCGCCTACACCCTGTTCCCGGATTCCGCCGCCGCCAAGGGCGAGAAGGGCGGCGAGCCGCAGGCATCCAGCGAACAGATCGCGTTTGCCGCGGTGATGCGCGGGGTGCACTGGTAGCGCGGGAGGGCCGGATCGGTGACGCCGACCGGCCCTTCGCCTCCCGGGCGAGCCTACGGGCGCGTCGGCCAGTAATGGCTGTCCGGGGTGGCGCGGGCACCGAAGATGGCCTGGCCGACGCGGACCACGCTGGCACCTTCCTCGACGGCGATCTCGAAATCGCCCGACATGCCCATCGACAGGGCCGACAGGTCGATGCCATCGGGCACGTCCTGGCGCAATCGATCACGCAGCGCGCGCAGGCGCACGAAGCAGGCGCGCACCCGCGCCGCGTCCGGCGAGAACATCGCCAGCGTCATCAATCCGCGCACGCGCAGCGCCGGGAATTGCGGCAGTTGCCGCAGAAAGGCCTGGACCTCGTCGGGCGACAGCCCGTACTTGCTGGCCTCGTCCGACGTGTTGACCTGCACCAACACGTCGAGGGCGCGGCCTTCCGCCTGCAACCGGCGCTCCAGCGCCTCGGCCAGACGCAGGCTGTCCAGCGCCTGGAACTCGTCGGCGAAGCGCGCCGCCAGCCTGGCCTTGTTGGTTTGCAGATGGCCGATCAGCGACCAGCGCAGGTCGGGCAGTTCGGCGGCCAGCGCCTCCCATTTGCGCTGCGCCTCCTGCGGCTTGTTCTCGCCGAGGAAGCGGCAGCCGGCGGCATGGGCGAGGCGGATCCGCGCCTCATCGACGGTCTTGCTGACCGGCAGCAGCCGCACCTCCGACGGATCGCGGCCGACCCGCGCGCAGGCCGCCGCGATGCGCGCCTTGACGGCATCGAGGTTGTGACGGAAATCCTCCACCGTCATCGCCTGCGGCCAGCGGTCATGGCGGTCGTGCAGGGTGGCGGTCGGCAGTGGCGAGGTGTCGGGATGGCTCATGGATCGGAACGGATGCGACCTGCGGGCGATCAGCATACCCCCGGCGCACCGCGTACGGCGTCGAGCGGGGGCGGACCCGATCACCCGTGGCCGGCGTGGACAGGACATTGGCGTCGAGAACGGTCCGCATCCGGGTCAGGCATCAACCGGGGCGCAATCGCGACAGGATGGCTTCGAGCTCGGCATCGCTCAACGCATCATCGGCATCCCAGGCGGCAATCTGCGCATCGGACCAGGTCTGGATTTCCAGCACGGCAGCGGGTTTGAGCAGCAAGCCGTCATCGTGTTCTTCCACAATTACCGCGCTGTCCGGCACGATGCCCAGTTGCTTGCGCATCCCGGCAGGCAGGGTGATCTGGCCGCGAGTGGACACCAGCAGGGTTTCACGCATGGCATGATTTCCGAATATCCGAAAGTCGGACGCTTGTCCTGCATGGTGGCAGGAAGTGCAATCCGCCTTCTGCATCGTCGCAAGGACGATCCCGACTCGTTTCCTGACGCCGCCGACGCTCTGTTTCCGTTCGGAATGCATTTATTAATCAATGTCTTGCAGGTTCTTCTCATGCAGAGCGCAGCATGCACGCACTGCCGCCGGCGATGCAGCGCCACGAAGCTGGCTGAGCACGGGACAAATCCCGCGGAGGATTGTCGCGGGCACGCGCTCGCCGTAGGGTTGATACTTGTCGTTTTGAAACCCCGGGCATGACGCCGAACGGAGTTGATGCGCACATGCGCAGCCATGAGGTGATCGTCATCGGGGCCGGGGCGGCCGGGCTGATGTGCGCCATCGAGGCCGGCAAGCGCGGTCGGCGCGTGCTGGTGATCGACCACGCCAACAAGGTCGGCAAGAAGATCCTGCTGTCCGGCGGCGGGCGCTGCAACTTCACCAACCGCGACGCCGGGCCGGACAATTACCTCTGCGCCAATCCGCATTTCTGCAAGTCGGCGCTGTCGCGTTACCGCCCGGAAAATTTCATTGCGCTGGCGGAAGAGCATCGCGTGCCCTATCACGAGAAGAAGCTCGGGCAGTTGTTCTGCGACGACTCTTCCAAGCGCATCGTCGCCTTGCTGTTGCAGGAGTGCCGCGAAGCCGGCGTGGAGATCCTCATCGATTGCCGCATCCGGCAGGTCTCGCGCGGGGAGGGTTTCGTCCTGCACACCGAGCGCGGCGATTTCGGCTGCGCCTCGCTGGTGGTGGCCAGCGGCGGACTGTCCTTCCCGAAGATGGGTGCCAGCGGCTTCGGCTACCAGTTGGCGCGCCAGTTCGGTCTGCGCGTGCTGCCGACGCGGGCCGGGCTGGTCCCGTTCACCCTCGAAGGCAAGCCCCTTGCGCTGGCGCAGGAATTGTCCGGGGTCGCCCTCGATGCCGAGGCCGGCTGTGGCGGCCAGCGTTTCCGCGAGAACATCCTGTTCACCCATCGCGGGCTCAGCGGCCCGGCCATCCTGCAGGCGTCCTCGTACTGGCAGCCGGGCGAGCCGCTGACGCTCGACCTGATGCCCGGCGAGGACGCCGCGCAATGGCTGCGCGAGCGCAAGCATGCCCGCCCGCAGGCGCGGCTGCGCAGCGTGCTGGCGGAACGCCTGCCGAGCCGTTTCGCGCAACTGATCGAGGGTCGCTGGTACGCCGACCGCATCATGCAGCAGCTTGCCGAGCCCGACCTGCTGGCCTTGGCCGACAAGCTCGGCGGCTGGTCACTGCGGCCGAGCGGCACCGAAGGCTACCGCACCGCCGAAGTCACCCTCGGCGGCGTCGACACCGACGAACTGTCCTCGCGGACGATGGAAGCGCGCAAGGTGCCGGGTCTGTACTTCATCGGCGAAGTGGTGGACGTGACCGGTTGGTTGGGCGGCTACAACTTCCAATGGGCTTGGGCATCGGGCCACGCCGCCGGGCAGCACGTCTAGTCCGACGCCGGGGTTCACCCCTGCGCAAACGCTTCGACCAGGTAGTCGATCATCACCCGCACTTTGGCCGGCGGGCGGCGGTCGGGCGGGTAGAGGACGTGGATGCCGCCCAGCGCGACTGGCGGCTTGTCGAGGTCCAGCGCCAGCAGTTCGCCGCTGGCCAGGGCGTCGGCGACGATGAACTGCGGCTGGTAGATGATGCCCTGGCCATGCAGCGCCGCAGCGAGCAGGGCGTCGCCGTTGTTGGCCATCAGGTTGCCGCTGACCGGCACGCGCACCTCGCCGTCGACGCCGAACGCCCAGTGCTGGCGGCCCTGAGTGCGCGACAGCGTGTAGCCCAGGCAGTTGTGCTGCACCAGTTCGGCGACGCGGCGCGGCACGCCGCGCTGGTCGAGGTAGGCGGGGGCGGCGCAGACCTTCATTTCGCTGTCGCCGAGTCGGCGTGCCTGCAGCGGGCTGTCGTCGAGGCGGCCGATGCGGATGGCGAGGTCCCAGCTTCCGGCGATGATGTCCAGTTCGGCGTCGGACAGGCCCAGTTCCACCGCCACCTCCGGATGGCGGCGGCAGAACTCCGGCATCAGCGGGGCGACGAAACAGCGGCCGAAGGACAACGGCACGTTCATCCGCAGCAGGCCACTGGCCTTGACCCGCTGCGAGGCGGCGGCGGCTTCCGCCTCGTCGATCTCCGGCAGGATGCGCAGGCAGGCATCGAGGTAGTCGCTGCCGGCCTCGGTCAGCGTCAGCCGGCGCGTGCTGCGGTGGAACAGTTTGACGCCGAGCCGCGCCTCCAGCGCATTGACATGCTTGGTCGCCATGGCCGGCGACATGCCCAGATGCCGCGCCGCCGCCGACAGGCTGCCGTCGCTGGCGGCGCGCACGAACACACGCATGCTGGTGATCCGGTCCATGGCGTCAATTTAGCCCGGAATGCGCGCGAGGCCGAGCGCGCGCTTGCGCGCCGGCCGGCACGGGGAACCTGGCGAGTGGCGGCTCACCTCGCTGCCGCGTCGGTGCTCAGACCCGTTCCCAGCTCGCCAGCGGACCCGGCACAAGCTGGAACAGCGGATGGCAGTCGGGTCGTTGCAGCGTGCTCCAGCGTTCGAGGACGGCCGGGCTGCGCAGCGCCAGCTTGCCGCGCAGATGCGCCCATTCGTGGTCGAGCTGGCCGCTGGCGACGGGGATCGCGGCGAGCGTTTGCGGCGGATCGATCTTGGTCGGGTCGAAGCGATAGCCGCGCGTCGTGGCTTCCTCGTGCACGGCGAGCAGATAGGCATTGATCGCCGCGCTGGGCTGCGCCTGCTGTTGGAAGCGTTCGAGCTGCGGATGATGCCGATAGCCCTTGGTCTTGCCGTCGAGCACGGCTTTGGCGAGCAGGGCTTCGCGCCACAGGGCGACGAGCCCGGCGGGATCGAGATAACGCGGATGCAGCGACCAGATGCGCATGGCGATCAGTCGCCGGTCGCAGAGCGGCGCGCGGCAGGGATCGACAGCGCGCGGCGGGCGTCGGAACAGTTCAAGCGTCGGTCCTCGGACTTGGGATCGGCTCATGCTACGCGCCGGCATGTCGGCATCGGATCAAGATCATTTCGTACTGATAGTGTGAGGTTTATGATTGAACCGCCATGTTCTCATTCCCTGGGGCGGAATCCATACTGTGCCCCATGAACACGATCACCCATCCCGACTCCCGCCCCGGCAGCGCCGACCCGCGTCAGCGCATGCCGGTCCTTTTCGTCCCGCACGGGGCCGGCCCCTGCTTCTTCATGGACTGGAACCCGGCCGATACCTGGGATCGCATGGCCGCCTTCCTCAAGGACGTGGCCGCCACCTTGCCGGAAATGCCGCGCGCCATCGTGCTGGTGTCCGGGCACTGGCTGGAGCGCGATTTCCGCGTCACCGGCCATGCCCGCCCGTCGCTGATCTACGACTACAGCGGCTTCCCGGCGCATACCTACGAGCTGACCTATCCGGCACCCGGCGAGCCGGCCCTGGCCCAACGCATCGCCACCTTGCTGGGGCAGGGCGGGCTGACGGCCGAGGTCGATCCGCAGCGCGGCTACGACCACGGCGTCTTCATCCCGCTGAAGCTGATGTTCCCCCGTGCCGACATCCCGGTGATCCAGCTCTCGCTGCGCCGCGACATGGACCCGGCCGCGCACATCGCCGCCGGCCGTGCGCTGGCCGCGCTGCGCGATGAAGGCGTGCTGATCGTCGGCAGCGGCATGAGCTTCCACAACATGCGCGGTTACGGCGATCCGCGTTACACGCCGGTCTCGGCAAGGTTCGATGCCTGGCTGACGCAGGCGGTGGAAAGCCCGGCCGCGCAGCGCGAGGCGCTGCTCGGCGAATGGTCCAGTGCACCGCATGCCCGCGACAGCCATCCGCCCGGCGGCGAGGAGCACCTGCTGCCGCTGCTGGTCGCCGCCGGTGCCGGTGCCGATTCCGAAGGCCGCAAGGTCTATTCGGAAGTCGTGATGAAGACCACTCTTTCCGCATTCCGCTTCGGCTGATCCGGCCGACGCCACAACAGGAGACGACCCATGAACATCGACCTTTCCGGCAAGTCCGCCATCGTCACAGGCTCCACCGGCGGCATCGGCTTGGCCATCGCCACCGGCCTGTCGAAGGCCGGCGTGCGCGTCACCCTCGTCGGTCGTTCGCAGGCACGCGCGGACGAGGCCATCGCCACGCTGCGCAATGACGGCGGGCGCGATGACGCCAGCGGCGTGGTCGCCGATCTGGGCACCGCCGAAGGCTGCGCCGCGCTGATAGCCGCACGTCCGGACGCCGACATCTTGGTCAACAACCTGGGCATCTACGGCGCGCGCGAGTTCTTCGAGATCGACGATGCGCTGTGGGACGAGTTCTGGCAGGTCAACGTGATGTCCGGCGTGCGTCTGGCGCGGCATTACGCCCAGGGCATGCGCGATCGCGGCTGGGGCCGGATCCAGCTCGTCTCCAGCGAATCGGCGCTCAACATCCCGACCGAAATGATCCATTACGGCGTCAGCAAGGCCGCGCTGCAGGGGCTGTCACGCGGGCTGGCGAAGGCGCTGGCCGGCACGGGCGTTACCGTCAACACGATTCTGCCCGGCCCGACGCGCACGTCCGGCTCGGTGCAGATGATGGCCGACCTGGCCGCCGAGCGCGGCGTCACGGCGCTGGAAATGGAAGCCATCTTCCTGGCCGAAAACCGCCCCTCCAACCTGCTCGGCCGTTTCGCCGAGCCGGAAGAAGTGGCCAATCTGGTGGTCTACGCGGCCTCGCCGCAGGCCAGTGCCACCACCGGTTCCGCGCTGCGCGTGGACGGCGGCACGGTGGAAACCATCGCCTGACACACGCACCCACGACAGTCACGACTTGCAAGAGGATTGATGATGAACAAACGACAGCTCGGCCGCAGCGGCCTTGAAATCGCCCCGCTGGTGTTCGGCGGCAACGTGTTCGGCTGGACCGCCGATGAAGCCACGTCCTTCAACCTGCTCGACCGCTTCGTCGAGCGCGGCTTCAACGCCATCGACACCGCCGACGTGTACTCGGCCTGGGGTCCGGGCCTGACCGGCGGCGAATCGGAAACGGTGATCGGCAACTGGCTGGCCAAACGAGGCCGCCGCGACGACATCGTGCTGATGACCAAGGTCGGCATGTGGGAGCCGCGCAAGGGCCTGTCGGCGGCCAACATCGCCGCCGCCGTCGATGATTCGCTCAAGCGCCTGAAGACCGACTACATCGATGTCTATTTCGCCCATTTGGACGATGCCGACACGCCGCTGGAGGAAACCCTGGGTGCCTTCGGCAAGCTGGTCGAGGCCGGCAAGGTGCGCGCGCTCGGCGCGTCCAACCACAGCACCGAACGCCTGCGCGAGGCTTTGGCGGTGGCGCAGGACGCCAACCTGCCGCGCTATGAAGTCGTGCAGCCGCCGTACAACCTGTACGACCGCAGCTTCGAGGACGGCCTGGTCGCCGTGGTGCAGGAACAGGGACTGGGCGCGGTCAGCTATTTCTCGCTGGCCAGCGGTTTCCTGACCGGCAAGTACCGCAGCGTCGAGGATTTGAAGGGTGCCGCCCGCGAAGGTTTCCTCGGCGGCTATTTCGACCAGCGCGGGTTGAAACTGCTGGATGCGCTGCGCGAAGTCGCCGCCGAACTGAAGGCCACCCCGGCACAGGTCTCGCTGGCCTGGCTGATTTCGCGCCCCGGCCTGAGCGCGCCGATTGCCAGCGCCACCAGTGTCGAACAACTCGACGACATCCTCGCCGCCGCCACGCTGACGCTGCCGCCGGCGGCGCTGGAAACGCTGGACAAGGCCAGCCGCCCCGGCTGATGTCGGCAAAGCCCGCGTCAGGCGCAACGTCGCCTGGCGCGAGGTTCGCCTTTGTCCGCCGGGATGGCCAAGATATATGTCAACCCTTGCCGGCAATCATCGACAGGAGCTTTCGCCATGCTGCGCATCAATGTCCCGGTGGACGAGTTCACCACGCCCGACCCGGTCACTGCCAGCGAGGAGATGACGGTGCAGATGCTGCGCAACCTGATGGACGCGCACGGCATCCGCCACCTGCCGGTGCTGCGCGACGGCGCGGTGGTCGGCCTGGTCAGTGATCGTGACGTGCGCCTCGCCACCGGGCTGGACGATTTCGCCCGCGGCGAGTTGCGCGCCGCCGACATCATGGCCGCCGATCCGCTGTCTGTGACGGCCGGCGCGCCGCTCGACGAGGTCGCCTTCCTGATGTCGGAAAAGAAGGTCGGCAGCGTCATCGTCAACGACGCCGAGGGCGGTTTCGTCGGCATCTTCACCGCCACCGACGCCCTCAACGCGCTGATCGAGATCATCCGCAGCGGCGGTGCACCGGCAGCGTAATCCCCCACCAAGGAGACGATCCATGAGTCGCGACAGCAAAGAACGCTACGGCAGGGTATCGCGCCTGTTGCACTGGGGCATGGCCGTGCTGGTGCTCTGGCAGGGTTTGAAGTTCTTCGACCGCATCGACGACGGCGAGCACTGGGTCGGCCAGAACCTGGTTTCCTGGCATATCTCCATCGGCAGCCTGCTGTTGCTGCTGATCGTGCTGCGCATCATCTGGGCGCTGCGCCAGCGCCGCAACCGCCCGCTCGCGCCGCCGCCGCCGCTGATGGCCTTCCTCGCCAATGCCGGGCACTTTCTGGTCTATGCCGGCCTCTTGCTGATGCCGTTGACCGGCATCGCCTACATGATTGGCAGCGGCTACGGCCTGACCGCCTTCGGCATCACCCTGGTGGCCGGCGGAGAAAAGATTCCCTGGCTGGCCGAACTCGGCGGCGCACTGCATTCGCCGATTGCCTGGCTGCTGCTGTTCATGATCATCGGTCACGTCGGCATGGCCTTCGTACACCATTTCATCAAGAAGGACGGCGTGCTGCAGCGCATGCTCTGAAGCACGCTCCCCGGGTGCCGCGCGACCGGTTCAGGCCGCGTCGCGCAGGCATTGCCGGGCATCGCGGGCGGCGATCCATTCCTCGTTGGTCGGTTCCACGCCGACCCGCACGCGGCTGGCGGCGGCCGAAATCGTCGTCGCGTTGGCGATGTTGGCGGCAGCGTCGAGTTCGATGCCGAGGAAGCCCAGGTCGCGGCAGACGCGCTCGCGGATGAAGGCGTTGTGCTCGCCGACGCCGGCGGTGAACACCAGGAGGTCCAGCCCGCCGAGCACGGCCGCCAGCGCGCCGATCTCGCGCACGATGCGGCGCACGTACAGCGCCAGCGCCAGCCGCGCGCGTTCGCCGGTTTCGCCTTCGTCATTCTCGTGACGCACGATGACGCGCGGTTCGGCGGAAATGCCGGAGACGCCGAGCAGGCCGGAGCGGTGGTAGAGCATCTGGCCGACTTCTTCCAGCGAAAGTTTCTCGATTTCCATCAGGTACAGCAGCGCGCCCGGATCCAGCGCGCCGGTGCGGGTGCCCATCATCAGACCGTCGAGTGCGGAAAAACCCATCGTCGTGGCGACGCTTTCAAGGTTCTGCATCGCGCACAGGCTGGCCCCGCTGCCGAGGTGCGCGACGAGGGTGCGCCCGCGCGCGATGTCGCCGTGGCGCTCCGGCAGCGCGGTGGCCATGTAGGCGTAGGACAGACCGTGGAAACCGTAGCGGCGCAGCCCGCGCTGCCAGGCCGACCAGGGCAGCGGCAAGGTCTGTTCCAGCGTCGGCAAGGTGTGGTGGAAGCCGGTGTCGAAGCAGGCCACCTGCATCATCTGCGGGTATTGCTCCAGCAAGAGGCTCATCGCCTTGAGCGGGAACGGTTGGTGCAGCGGGGCCAGCGGGATCAGCTCGCGCAGCTCGGCGATCAGGGCGGCATCGACGCGGGTCGGCGTGAAGTATTTGTTGCCGCCATGTACCACGCGATGAGCGACGACGGCGATGCGACGGCCGTCCAGTCGCGCCGTCACGCGCTGGCGGATCAGCGCCAGCGCGGCGGTGTGCGGGTGCTCGGCGTCCAGCGTTACCGGGAAAGGCTCGATGCCGGTCTCGCCAAAATCGGGCGTCGGCCCGCCGATGCCCTGCACCTTGCCGTTCCACAGCGGCGTGCGCGGCAAGGGATCGGCGGCGGCGTCGAACAGTGCGAACTTGATGCTGGACGAGCCGCAGTTGAGGACGAGGATAAGGTCGTTGGCGGGCATGGCAGGGTCTGTGTCGGGTGGATTGGAATGCCGTGATGCACTCGGAGTTTGTGTGATTCGATGGAGTTGGCGAATGTCAGGGTAGGTCGGATCAAGCCGCGAAGCGGCGGATCCGACGTTCGAATGTCGGATCCGCACCTGCGGTGCTTGATCCGACCTGCACGACCATTGCGTTGAAACACGTCAGCGCGCGGTGTAGCCGCCGTCCACCAGCAGCCCTGTGCCGGTCATGAAGCTGGCCGCTTCCGATAGCAGGAAGGCGGCGGCGTGGGCGATTTCCTCCGGGCGGCCAAGGCGGCCGATGGCGTGCAGGCCGACCAGCGCGCCACGGGTGTCGGCATCCAGGCCATCCAGGATCGGCGTTTCGACATAACCCGGATGGATCGAATTGATGCGGATGCCTTGTGCCGAATAGGCCAGCGCGGCGGCGCGGGTCAGGCCGGTGACGCCGTGCTTGGCGGCCACATACGCGGTGGCGTTGGCATCGCCGACCACGCCCAGGATCGAGGACATGTTGACGATGGCGCCGCCGCCGGCCGCCAGCATCGCCGGGATCTGATAACGCAGGCCGTACTGCACGCCGCTGAGGTTGATGTCGATGACGCGCTGCCACTCGGCCGGTTCCAGTTCGCCGGCCGGTTTCAACGTGCCACCGATGCCGGCGTTGTTGAACGCCAGATGCAGCGCGCCGAATGCTTCCTGCGCCAGCGCCACGGCGGACCGCACGTCTTCCGGCCGCGAGACATCGCCGACATGCGCCACGGCGCTGCCGCCGGCCGCGCCGATGTCGGCGACGACACGCGCCACGTTGTCGGCGTCGATGTCCGAGACCACCACGCGCACGCCGTTGTCCGCCAGCAGTTTCGCCGTCGCCGCGCCGATGCCGGAACCGGCGCCGGTGACCAGTGCGGTATCGCCCTTGAAGGTGTATTTCATGGCAGGTTGCCTTGCGTTGAGAGGAGAAGGGAAGACCGCGCGGCGGCGATCAGGGCGGTGCCTCGCGGTAGCGGTGCGCCAGCATCAGGGCGATGGCGCAGGAGGCGATGCGCGAGTCGCGCGAGTCGGCGCGGCTGGTCAGGATCACCGGAACCTTCGCCCCCAGCACGATGCCGGCGCTGGCCGCCTGGCCGAGATAGATCAATTGCTTGGCCAGCATGTTGCCGCTTTCCAGATCCGGCACGACGAGGATGTCGGCCTGGCCGGCGACCTCGGAAACGATGCCCTTGGTGCGTGCGGCGGCCATCGAAACGGCGTTGTCGAAGGCCAGCGGGCCGTCCAGCAGGGCACCGGAAATCTGTCCGCGATCAGCCATCTTGCACAGCGCGGCGGCGTCCAGCGTGGCCGGCATGTCGGCGGTGACGGTTTCCACCGCGGCGAGGATGGCGACGCGTGGCTGCGCCACGCCGATGACGTGGGCAAGGTCGATGGCGTTGCGGATGATGTCGGCCTTGTGTTCCAGCGTCGGCGCGATGTTGATGGCGGCGTCGGTGACGATGAACGGGCGCGGATAGTGCGGCGTCTGCAACACGAAGCAGTGGCTGATCCGGCGCTTGGTGCGCAGGCCGGCGGCGGAGGCGATCACCGCCGCCACCAGTTCGTCGGTGTGCAGGCTGCCCTTCATCAGCGCCTCGACCTGGTTGGCACTGGCCAGCGCGGCGGCGCGGGCGGCGGCGGCGTGGCTGTGCGCGGCGTCCTCGATCTCGATGCCGGACAGGTCCAGCCCGGATTCCTCGGCCACGGCTTCGATCCGGCTGCGCGGGCCGACCAGCAGCGGCACGATCAGCCCGGCGTCGCGGGCGTCCAGCGCGGCGGACAGGCTGGGCCGGTCGCAGGGATGCACCACGGCGACGCGGATCGGCTCCAGCGCGGCGACGTGCGCCAGCAGGCGCTTCAGGCCGTCCTCGCCGCTGGCCTGGGCGCGGATGTCCGGCAGCGCGGTGCGCGGGCGCTCGATGCGCTGCGTCGGGGCCTGTACCAGCGCCTCGCCGTCGATGGCCAGCGTGCCGTCGGCCAGCGTGCAGGTGCAGGCGAGGGTGACGCGGTGGCGCTGCGGGTCGAGCGTGCGCACTTCTACTGCGATCAGCAGCCGGTCGCCGACCCGGATCGGCGCGTGGAAGCGCAATTGCTGTTCCAGATACAGCGTGCCCGGCCCCGGCAGCCGGGTGCCGAGCACGGCGGAAATCAGCGCGCCGCCCCACATGCCGTGGGCGATGACGCCTTGCAACTGCGTCGAGGCGGCGTATTCGGGATCGACGTGAGCTGGATTGGCGTCGCCGGACAGCGCCGCGAACAGGCGAATGTCCTCCATGCTCAGGGTGCGCTCGATGCTGGCGCTGTCGCCGATGGCCAGTTCGTCGAAGGTGCGGTTGCGGATCAGGTCGAGCGGGGCGTCGTCGGTCATGCGGTCTCTCGGGAAAGGTTCGGTGCGGTCCGGCCGGGGAAGGATCGGCCATCGGAAGCGGGCGCGTCGATATGTCGGCAATATGACAGTGGCGGCGACGCACAGGATAATCCGCCGGCATGACCGCCGCGCTGCGTGGTGGTCGGTCATCCCCTGGCGAGGCTGGAGCGAAGTGCGAAGCATCCTGTTGTTGCTGGCCGCGGCCGCCCTGGCGTGGACGTTCCTGGAAAGCGATGGCTGGCTGCAACTGTGCGCCGGTCTGGCGATGTTCCTGTTCGGCATGCAGTGCCTGGAAGAAGGCCTGCGGCAACTGGCCGGCGGCCGGCTGGAGCAGTGGCTGGCGCACAGCACCGGGACGCCGCTGCGCGGCCTGCTGTTCGGCATCGGCGGCACCATGCTGTTGCAGTCCAGCACCCTGGTCTCGCTGCTGACCATCGCCTTCATCAGCTCCGGGCTGATCCAGCTTGCCGGCGGCATTTCGATCATCTTCGGTGCCAACCTTGGTGCCACCAGCGGTATCTGGCTGCTGGCGCTGGCCGGACACGGCTTCAGCCTGTCGCCGCTGGCCCTGCCGCTGCTGGTGTTCGGCGTGCTGGCCGGTTTCAACGGGCCGCGCAGCAAGGCCGCCGGGCGGGTGGTGCTGGGCGTTGCCTTCATCTTTCTCGGTATCGATCAGATCAAGGCCGGCTTCGATGTCGTCGGCGGGGCGATGGACCTGTCCGCCGCGCATCCGGGCGGTGCCCGTGGCGTGCTGCTGTTTGCCGCCATCGGCATGGCGGCGACGGTGGTGCTGCAATCCAGCCACGCCACGCTGATGCTGATCCTCGCCGCGCTGGCCGCCGGGCAGGTGACGCTGGACCAGAGCCTGGCGTTGGCGGTCGGCTCCAACGTCGGCAGCAGCGTCAGCACCGGCGTGATGGGGGCGCTGGGCGGCAATCGCAGCGGCCAGCGGCTGGCGCTGGCGCATGTGCTGTTCAACGTGGTGACCGCGCTGCTGGCGCTGGCGCTGCTGGTGCCGCTGTCCTGGATGGTGCAGACGGTCGGCGCATGGCTTGGCTTCGGCGACAACGCGCTGCTGCAACTGGCGCTGTTCCATACCCTGTTCAACGCCACCGGCGTCGCCCTGTTCTGGCCCTGGCAGGGGCAACTGGCGACCTGGCTGCGCGCCTGGCTGCCGGACCCGGCCGCGCCGACCCTGCTGGTCGATGTCGAAACCGTTGCGCCGCTGCCGGAAGACCAGCCGCTGCCGGAACGTGCGCGCCATCTCAGTGAACAGGCGCTGGAATCGGTCGATGCCGCCGCCGCCGCCGTGGCGCTGGAACTGCATCACTTGGGGCGGCGCTGTCTGGAGGTGATCGCCCAGGCGCTGTGCCTGCCGGCCGAGCAACTGGTCGCCGAAACGCCGGACCTTGCCCTGCTCGATGCCCGCCCGCAGGCCGACGGCGTCGACGCCGACGTGCTCTACCAGCGCCACGTCAAGGGCATCTACGGCGACCTGCTGGCCTTCATGGGCCGCATGACCTTGCCGCTGGACGCGGCGCACCAGCGCTTCTGGATGCACGAGCAGATGGCCGCGCTGCAACTGGTCAACGCGGTCAAGGACGCCAAGCACCTGCAGAAGAACCTGCGCCAGCGCCTGCGTGAGGACGACTCGCCGCTGCGCGACGCCTATCTGAGCCTGCGCCGGCACCTGTTCGGCATGCTGCGCAACTTCCTCGCCCTCGGTGCGCTGCGTGACGATGACCAGGCCTGGCGCGAGCGGCTGGAAGACATGGACCGCCACGCCGCCGCCTTCGACGCCGGCTTTCGCCAGCGCGTGTTCGCCGCCCTCGGGCGCGGCGAGGTCGACGGCTGGCAGGCCGGTTCACTGATGAACGACATGGGCTACGCCGAGCGCATCCAGCGCAGCCTGCGCGAAGCCGCCGCCTTCGTCGAGGAACCGGCCTCGCTGCGCCGCCTGCGCCGCATCGTCCGTGACAACGAGCCGGCAGCCATCGCCGCCGATGCCGGCTGAGGCGGGCGGAGTCGAGAAGACGAAACGCAAGCGTTCGCATCCGAGTCCGGAATCGGCAACGCTGGCATGCTGACGCGGTTTTCCAGAGGAGCCCATGCAATGAAAGGACACCCGGAAGTCGTCGACTACCTCAACTCCCTGCTGCGCGGTGAACTGGCCGCGCGCGACCAGTACTTCATCCATTCCCGCCGCTACGAGGACCTGGGCCTGCACGCCCTGTACCAGCGCATCGACCACGAGATGCAGGAAGAGGCGCAGCACGCCGATGCCCTGATCCGCCGCATCCTGTTCCTGGAAGGCCAGCCCGACATGCGCCCGGACGCGTTCGAATCCGGCCTGACCGTCGAACAGATGCTGGAAAAGGACCTTGCCGTCGAATACGCCGTGCGCAAGCGCCTCGCCGACGGCATCGCCCTGTGCGAGACGCACGGCGACTACGTCAGCCGCCAGGTGCTGCTCGATCAGCTCAAGGACACCGAGGAAGACCACACCCACTGGCTGGAACAGCAACTGCGCCTGATCCGCATGATCGGCCTGGAGCGCTACCAGCAAAGCCGCATGAAGGGCGACGCCGACTGAGGCGGCGCGGGCCGCCTACGCGCCCGGGCCCGCTGCATCCAGCCGCCAGCCGGTCACGGCGGCGGCGGCTTCGACGGCGTGGTGCCAGGTGCAGCGGTTGGCGATCAGCATGCCGGGCACGTCCAGGGTGCCGCCACGACTGATGTAGCCGAGCGCGCGGGTCTTCCGCGGACCGCTGTCGAGACGGCGCAGCAGGCCGAGCATCGGTTCCGGCCGGGTGTGGGTCAGGATTACGCGCGGCAGGTCGGGCGGGAACAGGGCGTCGACGGTGGTTTGGTCGTCGACGAAGGCTGCTTCCAGCTCGTCGCGCGGGATGCGCAGGCGGCCGGGTTCCAGGATCACGCTGACGCAGGACCGCTTGCCCTGGCCGGCGAGGTGCTCATGCGCCTTGATCGCCTCGTCGAGTTGGTAGGCACCGATGGCGATCAGTTGCACCTCGGCGTTGGCCGGGTCGCCGATCAGGTGTGCCGCGCCGTCGCGCACCAGCGCCTGCGCGGCGGTGGCGTCGAAGCGCTCCTCGACCTCGCGCTTGGAAACGATCAGGCAGGCCAGTTGGCCGCGTCCGGCATAGACATCGCGCAGGGCGGCGACGGCGGTGTTGCCGTCGACCGGGAACAGCACGCGGGAGACGTCGGACATCTCGCCGAGCAGGGCTTCGCCGATGCTCGGGTCCTGGTGCGACTGCTCGTTCTTGCTGTTCTCCCAGGTATGCGAGGTGACGATCAGCGGCACCGGCAGCCAGCCCGGTGATTGCCCGACCTGGCGCTGGTGGCGGGCGAAGATGATCTCCTGGCGCAGCAGGCCGAGCATCTTCATCGCGAACGCCTCGTAGCTGACGATCAGGTTCAGCCCGCCCTTGTTGCCGAGCGCGGCGGCGGCGACCGCTTCCTCGTTGAGCGCGGTGATCACGGCACCGTGCAGGTCCTCGGGCACGCCGGGCTCGGGCTCGTTGACGCGATGCCGAAGCAGGGCCAGGGTGCCGCCCATCTTGTTGCTGGCCATCTCGTCCGGGTTGCCGATGCGGATGCGCAATGCCGGGTTGGCGCGGGCGAGGGCGACGAACCAGTCGTCCAGGGCGGTCATCGCGCTGGCCGTGTCGCCGGGCGTGGCCCAGGCCGGTTCCGGCCGCAGCGGCGCGGGCGGCTGGCGATGCGCCATCGGGTGGCGGCTTTCCGCCGCGCGTTGCTGATCGGCATGCACGGCGAAAGCGGCCAGCGCGGCGTCAAGTTCGGCCGGCGGCACGTGCAGCGCGGTGGCGGCGCGATTGAACAGCTCGCGGATCGCGGCATCGTGGTGCGGATTGCCGACCAGCGGCAGATTGTGCGCGGCATTGGCCCCGGCGCCGGGGAAGCCGAAGCCTTTTTCCGTCTCGGCAATGACGTAGGGCAGCGGCGCGGGATAGCGGCGCTCGGGATCGGTAGCGAACCGGCGCAGCAGATCTTCGCCCTCGATGATGCCCCAGGCGATGGCCGCCGGATCACGACCATCGACGATGCACGGCTCGAAGCCGTTGTGGCGCACGTCCTCGGCCAGCCACGGCGCGCCGCCCTGCTGCACGATCTGCGTGCGCTGCTCGATGCGGCGGCCGTTGAGGATCATCACCGGCACCGCGAAGCCGCTGTCGTTGGCGCGCCACCAGCGTGGTGCCCAGTCGGCCCCGCGTTGCTCCTCGAAGGCACCATCGCTGAGGAAGGCGACCAGCGATTCGCCGGGCAGCGGCATGTGGATGTATTGCAGTTCGGCAAAGCCCAGATAGCCGCCTTCGGACACCGCGCCGGCGGTGTTCGGCCCGGCGTGGCTGCCCAGCGGCACGGCCGGGTTGCCGTCGGCGTCGATGGCATAGGAGTAGAAATCCGCGCACAGCCGCGACAGGCCCTCGGCGCTGCGGTCGTAGCGGCCGCGCTGGGCCGGGGAGACGTCGCCGGTCAGCGCGTTGACCGCCTCGATGGCGGCCACGCAATGGCCCTGGCCCATGATCCAGCCGCGCGTGGTGGCGGTCAGCGCATTGGCCAGCAGGTAGCCGACGAAGGCCTGCACCATGTTCAGCGCGCCGCCGGTGTGGCCTTCCGGCGTCGGCTTGAAGTCTTCCGCCGCCAAGGCCGCGCCGGACGGGTCGAAGCGCTGCGCATAGGTCATGTGGGCGACCACGTTCATCGCCACGCAGGTCAGCCGGTCGGCGGCGGCGAGCAGGTTCCAGGTGCGGTCGGCGTCGGCGATGCGGCCATCGCGCAGCAGTCCTTCGACCAGGGCATCGATGCGTTCGACGGTGTCGGCGCGGTGCGCGATGGGGCCATGGCCGGCAAGCCAGCGGGCGCGCGGGTCGGGGCGGGAAGTCATGGTCGTCTCCGATCAGGGCGGGCAAGGATGGGCATCGCCATCCTGCGCTGATTGTGGACGAATGTTGGCGGGACGACTGCGCAAGCCCGGATCGGGCGGAAAACCGGCCACGGCCGCTGTCGCGGCGACCGTGGCCGGTGCTGGCTTACTCGAAGCCGTCGGCGAAGATCAGATCGGGATCGATGGCCTGACAACTGGTGCCCTCGGTCAGGCCGATGTCGTCGATCCACCAGCCGGTCGACGACTGCGAGGTGTCGGAGGCGAAGCGGAAGCGGATCAGCAGCGACTGGCCGCCGAAATCGGACAGGTCGACGCGGGCGCTGATGAAGACGCCGGAGTTGCCGGTCCAGGCCGGGCGACCGCCAAGCGGATTGCTGTAGCTGGTGCTGATCGTGCCGTTGTAGCCGCCGGCAAGGAAGCGCTGCGGATTGGCGGGGATGCCGCCGGCCGCGTCGAGGATGTCCGCCCAGGTGCTGCCGCCGTCGACGGAATATTCCAACACTGCGCCGTCGAAGTTGTTTTCGGTGGCGTAGCGATGGGCGAAGGACAGCACTGCATTGCTGCCCGGCGCAAGGTCGAACGGCTGGTTGATGGCCAGGTGGCGGTCGGAGATGGCGCTGGGATCGGGCACGAACCAGCTTCGCGTCGGCGAGTTGGCGGCTGTAGTGACGATGGCGAAGTTGCTGCCGGCACCGCTGCCGCTGGCGGTCCAGTTGTCGGGGCCGTTCTCCACGTCGTCGGTGAAAGTGACGATGTCCGGGCCGAAGGCGGCGGCGCTGCGGATCAGCAGGTTGCCGTCCTCGACGCCGCCGCAGCGGCCGTTGGCGGGCTGGCCGCTGATGTCCTCGGCGCGGACCAGGTAGTGCTGGGCGACGCCGGAGCCGACCTCGTCGGTGTCGACGAGGCTGGTGGCGCTCAGGCAGGAAGCCAGCAGGTTGCCGGCGGACGGCGTGAAGCCCGGCGTGGTCGAGCGGTAGACGTTGTAGCGCAGGTCGGCGGCGACGCCGCAGTTGGCGCTGGCGGCATTCCATTGCAGATTGATGCCGCATTGGCCGGTGCTGCCGGCGCTGCTCGCCGAGGCCAGGCCGGCGAAGGTCGGCGGCAGGGCGCAGGTGCCGCTGGCCAGGGCCGAGGCGCAGGCGCCCTGCGGCGAGGTGCAGGCTTCGACCTCGTCATGGGCGGCGATGCGGTAGCTGTAGGTGGTGCCGCCGGAGACGCTGGTATCGACGTAGGCCGGACTCGTGGTCTGGGCGATCTCGACGTAGCCGCTGGCCGGGCAGCCGCCGGTGGCGCGGAAGACGCGATAGTGGTCCGCGCCCGTCACCGGCGACCAGTTCAGGCTGATCTGGTTGGGCGCGGTGGCGGTGGCGACGAGCCCGGTCGGCGTCGGCGGCGGCGTGCAGGCGTCGATGCCGTCGATGTATTCCGGGTTCTTGCCCAGCGGATCGAGATGGTCCTTGACCCGCGTGGCCGCCGTGTTCAGGCCTTCCCAGGCGTGGAACAGGCCGCCGTACTGGTCGGAGAGGCTGGAGCCGGTTGCGCCGCAGAACGATGCGCCGCCGGAAAGCACGCCGATGAAACGGCGCTCGGCGTTGTACAGCGGCGAGCCGGAGGAGCCGCCTTCGGTAACGCTGGCCGGCAGCGTGCCGGGCATCGGGACGATGTTGGGCAGGCGCGGCGGGGTGGGATCCCAGCGTGCCAGCCAGTGCACGCCCTGCGCGCCGGCGATGTTGGCCTGCGTCATCGGTACCTCGACGAAGGTGATGCGCTTTTCGTCCACGCCGGGATGGTGGATGGAGGCGCACAGCCCGGCGGTGGAGGCGGTATCGCCCGGCGCGGCGCAGGGTGTCGGCGGCGGACGGCGATCCCAGCCGGCCCAGTGCAGGTTGAAGGTGTTGTCGACCGGCGGCGTTTCCAGTTCGATCAGGGTGAAGTCCGAGCGGGTGCCGGCGGCACCGCTGCCCCAGGGGTTGTTGGTGGCGGCGATCAGACGCAGGCCCTGCGAGGTGGTGTTGGGCTTGGGCAGGGCGTTGCCGCTGGCGCTGGAGCCGGGCACGCGGCAGGTCGGCGATTCGTAGTTCCAGTAGACCCGGACCTGCTGCGCCGCGCTGTTGCTGGTGATCTCGCAATGGGTGGCGGTGGCGAACAGCATGCGGCGGTCGTTGGCGGTGTTGTTGACCAGCGAGCCGGTGCAGTAGTCGGTGCCGGCCAGGGTGTAGGCACCGACCGAGCGGCGCGGCGCATTCCACGGATCATCCGGCGACAGGCAGGCGACATCGGTGTTGCAGGAGCCGGACTTGCACGCCTTGGACAGCCGGCCGAAGCCGCGATAGCCGTGGCTGAGCTGGACCAGGATCAGACTGGTCGCCGCACGCGACTGCGCCGGCACGCGCAGTTGCAACACCGCCTCCTCGCCGCCCAGCACCGGCGTCCACAGCCTGCCGTGCTCGGGAATGTCCTCGGCGACATAGGGGCCGAGCGCCGACTCGCCGTCCGCGGCGACGATGTCCAGCCGCGCGCCGGCCGGCAGCAGCACCTTCTCGAAACCGAAATTCAAGTGCGCCGCCGCCTTGGCGAACACCTTGTACTGCCAGATGAAATCGCCATTGGCAGCGCGATGCCAGACGCCGTCGCGGTTGATGTCGACATCGAGCGGATGGGCGATGGCGAAGCGCATCGGCCGACTCTGGTCGATGTCGCGCAGGGTGTCCTCGGCGGCCAGCGATTCCAGATCCAGTGCCGGAAACCCGACACCGGGAATCTTGCCGAAATCAAGCAGGACGCGGTCGGCGGGGGCGTCGGCGTCTTGCGCGACGGCGACCAGAGTCGGCGCGGCGCAGGCCAGCGCCACGACAAGGGCAAAGCGGCGGAATGTCATACAGGGTGGTTTCCGTTGAGTGCGAGACGCATCCGGTCACGCGGTGGCGACGGACGGCGCGGCCAGTGGATCGGCCAGGCGTCCGCGGCATCGTGAAGGCGGGGGCTGACCGGATGGTAAAGGGCGAGGGCCGGCCTGTCACCGCCGCGTCACGTTTTCAGGTCGGGTTCTCAGGTAGGAAAAGCCCGACAGGCACGGCCACAAAGCGCCGATGCCGGGCGTCGGCTGGGTTCGCCAAGCTGCTCGCACCATCCAAACCGGAGCCAAGGCCATGCACCCGCAGTCCATCCAGTCCAACGCCCGCCAGGCGGGCCTGTCGCTGATCGAAATGCTGATCGTCCTGTCCATCCTCGGCATCGTGCTGGGTTTCGCCCTGCCGGCGATGGGCCAGTTCGGCGAGCGCCAGCGCGTCGTCGCCGCGCACAACCAGTTGCTGGCCAGCTTCAGCCAGGCGCGCATGCAGGCCATCGTCGCGCGTGCGCCGACCGTCGTCTGTCCCAGCGTCGACGGCCGCCAGTGCGCCGCCGGCGGGGTCTGGGAGGCGGGCTGGATCAGCTTCATCGACCGCAACCGCAACGGCACCCTGGACGCCATCGACACCCTGCTGCAACACGAGAACATCGGCGTCGACGGCCTGCGCGTGCGCAGCAGTGTCGGTCGCCCGGCGCTTAACTTCCTCGCCGACGGCCGCTCGCCGGGCAGCAATCTGACCCTGAAGCTGTGCGGCGAGGACCAGCGCCCGCTCGGCGCGATCATCGTCAACAACACCGGCCGCGCCCGCCACGCCGAAGCGGCGGAACTGGCGACGATGAGTTCCTGCAGTTGAGGCCGTCGGCCCTATCATGCTCGCCGGATGACAAGACCAGCAGCGGAATCGGCATGACCAGGCAACAAGCGGCGGCGACGCCGGACGTGGAGGCGCTGCGGCGCGAGGGGCGCGGTGTGTTGCCGGGCGCGGAAGGCGCGCGCGAGGTCGACCTGCTGCTGGCCCATGCGCTGGGACGCGATGGCGCGTGGCTGTTCGCGCATGGTGACCATCGGCCGGAGACCGGCGTCGTAGAGCATGTCCGCACGCTGTTCGCGGCGCGCGCGCAAGGGCAGCCGGTGGCCTATCTGCTCGGTGGGCGCGGCTTCTGGACGCTGGACCTGGCAGTGTCGCCGGCGACGCTGATTCCGCGCGCGGAGACGGAATGTCTGGTCGAGGCGGCCCTGGCGCGGCTGCCCCCGCAGCAGTCGCTGGTGGTGGCCGATCTCGGCACCGGCAGCGGTGCCATCGCGCTGGCACTGGCCAGCGAACGGCCGTCGTGCCGGCTGCTGGCGGTCGACATCGATGCCGGCGCGCTGGCGCTGGCGCGTGGCAACGCGGCGGCGCTGGGGCTGGACAATGTCGAGTTCCGCCAGGGCGATTGGCTGGCGGCGTTGGCGGGCGAGCGGATGGCGATGATCGTGTCCAACCCGCCCTATCTGGCCGAGGACGATCCGCACCTGACACAGGGCGACCTGCGCTTCGAGCCGCGTCGCGCCCTGGTCAGCGGCGTCGACGGTCTGGACGCCCTGCGCACGATCATCGGCGACGCGCCGGCGCATCTGCTGCCCGGCGGCTGGCTGTTGCTGGAACACGGCCTGACCCAAGGCGCGGCGGTGCGCGATCTGCTTGCTCGGGCCGGGTTCGGGCAGACGCAGACCCTGCCCGATCTGGAAGGTCGCGACCGCGTCAGCCTGGGACGGCTGCCCGGCTGACGCGCCGGCGGGCCTTTAGGCGGCGGCCTGCTGGCTGCGCCGTGGGCCGTTGAGCAGGGCGTGGCGCAGGCCTTCGATCAGCAGGTCGATTTCGTCGTCGTCGATGCCGAAGTGCGGGGTGAAGCGCAGCGAGCGGGCACCGCCGTGGATCACGCCGAAACCCTGCTCGCGCAGGAATTCCTCGGTGGAACCGGCACCGTAGCAGAGGAAATCCTCGGACAGCTCGGCACTGAACAAAAGGCCGGTGCCCTGCACCTTGGTGATCAGGCCGGGCAGCTCGTTCTTCAGCGCGTTCAGGCGGTCGAGGAATTGCTTGCCGCGCTGCACGATGTTGGCGCGCAGGGCCGGGGTCAGCGATTCCAGCACGGCGCAGGCGACGTCCATGGCGCGCGGGTTGGCGGTCATGGTGTTGCCGTAGGTGCCCTTGCGATACAGGCCGGCGGCGTGCTCGGTCACCGCCAGTGCGGACATCGGGAACTGGCCGGCGTTGAGCGCCTTGGAGTAGGTCTCCATGTCCGGCGCGGGCAGCGACTCGAAGCCCGGATAGTCGACCACCGACAGCACGCCGTGGACGCGCAGGCCGGCCTGGATCGAATCGACCAGCAGCAGGGAACCGTGGGCGGCGGTCAGCTCGCGGGCGGCGGCGTAGAACGCCGGCGGCAGGGCGCGGCCGGGGTCGCCTTCGCCCATCACCGGCTCCAGGAACACCGCCTCGATGAACCAGCCGTGGGTGTCGGCCTCGGCGAAAACCTGGCGCAACTGCTCGATGTCGTAGGGCTCGATGGCGATCAGCTCGTTGCCGCGGAAGCTGGCCAGATGCTCCAGGTAGGCCTTGCGGGTGGAGTCGGAATAGCGCGCTGGATGCTCGGTGCGGCCGTGGAAGCCGCCCTTGATGGCGACGCGCTTGATCGTCTTGCCGGCGTGGCGGCCGCCCGGGTCGGTGTGCAGCTTGGCGTTGATGTCGGCGATGCGACCGGCCAGGGTGACCGCCTCGGAGCCGGAGTTCAGGCACATGAAGCGCGCATACGGACAGCCGTCGTCGCGGCGCTGGCCGATCTCGCGCCGCATCGCCTGCTCGAAGCGCAGGTGCGACAGGCTCGGCGTCATGATGTTTGCCATCGCCTGCGGGCGCGCCATCGCCGCCAGCACGGCGGCCGGGGTGTGGCCGCCGCCGAGCATGCCGTAGCCGCCGGAGTCGTGCAGCACCGCGCCCTTCAGGGTGATGATCCACGGCCCGCGCGCGGTCAGCGCGATGTAGGGGTTGACCGCGTCGGCGGCATAGAAGTTGACGAAGCCGGCCTGGGCGCGGCGGACCTGCTCGTCCTCGTCGGCGCGCAGCAGGTCGTCGAAATCGGCACGCAGTTCGCGATGCAGCGCCAGCGCGGCCAGCGCCGCCTCGCCCAGTTCCGGATGGCCGGCGGCCATGCGTTCGATCTGGGCATCGCTCAGACCGGTGGTGCGGACCTTGCCGCCGTACTGGCGGAGTTCCTGCAGGAGGGCGGGGACGTTGCTGGGGGACTGGGACATGGGAAAGACTCCGTGATCTGCGCGCGGCACGAGGCGGGCAGGGCCCGGACGTTCAGCGCCGCTGGAAGCCGCCTAAGATACCACGGGCCGCCGCGGGGTCCGTTTCACCGTCACCATCGCGGGCTACACTGCGCAGCCTGAAGGGCGCTCCCCGGCGCCTTCCGCAACGGCCATCGTTTGAAGCGCAGCGACTTCCATTACGACCTTCCGAGGGAACTGATCGCCCGGCAGCCGCTGCCCGAGCGCTCCGCCAGCCGCCTGCTGGTCCTGCCCGCCGACCCGGCCGGCCCCGTCGATGCCCTGGTCCGCGAACTGCCGCACTGGCTGCGCCCGGGCGATCTGCTGGTGTTCAACGATACCCGCGTGCTGCCGGCGCGGCTGTTCGGCCGCAAGCAGACCGGCGGGCGTGTCGAAATCCTGATCGAACGCCTGCTCGGCAGCCACGAGGCGCTGGCGCAACTGGGCGTCAGCAAGCCGCCCAAGGCCGGCGCGCGCATCCTTCTCGACGCCGGTGGCGAGGCACTGGTGCTGGAGCGCCAGGGCGAGTTCTACCGGCTGCGCCTGCTCGGCGAGGAAACGCTGGAAAAGCTGCTGCTGCGCGCCGGCCGCATGCCGTTGCCGCCGTACATGGAGCGCGAGCCCGACGCCGACGATCTGGAGCGCTACCAGACCGTGTTCGCCCGCCATGCCGGCGCGGTGGCGGCACCGACCGCCGGGCTGCATTTCGACGCCGGCCTGCTGGCGGCGCTGCGCGAACGCGGGATCGAATTCGGACACATCACCCTGCATGTCGGGGCCGGCACCTTCCAGCCGGTGCGGGCGGAACGGCTGGACGAGCACGTCATGCACCGCGAATGGCTGAACGTCGGTGCCGAACTGTGCGCTCAGATGCAGCGCACGCGCGCCGCCGGCGGTCGCGTGGTGGCGGTCGGCACCACCGTGGTGCGTGCGCTGGAGGCGGCACGACAGGGCGGCGACGTGGCGCGGCCGTTTGCCGGCGAGACGCAGATGTTCATCCTGCCCGGCTACCGCATCCGCAGCGTCGACGCCCTGCTGACCAATTTCCATCTGCCGGAAAGCACCTTGCTGATGCTGGTTTCAGCATTCTGCGGCCGCCAGCGCATCCTGTCCGCCTATCGTCATGCGGTGGCGCAGCGCTATCGGTTCTTTTCCTACGGCGACGCCATGCTGCTGTTTCCCTCGCCGGACCGGGGCGGCGAAGCGTGAGTCTCTACGCGCTGGGTTCGGTATTCCGTCCGGCCTCGGTGGCCCTGGTCGGGGCCAGCCCGCGTCCCCGTTCGCTGGGCCGGCTGGTGCTGGCGCAATTGCGCGAAGGCGGTTTCGCCGGCCCGGTCGGGGTGGTCAACCCGCGCCATGCCGAGATCGACGGCCTGGCCAGCGTCAAGTCGCTGGCCGAGCTGCCTTTCGTTCCGGAACTGGTGGTGATCGCCACGCCGCCGGCGGACGTGGCCGCCAGCGCGGTGGCGGCGGCGGACAAGGGCGCGCGGGCGCTGATCGTGCTGACCCGCGAAATGGGCGCCGGGCCGGGCTCGCCCAACGCCGCGCTGGCCGAGGTGGCCAGGGCGCGCGGCCTGCGCGTGGTCGGGCCGAACTGCCTTGGCGTGATCGCCCCGCATGCGCGATTGTTCGCCAGCTTCGCCGCGCACGCGCCGCGCGCCGGCGACCTCGCCCTGGTGTCGCAGTCCGGCGCGGTGGCGGCCAGCATGCTGGAGTGGGCGCAGCCGCGCGACATCGGCTTTTCCGCCGTGGTCTCGCTGGGCGATGCGCTGGACGTGGATTTCGCCGACCTGCTCGATTACTTCACCCTCGACCGCCACACCCGCGCCATCCTGGTCTACCTGGAAAACATCCGCGACGCGCGCAAGTTCCTGTCCGCCGCGCGGGCGGCGGCGCGGGCCAAGCCGGTGGTCGTGGTCAAGCCCGGCCGGCATGCCCGCAAACCGGCGCGGACGCGCACCCACGCCGCCGCGCTGGCCAGTGCCGACGCCGCCTACGACGCCGCCTTTCGCCGCGCCGGCATGTTGCGCGTGCACGATCTGGACGAACTGTTCGACGCCGCGGAAACGCTGTCGCATCTGCGCAGCCTGCCGGGCGAGCGGCTGGCGGTGATGACCAATGGCGTCGGCGTCGGCATGCTGGCGCTGGATCGGCTCAGCGATCTCGGCGGCCAGCGCGCGGAGCTGTCGGCGTCGACCCTGGCCCGGCTCGACGCGGCCCTGCCGCGCGGCTGGTCGCGGCGCAATGCGGTCGACATGCTCGGTGACGCCGATGGCGAGCGCTACGCCGCCACGTTGACGGCGCTGCTCGACGACCCCGGCTGCGACGCGGTGCTCGCCGTCAACGTGCCGACCGTGCTGTCGCGGCCGGAGGAAACGGCGGATGCGCTGCTGCGCACCCTGGCCGAACGTCCGCGCGGCGGCTCGCGCAAGCCCGTGCTCGGCGTCTGGTTCGGCGAGGACAAGGCGGTGCAGGCGCGGCTGGGTGCCGGCGGCGTGCCGACCTTCGCCAATGCCGCCGACGCGGTGCGCGGCTTCATGTACCTGTCGCACTACCAGGCGGCGCAGACGGCGCTGATGAAGACGCCGCCCAGCCTGCCGGACGACCTGGTCGTCGACATCGAGGCGGCGCGGCGGGTGGTCGATGCCGCCCTGGCGCGCGGCGCGCAGTGGCTCGGCCCGGCCGAAGTGGTCGAGGTGCTCGGTGCCTACGGCATTCCGGTCACCCCGGCCTTGCTCGCCGCCGATGCCGCCGCCGCCGAGCAGGCCGCCGAGGCCTTGCTCGCCGCCGGCCAGACTGTAGTGGTGAAGATCGACTCGCCGGACATCGCGCACAAATCCGACATCGATGGCGTGCAGCTGAACCTCGCCAGCGCGCCGGCGGTGCGCGAGGCGACCACGCGCATCCTCGAACGCGCCCGCGCGGCGTTTCCGCAGGCGCGCATCGATGGCGTCAGCGTGCATCCGATGATCCAGCGGCCGAAGGCGCGCGAACTGATCGCCGGCATCGCCGACGATCCGGTGTTCGGCCCGGTGGTGGTGTTCGGCCGCGGCGGCACGGCGGTCGAAGTGATCGACGACAAGGCGCTGGCGCTGCCGCCGCTGGACCTGCGTCTGGCGCACGAGCTGATCGACCGCACGCGCGTCGCGCGCATCCTCAAGGCCTATCGCAACCAACCGGCCGCCGACGAGCGCGGCGTCGCCCTGCTGCTGGTGAAACTGGCGCAACTGGCGGCCGACATCCCGGCCATCCACGAGGTCGACGTCAATCCGCTGCTGGCCGACCGCGACGGCGTGATCGTGGTCGACGCGCGCATCGCCATCGCCCCGCCGCGCGTGCTGCACAAGGGTCGCGGCCATCCGCGCTTCGCGATCTTCCCGTATCCGAAGGAATGGGAACGCACGATCACCCTGTCCAACGGCCGCCAGGCCTTCGTCCGCCCCTTGCGCCCGGAGGACGACGCCCTGCTGCGACGCTTCTTCGACAAGGTCGGCAGCGAGGATCTGCGGCTGCGTTTCTTCAACGCCGTCAAGCACTTCAGTCACGAGTTCATCGCCCGCATGGTGCAGCTCGACTACGCCCGGGCGATGGCGCTGGCGGCCATCGATGCCGAGACCGGCGAGATGCTGGGCGCGGTGCGCCTGCTTGCCGACGCCGATTACGACACCGGCGAGTACGGCATCATGGTGCGCTCCGACCTCAAGGGTGCCGGTCTCGGCTGGCGGCTGATGGGGATCATGATCGAGTACGCCCGCTGGCAGGGCCTGAAGACCATCGAAGGCCAGGTGCTGCGCGAGAACACCACGATGCTGGCGATGTGCCGGCAACTCGGCTTCACCATCATCCCCGACCCGGACGACCTGATGCTGGTGACGGTGCGCCTGCCGGTTGCGCCGGCCGACCCGGCAGACTGAGCGGGTCGCCACGGCTGGCTGTACCGTCGCCATACGCGCGCTTTGCGTCGCGCCCACGGCGGCGCTAGGCTGGCGGTCCCGGCGCGCAAGCGTCAATCATCGGGAGTCATGCCATGACCGTAGCCAAGATCATCGAAATCAATGCTTCCTCGCCGACCAGCATCGAGGACGCCGTCCGCCACGGCCTGTCCAAGGCGGCGGAATCGGTGAAGAACATCAAGGGTGCCTGGGTCAACGAGACCAAGGTTGTCACCGACGACAAGGGCAACATCAGCGAATGGCGCGTCAACCTGCGCGTCAGCTTCATCGTCGACTGACCTCCGCGCCAGCCGCCTGCAACGGGCGGCTGGCCGACCCGCCGCAGACGTCAGTCGCGGATCACCAGCAGGCGGATTTCGGTCATGTCCTCGATGGCGTACTTGACGCCCTCGCGGCCCAGCCCGGAATCCTTCACGCCGCCGTAGGGCATGTTGTCGACGCGCCAGCTCGGCACGTCATTGATCACTACGCCGCCCACCTCAAGCGTGTCCCAGGCGCGCATGGCCTTGCGGATGTCATGGGTGAACAGGCCGGCCTGGAGGCCGAAGGCGCTGTCGTTGATGCGCTCCAGCGCGGCCTCGAAATCATCGAAACGATACAGCGCGGCGACCGGGCCGAAGGCTTCCTCGCGGTTCAGTTCGCAATGGTCGGGCAGGTTTTCCAGCAGACTGGCCTCCAGCATTGCGCCCTCGCGCCGACCGCCGCAGAGCAGCGTGGCACCGGCGGCGACGGCGTTGTCGATCCAGCCTTCCAGCCGCTTCGCCTCGCCCTCGGAAATGATCGGGCCGATGAAGGTCGATTCCTCGCGCGGATCGCCCATGCGCAGCGCCTTCACCGCCGCCGTCAGCTTGTCGCGCAGGGCGTCGTAGAGGCTGTCGTGGACGAGGATGCGCTGCACGCCGATGCAGCTTTGTCCGCTCTGGTAATAGGCACCGAAGACGATCCGCTCGACGACGTGATCGAGCCGGTCGGCCTGGTCGGCGTCGACCAGGCAGGCGGCATTGCCGCCCAGTTCCAGCACCACCTTCTTGCGCCCGGCGCGGGCCTTCAAGTCCCAGCCGACCGCCGGCGAGCCGGTGAAGCTGAGCAGCTTCAGGCGATCATCCTCGGTGAACAGGTCGGCCCCGTCGCGCGAGCAGGGCAGGATGGAGAATGCGCCCTCCGGCAGGTCCGTCTCGGCCAGCACCTCGCCGATGATCAACGCACCGATCGGCGTGCGCGAGGCCGGTTTCATCACCCAGGTGCAGCCCGCCGCGATGGCCGGCGCGATCTTGTGCGCGGCCAGGTTGAGCGGGAAGTTGAACGGCGAGATCAGCGAGCACGGCCCGATCGGCACGCGCTTCCACATGCCGCGATAACCATTGGCGCGCGGGGCGATTTCCAGGTTCATCACCTCGCCGCCGATGCGCACCGCCTCCTCGGCACCGACGCGGAAGGTGTCGATCAGCCGCGACACCTCGCCACGCGCATCCTTGATCGGCTTGCCGGCCTCGATGCACAGCGCCTGCGCGATCTCCTCGGCACGCTCGGTGAAGCGGGCGACGCAGTGGTTCAGCACCGCCTGCCGCCTGTACGGCGCAAACGCCGCCATCTCCTGCTGCGCCGCAGCGGCCGCCGCGATCCCGGCATCGATGGCCCCGGCATCCGCCAACGCCACGCGCGTGGCCGTCCTGCCGCTGTACTTGTCGGTGACTTCCAGATCCGTGTTGGCGTGGACCGGCTTGTTGGCGAGGTAGTAGGGGTAGGCGGGTTTGAGCATGGCGGGGGTCTCGGGAGGCTGTCGCGGGTTCGTTCGTCCTTCGATACCTCAGGACGAGCGGGTTGGGCTTCGGTGTTCACCCTTCGGTACCTCGGGACGAACGGGTTGGGTTTGTCTTCGACGTGTCGGGACGAACAGGTTGGGGCTGCGGCAAGGGTAGGGCCGTTCGTGGTGAGGTATCGAACCATGAACGGCGGCGAGCTTCACCGCAGTCGCTCCGGAAGCGCATGTCGGACACCCCAGGCATGGACCTGGATCGCCTTCCAGTCGCCGCGTATCAGCGCTTCCTTCTTCGCCCTCGCCCAGCCCTTGACCTGCCGCTCGGCCGCCAGCGCCTCTTCCCGTGTCGAAAACGGCTGCGACCAGACCAGGGTGACGGGGCGGCGTTTGACGGTATAGCCGGGAATCTCGCCATGCTGATGCTGCGCGATCCGGCGTTCCAGTTCATCCGTGTGGCCGAGGTAGAACGAGCCATCCGCGCAGCGCAGCATGTAGGTCCAGAACGCCATCACAACTTCGCGGACAGCTCCTTGATTTCCCGGTTCAGAATGCGGTCGTTGTCGGAATAGTCGATCGGCACTTCGATCAGGTCGAAGCCGGGTTCGTTCAGGGTGCGCTCGAGCAGGGGGGCGAATTCGGCGGCGCTGGTGGGGCGATGGCCGCGGGCACCGTAGCTTTCCGCGTACTTCACGAAATCCGGATTGCCCATGTCCATGCCGTAGTTGGGGAAGTCCATGTTGGCCTGCTTCCACTTGATCATGCCGTAGGCGTCGTCGCGGACGATGATCATGGTCAAGTTGAGGTTGAGGCGGACGGCGGTTTCGATTTCCTGCGAGTTCATCATGAAGCCGCCGTCGCCGGCCAGGGCGACCACCTTGCGATCAGGGAAGACCATCTTCGCTGCCATGCCGGAGGGCAGGCCGGCACCCATCGTGGCGAGGGCGTTGTCGAGCAGCAGGGTGTTCGGCTGCATCGAGCGGTAGTAGCGCGCGAACCACAGCTTGTACATGCCGTTGTCCAGGCACAGGATGTCCTGCGGGCCGAGCACTTTGCGGATGTCGGCGACCAGGCGCTGCGGGTAGATCGGGAAGCGGTCGTCGTCGGCACCGATCGCCAGGTGCGCGAACAACGCCTCGCGGACCTTGTCGAAGTAGCTGAAATCCCAGTGCTTTTGCGGCTCCAGGCGCTGTTTCATGCGCCATACGGAGTTGGCGATGTCGCCGACCACCTCGACCTGCGGGAAGTAGACGGTGTCGATCTCGGCGCTGAAATAGTTGACGTGGATGACCGCGCGCAGGCCCTTGGTCATGAAGAACGGCGGCTTTTCGATCACGTCGTGGCCGACGTTGATGATGCAGTCGGCCTCCTCGATGGCGCGGTGGACGAAGTCGCCGGCCGATAGCGCGGCGTTGCCCAGCCACAGCGGATGGGTCTCGTCGACCACGCCCTTGCCCATCTGCGTGGTGAAGAACGGGATGCCGAGCTTGTCGACGAATTCGCGCAGCATCTTCGAGGTGGTCTTGCGGTTGGCGCCGGCACCGACCATCAGCAGCGGCCGCCTGGCGTTCTCGACCGCTTCCACGGCGTAGGCGATGGACTTGTCGTCGGCTACCGGGCGGCGCACGTGGCTCTTCGGGATGAGGATGGCGTTGCTTTCCTCGTCGGCGATGTCCTCGGGCAGTTCGATGTGGACGGCACCGGGGCGCTCTTCCTCGGCGCGGCGGAAGGCTTCGCGGATGCGCGCCGGGATGTTGTCGGCGGAGACGATCTGCTTGGTGAACTTGGTCAGCGGTTTCATCATGTCGACCACGTCGACGATCTGGAAATGCCCCTGCTTGCTGGCCTTGACGGGTTTTTGCCCGGTGATCATGAACATCGGCATGGCACCGAGCTGGGCGTAGGCGGCGGCGGTGACGAAGTTGGTCGCGCCGGGGCCGAGCGTGGACAGGCAGACGCCGGCCTTGCCGGTGAGCCGGCCATAGGTCGCCGCCATGAAGCCGGCTCCTTGCTCGTGGCGGGTCAGGATCAGCTTGATGCTGGAGGTGCGCAGGGACTCCAGTAGATCGAGGTTCTCCTCGCCGGGAATGCCGAAAACATATTCCACGCCCTCGGCTTCCAGCGCGCGGACGAACAGATCCGAAGCCTTCATTTCAACTCCCCGGTGATCAATGGCGTGGCGACATGCCACATGAGAACCCTGTCACGCATTCTTGATCCTGCGCCGCGGCGGGTCAATGCGATGTGCATGACAAGGCGATCAGGGCCGGGCCGGGCGCGGCTCGCTGGCACTGACTTCAAGACCCAGCGCGCCATCCGCCAGCGTGGCCGTCAGGCGCATGCCGGGACGGGTCTGGCCGACCTGGCTGACCAGCCGACCGTGGTCGTCGCGCAGGATGGCGTAGCCGCGGCCGAGCGTCGCCATCGGGCCGAGCAGGCGCAGCGCGCGCAGTAGGGCGTCGAGGCGCTGCGAAGTCTCGCGCAGGCGTGGCTGCATCGTCGCGTGCAGGCGCTCGCCAGCGCGTTGCTGGCGCGTGCGCAGGCGTTCCAGCGTGCGCGCCGGTGCCTGATGCGAGAGCCGCTGGCCGAGCGCGCCGTGGCGGCTGGCCAACAGGACCAGGCGATGGCGCTGCTGGCGGGTCAGTCGCTGCGCCAGCGTGGTCAGCCGTTCGCGCCCACGCGCCAGCCGTGCGCCGGGCGCTTGCTGGTGCAGGCGCAGGTGCAGGTGGTCCAGCCGTTGCGCCTGGGTGCGCAGCAGGGTGGCGAGCAGGCGTTGCAGGCGCTGCTGCTGGCTGTCGAGGCGGGCCAGCAGTTCGATGCGGTCCGGGGTCAATGTTTCGGCGGCGGCGGACGGTGTCGGGGCGCGCTGGTCGGCGACCAGTTCGGCGATGCTGGTGTCGATCTCGTGGCCGATGGCGGCGACCACCGGCGTGACGCAGGCGGCGATGGCGCGAGCCAGCGCCTCGTCGTTGAAGGCCATCAGGTCTTCCAGCGAGCCGCCGCCACGGGTCAGCAAGAGGGCGTCGTAGCGGCCGCTGCCATCGGCGCGTCCGAGCATGGCGGCGATCTGCGCGGCGGCACCGGTACCCTGCACCGGCACCGGCAGCAGTTCCACTTCGATCAGCGGGAAGCGACGTCGCAGCACGGTCAGCACGTCGTGGATGGCGGCGCCGCCGGGCGAACTGAGCACGCCGAGCCGGCCGATCCAGCGCGGCAGCGGGCGGCGGCGGGCGGCGTCGAACAGTCCCTCGGCGTCGAGGCGCTGCTTGAGTTCCTCGAAGGCGCGGCGCAGGGCACCTTCGCCGGCCGGTTCGATGTGTTCGGCGACCAGTTGGAAGTCGCCGCGCGGCTCGTACAGGGTGACCCGGCCACGCACGATCACCTGGTCGCCATCGGCCGGGCGGAATTTCAGCCATTGGCTTTTCGGCCGGAACAGCGCGCAGCGCACCTGGGCGTTGCGGTCCTTGAGGGTGAAGTACAGGTGCCCGGAGGCCGGTCGGGCGACGCCGGACAGTTCGCCCTCGACGCGGATCAGGGCGAAGCTGCCTTCCAGCAGGTCGCGCGCCAGGGCGTTGAGTTGGGTTGGGGTGAGGACGGAATCGGTCACGGCGGGGGCGCGGGGCGCGCGGACGGCCGTCCAGCATAACGGCGGCGCAGGGCGAAGGCGATCCGCCGGCCGGGTCAGGGCGTGTCGGGGTCCAGCGTGTCTGCCGGAACGCGGATCCAGCCTTCCATCAGGATGCGTGCGCTGCGGCTCATCACCGCGCGGGTCACCGTCCATCGGCCGTCGACCTGCGCCACCGCCGCGCCGACGCGCAGCGTGCCGGACGGATGGCCGAAGCGCACCGCCTCGCGCTGGCCGCCGCCGGCGGCGCGGTTGACCAGGCTGCCCGACACCGCCGCCGCCGTGGCGATGGCCACCGAGGCGGTGCCCATCATCGCGTGGTGCAGCTTGCCCATCGACATCGCGCGCACGTTGAGGTCGATGTCCGTGGCAGCGATGTGCTTGCCGCTGCTGGAAACGTAATCCTTCGCTGGCGCGACGAAGGCGACCTTCGGCGTGTGCTGGCGGGTGGCGGCTTCCTCCGCGGTGCGGATCAGGCCCATGCGCAGCGCGCCGGCAACGCGGATGGCTTCGAGCCTTTCCAGCGTGGCGCGGCTTTCGTTGATGGCGGGCTGCAATTCCGTGCCTTCGCAGCCGATGTCGGCGGCGTTGACGAACACGGTCGGGATGCCGGCGCTGATCATCGTCGCCGTCAGTGTGCCGACGCCGGGCACGTCGAGGTCGTCCACCACGTTGCCGGTCGGGAACATCGTTCCGCCGTCCTCGCCCTCGTCGGCCGGATCGAGGAACTCCAGCACGATCTCGGCCGCCGGGAAGGTCACGCCGTCGAGTTCGAAGTCGCCGCTTTCCTGCACCTGGTCGTGGCTCATCGGCACATGGGCGAGGATCGTCTTGCCGATGTTGGCCTGCCAGATGCGCACCGTGCAGATACCGTTCTCCGGCGCGTCGGCGACGTAGCCGGCATGGATGGCGAAAGCGCCGGCGGCGGCGGACAGGTTGCCGCAGTTGCCGGACCAGTCGACGAAATCGGTGTCGATGCTGATCTGCCCGTAGAGATAATCGACATCGTGGCCGGGCCGGGCGGAGGGCGCGAGGATCACGCACTTGCTGGTGCTGGAGGTGGCCCCGCCCATGCCGTCGGTGTGCTTGGCGTAGGGGTCGGGCGAGCCGATCACGCGCTGCAACAACCGATCACGCGCCCGTCCCGGCACCCGCGCGGCCTGCGGCAGGTCTTCCAGGCGGAAGAACACGCCCTTGGAGGTGCCGCCGCGCAGGTAGGTGGCGGGAACCCGGATTTGCGCGGCGTGCGTCATCAGGCATCGGCCTTGATCTTGGCCAGCCGCAGCCAGGTGTCGACCACGGTGTCCGGGTTCAGCGACACCGATTCGATGCCCTGCTGCATCAGCCATTCTGCGAGGTCGGGATGGTCGCTGGGGCCCTGGCCGCAGATGCCGATGTACTTGCCCTTGGCGCGCGCGGTCTGGATCGCCATCGAGAGCAGCTTCTTCACCGCCGGATCGCGCTCGTCGAACAGGTTGGCGACGATGCCGGAGTCGCGGTCCAGGCCCAGGGTCAACTGGGTCAGGTCGTTGGAGCCGATCGAGAAGCCGTCGAAGATATCGAGGAACTCGTCGGCCAGGAGGGCGTTGGACGGCACCTCGCACATCATGATGACCTTGAGCCCGTTCTCGCCCTGGCGCAGGCCGTTGGCGGCCAGCGTGTCGATGACGGCGCGGCCCTCGTCCAGGGTGCGCACGAATGGGATCATGATCCAGCAGTTGGTCAGGCCCATCTCGTCGCGGACCTTCTTCACCGCCTGGCATTCCAGCGCGAAGCAGTCGCGGAACTCGTCGTGCACGTAGCGACTGGCACCACGGAAGCCGATCATCGGGTTTTCCTCGTGCGGCTCGTACTGCGTGCCGGCGACGAGGTTGGCGTATTCGTTGGACTTGAAGTCCGACAGGCGGACGATCACCGGGTTGGGGGCGAAGGCGGCGGTCAGTGTGGCGATGCCCTCGGCCAGGCGGTCGACGTAGTAGGCCACCGGATCGGCATAGCCGGCGCTCATCTCGTCGATCTTCGCCTTGATCTCGGCCGGCTGGCGGTCGTATTCCAGCAAGGCGCGCGGATGCACGCCGATCTGCCGGGCGATGATGAACTCCAGCCGCGCCAGGCCGATGCCCTGGTTGGGCAACTGGGCGAAATCGAAGGCGCGCTCCGGGTTGCCGACGTTCAGCATGATCTTCAGCGGTGCCGGCGGCATGTGTTCGAGGTCGGCGGTGGTGATCTCGAAGTCGAGCCTGCCCTCGTAGATGTAGCCGCTGTCGCCCTCGGCGCAGCAGACGGTGACCTCGCTGCCATCGGGGATGGTGCTCATCGCATCGCCGCAGCCGACCACCGCCGGCACGCCCAGTTCGCGGGCGATGATCGCGGCATGGCAGGTGCGACCGCCACGGTTGGTGACGATGGCGGCGGCGCGCTTCATGATCGGCTCCCAGTCGGGGTCGGTCATGTCGGCCACCAGCACGTCGCCGGGCTGGAACTTGCTCATCTCCGCCAGCGAGCGCACCACGCGGGCGGTGCCGGCACCGATCTTCTGGCCGATGGCACGGCCTTCGGCCAGTACCTTGCCGTGGCCGTTGAGGCTGTAGCGCTCGATCTGGGTGGCGCGGACGCGCGATTTCACCGTTTCCGGCCGCGCCTGGACGATGAACAGCTTGCCGCTGACACCGTCCTTGGCCCACTCGATGTCCATCGGCCGGCCATAGTGCTCCTCGATCACCAGCGCCTGGCGCGACAGTTCCTCGACCTCGGCGTCGCTGATGGCGAAGCGGCGGCGCAGCTCGGCCGGCGTCTCCTCGTTCTTCACCCGCTCGCCGGGGGCGTCGGAATAGACCATGCGGATCTGCTTGGAGCCGATCTGCCGGCGCACCACGGCGGGGCGGCCTTCGCGCAGGGTCGGCTTGTAGACGTAGAACTCGTCCGGGTTGACCGCGCCCTGGACGATGTTCTCGCCGAGGCCGTAGCTGGCGGTGACGAACACCACGTCGCGGAAACCCGATTCGGTGTCCAGCGTGAACAGCACGCCGGAGGCACCGATGTCCGAGCGCACCATCAACTGCACGCCGGCGGACAGGAACACGTCCTCGTGCTTGAAGCCCTGGTGGACGCGGTAGGCGATGGCGCGGTCGTTGTAGAGGCTGGCGAAGACTTCCTTCACCTTCGCCACCACGTCGTCGGCACCGGTGACGTTGAGGAAGGTTTCCTGCTGGCCGGCGAAACTGGCGTCGGGAAGATCCTCCGCCGTGGCCGAGGAACGCACCGCGACGGCGACTTCGCCGCCACCGTTTTCGGCGCAGAGTTTGGCATAGGCGTCGCGGATCGCCGTTTCCAGCGCCGGTTGCAGGGGCGCGTCGACGACCCAGCGGCGGATTTCGCCGCCGGCCTTCACCAGGGCGTCGACATCTTCCACGTCCAGCCCGTCGAGGCGGTCGTAGATGCGCTTTTCCAGGTCGTTGAAGGCGATGAACTCGCGGAAGGCGTCGGCGCTGGTGGCGTAGCCGCCGGGCACCGAGACGCCCAGTCGGGCAAGGTGGCCGATCATTTCGCCAAGCGAGGAATTCTTGCCGCCAACCTGGGCCAGGTCGGACAGGCGCAGCTCATGCAGCCACAGGACGTGTGCGGTCACGCGAAAGACTCCCGGAAAGTGGAAACGGTCACGGGCCGTGCGTCGACGGCACCGGTACGGAGCGGGTCAGCCGCCAATGATGCGGTGCAGCGCAAGGCCAGACAAGCCCGCTTATCCAAAGGTCGACACTGGCCTACACTTCTGCCCGGTTTTCCGCACGAGACTTGCCATGGCGGCCATGCGCTGGGTGTTCTACGTTTCCGATGGCACCGGCATCACCGCCGAAACCATCGGCCACAGCTTGCTGACGCAGTTCTCCGGGTTCGATTTCAAGACCACCCGCGTGCCCTTCGTCGACAGCGCGGAGAAGGCGAGGGCGACCGCGCAGCGCATCCGCGAGGCCGCCGAGCGCAGCGGCGCGCGCCCGATCGTGATCAATTCGGTGGTCGACCACGGCCTGTGCGCGATCATCGCCGAGAGCGGCGCGCTGATGCTGGACGTGTTCGTGCCCTTCATCGCCCCGCTGGAGCAGGAACTGGGCATGGCGCGCAAGCCGATGGTCGGCCACGCCCATGGCATGGTCGATGCGATCCAGTACGAAGCGCGCATCAATGCCACCAATTTCGCCCTCACCCACGACGACGGCGTCGATCTCGACTACGACGAGGCGGAGATCATCCTGGTCGGCGTTTCGCGCTCCGGCAAGACCCCGACCTGCCTGTACCTGGCCCTGCATTTCGGCGTCCGCGCGGCCAATTACCCGCTGACCGACGACGACCTCGAACAGGCCGAACTGCCGCGCAAGCTGCGCGCCCATCGACGCAAGCTGTTCGGCCTGACCATCGACCCCGAGCGCCTGCGCCAGGTGCGCGAGGCGCGCCGCCCCGGCAGTTCCTACGCCAAGCTGGAGCGTTGCAAGCGCGAGGTCGCCGTGGCCGAAGCGCTGTTCCGCCAGGAGGGCATTCCGGTGCTCAGCACCACGCACACCTCGATCGAGGAGATCTCCAGCAAGATGCTGGCCACGCTGGGCATCGAACGGCACATGTTCTGACACCCCGGCAGCCGCGGCGCTGTTGCTATGATCGGATGCATGACCCGTCCCTTGCCGCCCAACCGGTTCGCCTACCTGATGGCGCTGTACGCCGAGAACTGCCTGCGCCTGGAGCGCCTGTTCGATGTCGGCGCGCTGCCGGCCGGCGACTACCGCTCGAGCGTCGGCGATGGGCTGGATGTGCTGCTGACGATCCAGGTCCGCCACGCCTACACGGTGGAACTGTGCCTGACCTACGCCCTGCGCGACCCGCTGACCGGCAGGCCCGATCCCTCCGCCTTCGTCCGCTGGTACGGCGACGCCAGGATGGTCGAGGCCACGCATTGCTACATTGGACGGCGCTGGCAGGACGAACTCGGCCTCGACGCCGACGCCCGCACCGTCATCGGCCACCGCCTGCGGATGAACGTGTTCCTGTCCAAATGGCTGGAATACCTGGGCGAACAGGGCCACTCCGCCTTCACCCTGGAAGCACTGGAACCCGACCCGGGCGCGCACGGCCACCAGTCCGCCGTCCTGCTCGCCGCCGCCAATTGACGCCCGCAGCACATCCCGCTAGGATGCGCGGCTTGCTTCGGGCGGTTAGCTCAGCGGTAGAGCACTACCTTGACATGGTAGGGGTCACAGGTTCGATCCCTGTACCGCCCACCAAGCGAAACACGATTCAGGCTCGCTTCGGCGGGCCTTTTTCGTTTTGTGCCGGCGGAAAACCCAGAAAGCCATGGTGAAAGCCTGCCGCCATCGCCGTCCACGGATCAATGCGGGGGCACGGGCTTGTTCATTGTCTACGATGCCCGTATACTTCCCCGATCACTGCTGCGGGGTGGAGCAGTCTGGCAGCTCGTCGGGCTCATAACCCGAAGGTCGCAGGTTCAAATCCTGCCCCCGCTACCAGTTTCCGACAGGCAGGTCGTTGTGCGCTGTTCTGCATGTCGAGGCTGGTTCCGCTTCCTTCCACCAGGAGCGGAATCCCGGAATCTGGATGTACCGGAAGGGGCCTTGTGCCCCTTTCTTTTTGGCTGAAATCAGGATCGATGACACAGCAGACCGATCAACTCGAAGCCTTGCTGGCGCCTGCGGTGGCGGCGTTGGGGACGGGCGTGTTCGTCTGGGGCATCCAGTTCCTGCCCGGCGAGCACAATGCCCTGTTGCGCATCTACATCGACGCGCGCGAGCGCGCCGTGGGCATCGAGGATTGCGAGGCGGTCAGCCGCGAGGTCAGTGCGCTGCTCGACGTGCACGATCCGATCCCCGGTCATTACACGCTCGAGGTGTCCTCGCCGGGGCTGGATCGGCCGCTGTTCGAGCCGGCACATTTCGCCGCCTATCTTGGCGAAAACGCGAAGCTGACCTTCGCCGCGCCGCAGGATGGCCGGCGGCGGGCGCAGGGCCGGCTGCTGCGCGTCGAGGATGACGTCATCACCATCGAGGTCGACGGTGTCGAGATGTCGGTGTCGCACGCCGACATCCAGAAGGCGCGCCTGGCACCGAGGTTTGAACCGCCGGCCAAGCCCGGGCGCTCGCCGCGTCGGGCGGGCGGAAAGAAATCCACCAATTCCCAAGGGTCGGCCTGAGCGCGGCTCGGGCCTACGGAGCTTAAGACGATGAGCAAGGAACTGTTGATGGTGATGGACGCCGTCGCCAACGAGAAGGGCGTCGACCGCGGCGTCATCCTCGATGCGATGGAGGCCGCGCTGGCGTCCGCTGCGAAGAAGCGCTATCACGAGCAGGACGTGTCGATGCGCGTGGAGATCAATTCCAGGGACGGCAGCTACCGCACCTTCCGGCGCTGGGAGATCGTCGCCGACGACGTGGTGATGGAGTCGCCCGACCGCCAGATCCGCCTGATGGACGCGCTCGACGAGCGTGACGACGCCGAAGTGGGCGGCTACATCGAGGAAGAGGTCGAGAACGCCGAGTTCGGCCGTATCGCCGCGCAGGCCGCCAAGCAGGTGATTGTGCAGCGCGTGCGCGAGGCCGAGCGCGCCCAGGTGGTGGAAGCCTATCGCGACCGCATCGGCGAATTGATCACCGGCATCGTCAAGCGCGCCGAGCGCGGCAGCATCTATGTCGATCTGGGCGGCAACGCCGAGGCGCTGATCTCCAAGGACAAGGCCATCCCGCGCGATGTGCTGCGCCCGGGCGACCGCGTGCGCGGCTACCTGCAGGACGTGCGCTCGGAGCCGCGCGGGCCGCAGTTGTTCATTTCCCGCGCCGCGCCGGAATTCATGATCGAACTGTTCAAGCTGGAAGTGCCGGAAGTCGGTCAGGGCCTGGTCGAGATCAAGGCCGCGGCGCGTGATCCGGGCGACCGCGCCAAGATCGCGGTGATCGCCCATGACCACCGCACCGACCCCATCGGTGCCTGCATCGGCATGCGCGGCTCGCGCGTGCAGGCGGTCAGCAACGAGCTCAACGGCGAGCGCATCGACATCGTGCTGTGGTCCGACAACCCGGCGCAGTTCGTCATCAACGCGATGGCACCGGCCGAGGTGCAGTCGATCATCGTCGACGAGGAACGCCATTCGATGGACATCGCCGTGGCCGAGGAAAACCTCGCCAAGGCCATCGGCAAGGGTGGCCAGAACGTGCGCCTGGCCAGCAAGCTGAGCGGCTGGCAGCTCAATGTGATGACCCAGGACCAGGTCGCGGCGAAGAGCGAGGCCGAACAGGCCGCCGCGCGCAAGCTGTTCCAGGACCGGCTGGAAGTGGACGAGGAAATCGCCGGCATCCTGGTCGCCGAAGGCTTCAGCTCGGTGGAGGAAATCGCCTATGTGCCGGTCGGCGAACTGCTGGCGGTGGAGGGCTTCGACGAGGACATCGTCGAGGAACTGCGCGCCCGCGCCCGCGATGCCCTGCTGACCGAGGCGCTGGCGGTGGAAGAGGAGATCGACGAGCACGGCCCGGCCAGCGACCTGCTGGAACTGGACGGCATGGACGAGTCCACCGCCTATGCCCTGGCCGAGCGCGGCGTGCGCAGCCGCGAGGACTTGGCCGAACTGGGTGCCGACGAGATCCTCGACATCGAGGGCATCGACGAGGCGCGCGCCCGCGAGTTGATCCTGGCCGCGCGGGCGGAGGAAATCGCGCGCCTGGAAAGCGGCGGCTGAACACTCCGCATCGGGTCGCCGTCGGCAAAGGCGGCGACAGCCTAGAATCACAGAGTTTGATGTGGGCATCTGCGGATGCCCTTCACGCAACAGGAAGTCCCATGTCCGAAGTCACCGTACGCACACTGGCGAAGCTGGTCGGCACCCCTGTCGAGCGACTGCTCGAGCAGTTGGTCGAGGCCGGCATGAGCTTCGACGGCCCCGACCAGGTGGTGACGCCGACCGAAAAGATGAAGCTGCTCGGCTTTCTCCGTCGCACCCATGGCAAAGCCGACAAGTCGGTGGAGGCCGCAGCGCCCCGACAGATCACGCTGAAGCGGCGCAAGGTCGAGGAATTGACGGTGGCGGCGGGCAAAAACAAGACCACCGTTCCGGTCGAGGTGCGGCAGAAGCGCACCTACGTCAAGCGCGAACTGGTCGAAGAGCACGACGAGCAGAAGATCGAGCGTGAGGAAGCCGCGCGCCTGCTGGCCGACTCCCGGCAGAAGCAGGAGGCCGAGGAGGCGCAGCGGCGCGAAGCGGAAAAGCGTCGCGAGGAAGAGGACGCCCGCCGGCTGGAGCAGGAAGCGCTGGAGCGCAAGGCGCGCGAGGACGACGAGGTGCGTCGCATTGCCGAGGAAGCCGCGCGACTGGAAGCCGACACCGCCGTCGCAGCGCCCGCGGCCGAGGCCGGACGTGCCAAGGAGCCGGCGCGTGCAGCCGAGGCACCGCGCCGCGAAGCCGACAAGACGCCGCGCCACAAGCCGGCCCGGCCGCATACCCGCGAAGCGGAAGAGGATGCCGGTGCCGGCCGTTTCGGCCGTGGCGAACTGCATCTGACCAAGGCCAACAGCGCCCGCCGCGGTGCCGCCAGCAAGCAGCGCAGGCCGCTGCGGCGGCAGGAGCAGTCGCGCGCGGCGAGTGGCCAGCACGGTTTTTCCCGCCCCACCGCGCCGGTCTCCCGCGAAGTGGCGATCGGCGATTCCATCATCGTTTCCGACCTGGCGCAGAAGCTGGCCATGAAGGGCGGCGAGGTGGTCAAGGCACTGTTCAAGATGGGCGTGATGGCCACCATCAACCAGGTGATCGACCACGACACCGCTGCGTTGGCGGTGGAGGAGCTCGGTCATCGCGCCGTGCGCGCCAGCGACAACGACGCCGAGTCGACGCTGATCGCCCAGGTCGGCGACATGCAGGGCGAGCGCCGGCCGCGTCCGCCGGTGGTCACCATCATGGGCCACGTCGATCACGGCAAGACCTCGCTGCTGGACTACATCCGCCGCGCCAAGGTGGCGACCGGCGAGGCCGGCGGCATCACCCAGCACATCGGTGCCTATCACGTGGAGACCGAGCGCGGCGTGATCAGCTTCCTCGACACGCCCGGCCACGCCGCCTTCACCTCGATGCGCGCCCGTGGTGCCAAGCTGACCGACATCGTGGTGCTGGTGGTGGCCGCCGATGACGGCGTCAAGCCGCAGACGGTCGAGGCGATCAAGCATGCCCGCGCCGCCAACGTGCCGCTGATCGTCGCCATCAACAAGATCGACAAGTCCGATGCCCATCCCGACCGCGTCAAGCAGGAACTGATCGGCCACGAAGTGGTGGCCGAGGAGTTCGGCGGCGACGTGCAGATCGTCGAGTTGTCGGCCAAGGTCGGCACCGGCGTGGATACGCTGCTCGACGCCATTTCGCTGCAGGCCGAGGTGATGGAACTGCGCGCCGTGGTCGATGGCCGCGCCACCGGCGTGGTGGTGGAAGGCAGTCTCGACAAGGGTCGCGGCCCGGTCGCCACGGTGCTGGTGCAGTCCGGCACGCTGAAGAAGGGCGACTACCTGGTCTGCGGCACCGAGTACGGCCGCGTGCGTGCGCTGTTCGACGAGAGCAGCCGCCAGGTCGACAGCGCCGGTCCGTCGATCCCGGTGGTGGTGCTGGGCCTGTCCGGCGTGCCCGAGGCCGGTGACGACTTCGTCGTCGTCGAGGACGAGCGCCTGGCCAAGGACGTGGCGCAGCAGCGCGAGACGAAGAAGCGCGAGAGCCGCCTGGTCAAGCAGGCCGGCAACCGCATGGAAGACATCATGGCGCAGATGGGCCAGGGCGAAGGCCAGCAGGTGCTCAACCTGCTGATCAAGGCCGACGTGCAGGGCTCGGTCGAGGCGCTGCGCGAGTCGCTGGTCGGCCTGTCCAACGATCTCATCCGCATCAACGTTGTGTCTTCCGGGGTCGGCGGCATCACCGAGTCCGACGCCACCCTGGCGGCCGCCTCCAAGGCCGTCATCATCGGCTTCAACGTGCGCGCCGACGCCTCCGCGCGCAAGGTCATCGAGGCCAACGGCCTGGACCTGCGCTACTTCTCGATCATCTACGACGTGATCGACCAGGTGAAGCAGGTGGCTTCCGGCCTGCTCGGCGTCGAAGTGCGCGAGGAGATCATCGGCATCGCCGAGGTGCGCGAGGTGTTCCGCAGTTCCAAGTTCGGCGCCGTGGCCGGTTCGATGGTCATCGAGGGCGTGGTCAAGCGCAACAAGCCGATCCGCGTCCTGCGCGACAACGTGGTGGTGTTCGAGGGCGAACTGGAATCGCTGCGCCGCTTCAAGGAGATCGTCGACGAAGTCCGCAACGGCACCGAATGCGGCATCGCGGTGAAGGCCTACAATGACGTCAAGCCCGGCGACCAGATCGAATGCTTCGAACGCATCGAGGTGCAGCGCACGCTGTAGCGCCGGATGGCGTTACAGCGTGCGCGGGATTCGGGATTGTGGGGGTTGGTGATTCGATTACAGCCGATCACCCCGACCGGTTCCGCCCCGTCTTTCCAATTGCCAATCCCCAATCCCGAATGCCATGAAGCGAAGCTTCACCCGCACAGACCGCGTTTCTGCCCAGCTCCGGCGTGACATCGGCACGCTGGTGCATGCGGCGGTGCGCGAGCACGATCTGCCGTCGGTCAGCGTGTCCGATGTCGAGGTCACGCGCGATCTGGCGCATGCCAAGGTGTTCGTCACCGCGTTGCAGAGCGAGCGTGCCGCCGAGGCGCTGTCGGCGCTGCGCGAGTTGGCCCCGGAGCTGCGCTTCCGGCTCGGCCAGACGGTGCGCATGCGCCATGTGCCGGAACTGCATTTCCAGTACGACGACTCGGTGGATCGCGGCGAGCGCATCGAGGCGCTGCTCCGCGACATCCAGCCCTGAGCGGCATGTCGCGCGCCAAGGCTCCGCGCCCGCGCACCGCCTGGCGGCGCGTCGACGGCATCCTGCTGCTCGACAAGCCGCCCGGCATCAGCTCCAACCAGGCGCTGCAACGTGTCCGTCACCTGCTGCGGGCGGAGAAGGGCGGCCACACCGGCGCGCTTGATCCGCTGGCGACCGGCCTCTTGCCGCTGTGCTTCGGTGAGGCGACCAAGATCGCCGGCATCCTGCTCGGCGCACGCAAGGCGTACCGGACCAGTGCCCGGCTCGGCGTCGTCACCGACACCGACGACGCCGATGGCCGACCGCTGCACACGGCGCCGGTGCCGGCGCTGGAACGGTCCCGGGTCGAAGCGCTGCTGGGCGATTTCATCGGCCACATCCGCCAGCGGCCGCCGCTGTATTCGGCGCTGAAGCGGGCAGGGCAGCCGTTGTACGCGCTGGCCCGGCGCGGCGAGACGCCACAGATCGACGAGCGCGAAGTCGAGGTGCAGGCGATCCGCCTGCTGACGCTGGACGCCGATACGCTGGAACTGGAGATCGAATGCGGATCGGGTTTCTACGTGCGCAGTCTGGTCCGCGACCTTGGCGAACGGCTGGGCTGCGGCGCGCATGTGCAGACGCTGCGCCGACTCTGGGTCGAGCCGTTCCACGCGCCGACCATGCTGACGCTGGAAACGCTGCAGGCGCTGGCCGAAGCCGGCGATGAGGCGCTGCTTGGCGCATTGCTGCCGCTGGAGGTCGGCCTGCCCGGATGGCGGCGGCTGAGTCTGGATGCCGCCGACAGCGCGCGCCTGCGCCAGGGCCAGCGCCTGCGCACGCAGGAAGCGCCCGGCGAGGTGCTGGCGCTGGATGAGACCGGCGCGGCGCTGGCGCTGGCCGAAGTCGGCAGTGACGGGCTTCTGGTTATCCGTCGCCTGTTCAATGCCGCCTGATGCGTGCGGATGCGACTTGCCGACACGGACTTTGACGCAATCCACGGAATATCGCTTGAGGGCAGGTGTTTGCGGCCGCTATAATTCGAAGGCTTTACATTTCCGTTTCACGACGGTTTCAACTGTCGCGAGCGGTTCTTGCGGCGGGTCATGTGGTGCCCGGGTCGTGTCGGCCCGAGGTTCCTGCGGGCCGCGCGTCTACAACCAACCGAGGTTCACATGTCCATCGACACCGGCAAGATCATCGAAGAATTCAAGCGTGGTCCCAATGACACCGGCTCCCCCGAAGTGCAGGTCGCCCTGCTCTCGGCCCGCATCGAACAACTCACCGGCCACTTCAAGGAGCACAAGCAGGATCACCACTCGCGTCGCGGCCTGCTGATGCTGGTCAACCAGCGTCGCTCCCTGCTCGGCTATCTGAAGAAGAAGGACGCCGAGCGCTATCGGACCCTGATCGAGCGTCTGGGCATCCGCCGCTGAGCCGGACCCCCATCGTGGCCGGTCCCGCGGACCGGTCCTCCGGCCGGTTCGCGGCCAGCTAGCAGACAAAGGCAGTCATAACGTGGCGAAAGCAACCAAGACGTTCCAGTACGGAGCGCACACAGTCACCCTCGAGACCGGCGAAATCGCCCGTCAGGCCAGCGGTGCCGTCGTCGTCAACATGGATGGCACCGTGGTCCTGGTCACCGCCGTCGCCGCCAAGTCGGCGCGAGAGGGCCAGGACTTCTTCCCGCTCACCGTCGATTACGTGGAGAAGTTCTACGCCGGCGGACGCATTCCCGGCGGCTTCTTCAAGCGCGAAGGCCGGCCGACCGAGAAGGAAACGCTGATCTCGCGGCTGATCGACCGCCCGATCCGCCCGCTGTTCCCGGAAGACTACAGGAACGAAGTGCAGATCATCGCCCAGGTGCTGTCGCTCAATCCCGAAGTGGACGGCGACATCCCGGCCCTGATCGGTGCCTCCGCCGCGCTGGCCCTGGCCGGCACACCGTTCCAGGGTCCGATCGGTGCCGCCAAGGTCGGTTACAAGGACGGCCAGTACCTGCTCAACCCGACCGCCAGCGAACTGAAGGAGTCACAGCTCGAACTGGTCGTCGCCGGCACCGCCAACGCCGTGCTGATGGTGGAATCCGAAGCCGCCCTGCTGAGCGAGGAAGTGATGCTCGGCGCAGTGACCTTCGGCCATCGCGAGATGCAGAAGGTGGTCAGCGCGATCAACGAGCTCACCGCCGAAGCCGGTGCCAGGACGTCGGCCTGGGTGGCCCCGGCCAAGAACGACACGCTGATCGGTGCGCTGAAGGAAGCCGTTGGCGGCAGGCTGGCCGATGCCTTCAAAATCCATGACAAGCTCCAGCGTCGCGACGCCATCGCCGCGATCAGGACCGGCGCGCTGGAACAACTGGCCGGCCGCGTTGAAGCCGAAGGCTGGGACAAGGCCGAACTGGCGAAGGAATTCGGCGAGCTGGAATACCGCACCATGCGCGACTCGGTGCTCGACACCAAGGTCCGCATCGACGGCCGTGCGCTGGACACCGTGCGCCCGATCACCGTCAAGGCCGGCGTCCTGCCGCGCACCCACGGCTCGGCGCTGTTCACCCGCGGCGAGACCCAGGCCATCGTCGTCACCACGCTGGGCACCGCGCGCGATGGCCAGATCATCGACGCCGTCGCCGGCGAGTACAAGGACAACTTCCTGTTCCACTACAACTTCCCGCCGTTCTCGGTGGGCGAGTGCGGCCGCTTCGGCGCGCCCAAGCGGCGCGAAATCGGCCACGGCCGCCTCGCCAAGCGCGGCGTGCTGGCGGTGATGCCGGCGCTGGAAGACTTCCCCTACACCGTGCGCGTGGTGTCGGAGATCACCGAGTCCAACGGCTCCTCGTCGATGGCCTCGGTCTGCGGCAGCTCGCTGGCGCTGATGGATGCCGGCGTGCCGGTCAAGGCACCGGTGGCGGGCATCGCCATGGGCCTGGTCAAGGAAGGTGATCGTTACGTCGTGCTGAGCGACATCCTGGGCGACGAGGACCACCTCGGCGACATGGACTTCAAGGTCGCCGGCAGCGCCGAGGGCATCTCCGCCCTGCAGATGGACATCAAGATCGACGGCATCACCGAAGAGATCATGAAGGCGGCGCTGGAGCAGGCGAAGAAGGGTCGTCTGCACATCCTCGACGAGATGGCCAAGGCGCTGACCACGCCGCGTTCGGAACTGTCCGAATTCGCTCCGCGCCTGCTCACCATCCGCATCCACCCGGACAAGATCCGCGAAGTGATCGGCAAGGGCGGCAGCACCATCCAGGCCATCACCAAGGAAACCGGCACCCAGATCGACATCCAGGATGACGGCACCATCGTCATCGCCTCGGTCAACCGTGCCGCTGCCGAAGCCGCCAAGGCGCGCATCGAGCAGATCACCTCCGATGTCGAGCCGGGCCGCATCTACGAGGGCAAGGTCGCCAAGATCATGGACTTCGGTGCCTTCGTCACCATCGCCCCCGGCAAGGACGGCCTGGTCCACGTCTCGCAGATTTCCAACGAGCGCGTCGAGAAGGTCTCCGACAAACTCAAGGAAGGCGACATCGTCAAGGTCAAGGTACTGGAAGTGGACAAGCAGGGCCGCATCCGCCTGTCCATGAAGGCCGTGCTGGAAGACAGCGCGGACTGATCCATCGCGTTCCGGTTGCAGCAGAAAGCGGGCTTCGGCCCGCTTTTTGTTTGCGCGCCGCAAACGGGTCGTCCGTTCAGGCCGCTGCCGACCCGAACCGCGCCGGGTCGACGACGCGAAGGCTTGTCCCGGATCATCGTTCCGAAACGACCCAACGCCTATACTTGCGCCCGAAGGCGCGGTCTGCGCGCCAACCGCTGGAGTACGCCGCATGACCTCATCCGATCCGTTCAAGGACCCGCTGGCCTTCGGTCGCCAGCTCTGGCAGCAGTGGAACGCCGCCACGCAGGCCGTTCAGCCGGCGCAGATGGCGAGCATGCCGATGCCGGACTGGAACTCGGCGCTGGGCCAGTGGGCCAAGCTGTTTGATCAGGAAGGCGGCGATGCGCGCCGGGCGGCGGACAAGCTGGCGGCACACGGGCAGCAATTCTTCTCGCTGATGCAGGCGCTGCTGCCGGCGGCGGCGCGGCACAACGGCGCGCCCGATCTCGCCGCGCTGTGGAGGCGCGGTCTGGGCGACGGCAATCCGATGCTCGATGCGCTGCGCCAGGTCGGTGCCGAAGGCGCGCGCGGCTGGGAGCAGTGGTTCGGCCTCGCCCAAACCGCCGCCGCGCCGCTGCACAACGACTGGACCGCCGCACTGAACCTGCCGGCCTTCGGCATGGCACGCGAGCGTCAGCAGGAGTTCAACGCCTGGTTGCTGGCGCAGTCCGCCTACGCCGAGGCGGTGCAGGCCTACCAGCAGTTGCTGGCCAAGGCCAACGAGCAGGGCATGCAGCGTTTCGAGTCCAAGCTGGCCGAGCGCAGCGAACCCGGCAGGCAGATCGACTCGATGCGCGCGCTGTTCGATCTCTGGGTGGATGCGGCCGAGGAAGCCTATGCCCAGATCGCCATGTCGCCGGAGTTCCGCGACGCCTATGGCGAACTGGTGAACTGCCAGATGCGCGTCAAACAGTTGCAGAACAAGGCCATCGAGCGATTGGCGGCCGAGGCCGGCATGCCGACCCGCAGCGAACTGGACGGCGTCCTGCAACGCCTGCGCGCGCTGCAACGCGAGGTACGCCAGTTGCGCGAACGCCCGACACCGGCCGACACGGCGATCAACGACGCGCCCGCTGATGCGTCCTCCGATGCGCCCGAGGCAGCGCCCGCTGCCCGGCCCGTGCGCAAGCCCGCGCGCGCCGCCAAGTCTGCTGTGCCGGCCAAGCCTGCCGCAAAGGCATCCGCCACCAAGGCCAAGTCCAAGCGCCCGCCCGCCCGTGGCGATGCTCCCCCGGCCGGCAAGGCCAAGGCCGCCGCGCCGCGCCGTCGCGCCTGATCAACGAGGACACCCAGCATGTATTCCCCGCTCAAGGTCACGCCGCAATCGCTGATGCAGGAAGCCCTGCGCATGCAGGACAAGCTTTCTTCCGGACTGGACAGCCTGCGTCAGGTCGGCGACCACGATTACGGCGTCACCCCGAAGGAAGCCGTGCATCGCGACGGCAAGGCAGTGTTGTATCGCTATCGCGGCGAGTCGACACCGACGCAGAAAACGCCGCTGCTGATCGTCTACGCGCTGGTCAACCGGCCGTACATGGTCGACCTGCAGGAAGACCGTTCCATCGTCCGCAACCTGCTCGCCGCCGGCCACGATGTCTACCTGATCGACTGGGGCTATCCCGACCCGTCCGACCGCCTGACCGACCTCGACGACTACATCAACGGCATCATCCGCGGCTGCGTGCTGCACATCCTGCGCAGCCACGGACTGAAGTCGCTGAACCTGCTCGGCGTCTGCCAGGGCGGCGCGTTCTCGCTGTGCTATGCCAGCATCTATCCGGACAGCGTGAAGAACCTGATCACCATGGTCACCCCGGTGGATTTCCACACTCCGGACAACATGCTCTCGCACTGGACGCGCGGCATGGACATCGACCTGTTCGTCGATACCCTCGGCAACGTGCCCGGCGACCTGATGAACTGGTGCTACCTCACGCTGAAGCCCTGGCGGCTCAACGTGCAGAAATACCTCGGTCTGATCGACATCCTCGACGAGCCGGACGAACTGCGCAATTTCCTGCGCATGGAGAAATGGATTTTCGACTCGCCCGACCAGGCCGGCGAAGCCTTCCGCGAATTCATCCGCGAGTTCTACCAGGGCAACAAGCTGATCGAGGGCGGGCTGGAAATCGGCGGCAAGCCAGTCGATCTGGCCCGTGTCAGCATGCCGGTGCTCAACATCTTCGCCGAACAGGACCACCTGGTACCGCCGTCCGCCTCGCGCGCGCTGGCCAACGTGGTCGGCAGTGATGACTACACGGAATTGAGTTTCCGGGGAGGCCATATCGGCATCTACGTCTCCGGCCGCGCCCAGCGCGAAGTGCCGCCGGCGATTGATCGCTGGTTGCGGGAGCACTCCGGCTGAGAGCCTTTGGGGTTTCGGCTTCATCCGCCTGACTGTTGTGCTGTCGTCGGGGTTTCGTCCGCCTCGGCGGCGGCCGAGTCACTTTTCTTTGTTTCGCCAAAGAAAAGTGACCAAAAGAAAGGCGACCCGGGCATCGCGCCGTTGCCATCGACAAGCGTCAAGGCCAGCATCCATCCTTGGAGCGCCTACCTGCCCGCACATCCTTGTGCGGGCGTCCGCCGGGATGTTCCGCCTGATGGCGAAACATCAAGTCCCGGCTCACCCTGCGCTACTCGCCAGCTTCGGGCCGGCGCAAACTCGGCCATCCATGGCCTCGAACATTCGCGCCTTTTCCCCGAAGCCGGCTGCGTTGCTCGGCGCGATGACGGGCGGTGGAAGCGAAGAGCAAGAGCAAAGAGCTGAGAACAAGAGCGAAGGGCAAAGCCGAAGCCGGTTCCGTGTAGGTCGGCTCAAGCCGCGAAGCGGTGGAGCCGACAAAGGCTTGAAATCCCCCACACCCGTTCGCGCTGAGGTATCGAAGCGCATGCCAGAACGCTTTGGTACACCGCAGGCGGACTTGCTCTGAACTGGCCGAAGGATCCACAGGTTCGGGCATACGCTTCGATACCTCAGCGCGAACGGGTGTGGGGGGGGATTCCGGCGCTTCAGAAGCGCGACAACCTGTGGTGTGCCGGCTCCTGCTCCGGCTCTTGCCCTTACTCTTGACCTTCACCCCCCCTGCACCGCGCCGAGTAGCGCAGGCAAGCGGCGGGGAAAGGCGCGAATGTTCGAGGCCATGGATGGCCGAGTCCGCGCCGGCCGCCGGTTGCCGAGCAACGCAGGGAACATCGCTTGCTTCGCAAGCGATGCGCGGTGCCGGGGTGGCCTTCTCTTTGGTTACTTTCTCTGGGCAAGCAGAGAAAGTCACTCGGCCGCCGCCGAGGCGGACGAAACCCGGCTGCAGCACAACAGTCAGGCGAATGAAGCCGAACGCACTCCAATTCGACCCGCTCAAGCAGCACCGAAAGACCACTGCAAGGCATGCCCACCGAAAACCACAGAGCCGGGCACACCCGACCCAGGTGTCCTCAGAAACTCATGAACTGCCCGCCGTTGACCGGAATCAGGGCACCAGTGAGATAACCGGCATCCTCGGCGCAGAGGAAATCGACGACGCGGGCGATGTCATCGGGCTGACCCATGCGGCCGACCGGGATGCCGGCGATGATCTGCTGGCGGATGTCCTCGCGGATGGCGCGGGTCATGGTGGTGTCGATATAGCCCGGGGCGACGCTGTTGACGGTGACGCCGTAACGCGCGGTTTCGCGCGCCAGCGACATGCTGAAGCCATGCATGCCGGCCTTGGCCGCGGCGTAGTTGGTCTGCCCGAACTGGCCGGTCTGCGCGTTCACCGAGCTGATGTTGACGATGCGGCCGTAGCCGCGCGTGCACATGCCGTCGACCACCTGGCGGCACAGGTTGAACACGCTGTGCAGGTCGACGCCGAGCACGGCGTCCCACTGCGCGCGGGTCATCTTGCGCAAGGTGGCGTCGCGGGTGATGCCGGCGGCGTTGACCAGCACGTCGAGCGGGCCGTGGTGCGCTTCGATGTTGGCGACCAGGCGCGCGCAGTCGTCGAAATCGCCGACATCGGCAGGCATGAAATGGACATCGCGGCCGTCCAGCGCGGCGTGGAAGGCGGCGACTGCTTCGTCGCGGCCGGGAAGGTCGACCGCGATGACCCGATGCTGGCGGCTCAGCCGCGCGCAGATGGCGGTGCCGAGACCGCCGATGCCGCCGGTGACGACGGCCAATCGTTTGCAATCCATGGAAACCTGCTTGGATGATGCGAGGATGGTGCGGCGCGACGAGGCAGCGGGTCGATCAGGCGATGCGGCGGGCTTGCGCCGCCGTCAGCGGGCCGAGGTCTTGCCCGGCCCGCGAGCGCCGCGCGACGGCTCCGGCGGCGTCTGCGGCATGCTCGAGCGCAGGCTGCCGAGCAGGCTCTGCTGCAACTGCTTCCACATGTCGATGTTGCGCTCGGTGAGCTGGTTGAGCATCGAGAACGGCGTCTGCCCGACCAGGTTGTTGATCTGCGAGCGGAACTGCGACTGCTGCTCCATGAAAAGCTGCATGCTGCGCTCCAGATAGGTTGCCATGAAGCCCTGCAGCGAATCGCCGTAGAAGCGGATGATCTGGCTGAGCATCTGCGTCGACAGCATCGGCTGGCCGTCCTGTTCGTGCTCGGCGATGATCTGCAACAGCACCTGACGGGTCAGGTCTTCGCCGCTCTTGGCGTCGCGGACCTCGAACTCCTCGTTGTCGACGATCAGCTGCCGGACATCCTCCAGCGTGATGTAGCTGGAGATCTCGGTGTCGTAGAGACGGCGGTTGGGATATTTCTTGATGATGCGCGTACTGGCCATGCCTGGCAGGTCCTCCCGGATCGTGCGGCGCAGCATGGCTCAGCGTGCGCCGCCTTGCAACCCGCGCCGCGCTGCGTCGTCGGCGCGGATCGGCGCGCCGAACGACGAGCGGGCGGATTCAGGCGAGCGCCGGGTCGTTCCAGCCCGGGCGCGGGGCGAAGCGCGGGCCGTGGCGCTGGGCGAGCTGTTCCAGCCGCGCCTTCAGCTTGCCGGCGCCGACGCTGCGGATGTGCTGGATCGGGCCGCCTCGGAACGGCGCAAAGCCGGTGCCGAAGATCACGCCGGCGTCGAGCAGGTCGGCATCGGCGACCACGCCGTCATGCAGGCAGGCCACCGCCTCGTTGAGCAGGGCGAGGATCAGCCGGTCTTCCAGGTCTTCCGGCGCAACGTAGTCCGCCGGCACTTCCGGGCGCACTGGCTTGCCGTCCTTCCAGGCGTACAGGCCCTGGCCGTCCTTCTTGCCACGCCGGCCCTCGCTGACGGTGAAGGCGGCCGGCAGTTCCTGGCCGTGGAAGTCGGCCATGATCCTGCCGACGCTGGCGGCGACGTCGAGGCCGACCGTGTCGACCAGTTCGATCGGCCCCATCGGCATGCCGAAGTTGAGCGCCGCCTTGTCGATCAGCGGGCCGGGCACGCCCTCGGAGAAGCACAGGATGGCCTCCTGCATATATGGCGCGAGGATGCGGTTGACCAGAAAGCCCGGCGTGCCGGCGACCGGCACCGGCAGCTTGTCGATGGCGCGGCAGAAGGCGGCCAGGCGGCGCTCGGTTTCCACGTCCATGGCGTCGTGGCGGACGATCTCGACCAGCGGCATCAGCGCCACCGGGTTGAAGAAGTGCAGGCCGGCGAAGCGTTGCGGTGCCTTCAGCCCTTCGCGCAGGTCGGTCAGGGCGATGGAACTGGTGTTGCTGGTCAACAGGGCGTCCGGCTTCAGCGTTTCCTCGGCTTTGGCGAACAGCGCGCGCTTGGCCTCCAGGTTCTCGTAGATCGCCTCGATGACGAGGTCGGCGTCGGCCACGCCGCGGCCTTCGACATCGGCCTTCAGGCGGGCGGCGGTGCGGGCGCGGGCGTCCTCGCGTTTGACCTTGCGCTCGAACAGTGTGGCGGCGCGGGACAGCGCCGGGTCGATGAACTTCTGCTCGCGGTCCTGCAAGGTGGTGTCGAAGCCGCGCAGGGCACTCCAGGCGGCGATGTCGCCGCCCATCACGCCGGCACCGACCACGTGCACGCGCTGGATGCCGTGCTCCTTGCCACCCAGCGACTTCAGCCGGTCCTGCAGGAAGAACACGCGGATCAGGTTGCGCGCCGTGCTGGTCTGGGCCAGTTTGCTGACTGCTCGCGCTTCCACTTCCAGCCGCCTGCGCACGCCGCCGCCGCTGCGCTTCCAGGCATCGATCAGGGCGAACGGCGCGGGGTAATGCGCCTTCTTCGCCTTGCGCGCGACCTGCTTGACCAGCATCGGTGCCAGCGCCTGGCGCACCGGCCACAGGTTGGTCGCCCAGGCGCTGGCGCGCTGCTTGAGCGGGCGGGTCGCGCCGCGCTTGAGCAGTTCGACCGCGGCATCCAGCAGCAGGGCCGGCTCGGCCACCTTGTCGACCAGGCCGATGGCGCGGGCATTGCTGGCCGACAGGCTGCGTCCGCTCAGCATCATGTCCATCGCCGCCGGCGCGCCGACCAGGGCCGGCAGGCGCACGCTGCCGCCCCAGCCGGGATAGATGCCGAGCTTCACCTCGGGCAGGGCGATGCGGGTGCTGTCGTGGTTGCTGGCGATGCGGTAGCGGCAGGCCAGCGCCAGTTCGGTGCCGCCGCCCATGCAGTGGCCGTGGATGGCGGCCACGGTCGGGCAGGGCAGTTCGGCGATGCGCTGGAACACGCCCTGGCCGTAGCGGATGGACTCCAGCACATTGCCCTGCTTGTCGAACTCGACGAATTCGCTGATGTCGGCCCCGGCGATGAAGCCGGCCGGCTTGTCGGAACGGAACACCACGCCGGCCGGTTTCTCGATGGCGATGCGTTCCAGCGCCTGGTCGAGCTCCTGCAGTACCGCCTGGGCCAGGGTGTTGGCGCTGGCACCGTCGCGGTCGAGGGACATCACCAGCACGCGGTCGGGCCGCCAGTCGTGTTTCCAGTGCTTGAATTTGAGACCGTCGAACATCGCTGTTTCCTCGCGCGGGCGCCACCTCGCAGGCGGCAATCGGCTTATGATCCGGGCAGGGCGTCATGGCGGTCAATGCGGCGACGTATGTTGGCCGCCGCCGTTTCGATGCCGGACCGTGAACTTATCCTGCGGCGACCTGTCTGACCGCCCGGCCCCAGACTGGCCGCCCCATGCTGTGGAGAACTGCCCCGGATGGGCGACAACGAACTGGACCAAGCGCTGGTCAAGCGCGTGCAAAGCGGCGAGAAACACGCCTTCGACCTGTTGGTGCGCAAGTACCAGCACCGGCTGACCAGCGTGATCTCGCGCTATATCCACGATTGGAGCGAGGCGCAGGACGTCGCCCAGGAAAGCTTCATCCGTGCCTATCGCGCCATCGGCAATTTTCGCGGCGACAGCCAGTTCTACACCTGGCTGTACAAGATCGCCGTCAACACGGCGAAGAACTGGCTGGTATCGCAGGGCCGCCGGCCGCCCACCGACGACATCGACGCCACCGACGCCGTGCAGTACGACGCCGGCTCGCGGCTGCGCGACACCGACACCCCCGAGCATGAATTGATGCGTCACGAGGTGGAACAAACCGTCGCCCGCACGGTCGAAGCCCTGCCCGACGAACTGCGCATGGCGATCACCCTGCGCGAGGTCGACGGGCTGAGTTACGAGGAAATCGCCGAAACCATGGGTTGTCCCATCGGCACGGTGCGTTCGCGGATTTTCCGCGCCCGCGAGGCGATCGACCTGCAATTGCGTCCACTGCTCGACAACCAGCGAGTCCGCTCATGAACGAGACCCCCAGCCAGCAGCTCTCCGCCCTGATCGACGGTGAACTCGATTCCCACAACGCTCGCTTCCTGCTGCGACGGATGAACGCCGACGAGGCGCTTTCCGCCCACTGGACGCGTTGGCATCTGGCGCGCGCCTGCCTGCGAGGCGAGTTCGTCGCGCCGTTGCGCAGCGATTTCGCCCAGGGCATTGCCGCCGCGCTGGCCACGGAAGCCGCGCCGCGGCGTTCCATCGGCGGTCGCGTGCTGCATTGGTCGGCGGGCATGGCGGTGGCGGCCTCGGTGGCGGTGGCGGCGCTGCTGATGGTGCCGCGCGTCAGCGGGCCGGAGATGGCCCCGGCCGACAACTTTGCGGCGACACCATCGACAGCGCCGGCCCAGGTGGCGGCTTCGCCGCTGACCGAGCGCGACCTGCGACCCGATCTCGGCCGGGTCGCGCACACCGTGGCCGCCGGCACCGATGCGCGCAGCCTGGGGCCGGCGATCCGGCTCGATCCGCAGGTCGACGTCTATCTGCGCCGGCATGGCATGGCGGTGCAGCGGCATGGCGAAACCGGCTTCGTCCCGTATCTGCCGGTGGCCGCGCCGCAGCGTCCCTGGAGCATGCTGCCGACCGTGGAAACGTCCTCCGAACCGGCTCATTGATGTCCCGTTTTCCGCCGTGCCATCGCGCTGACCCGTTTCCGGCGCTGCGCCGCGTCGCGCTGGCCGCCCTCTGCGCGCTGGCGATCTGTCTGCCGCTGGCGACCACCTGGGCCGAGGAGGTCGCGGTCGAGGGTCCGAGCGCGCAGGATTGGCTGGAGCGCATGAATGCGGCGCTGTCGCAGCGGCCGTATCGCGGCACGCTGGTGTATGTCCGCGATGGCCGGCTGGACGCGCTGCGCATCGTCCACCAGCCTGCCGCCGGCGGCATCGGCGAGCGTCGCCTGAGTACGCTCAGCGGCGAGGCGCTGGAAGTGGTCGCGCGCGCCGATGGGCTGCGTTTTCTCGATGGCGAGGGCCATGCTGGCTGGCAGGGCGGCAGCGCGGCTTTACCGTCGGCACCGCGCGCGGTGCGTCCGCTGCCGGCGCTGTATGAGCTGCATCTGGCCGGTGCCGACCGGATCGCCGACCGCTCGGCGCAGGTGATCGAAATCCGCGCCCGCGACGGCTTCCGCTACGGTCATCGGCTGTGGCTGGACCGGCACAGCGGCCTGCCGCTGAAGTCGGCCTCGCTGGGCTCCGATGGCCGGGTCGTCGAGCAGTTGATGTTCACCGAGGTGCAGATCGATCCGCCGCTGCCGCCGTCCGCCGCGCTGCCGGTCGCGCCGGCGGTCGCGCCCAACGTGCCCGATGCGCCCTGGCAGGTGCTGGATGCGCCGGAAGGTTTCGCCCTCGCCCTGGTCGATGCCGGCCCGTCCGTGCATCTGCTCTACAGCGATGGCGTGGCGCATGTGTCGGTGTACGTGGAAGCGCTGTCGGCGCAGCAGCCGACCGTGTCCGGTGCCTTCGGGCGCGGCGCGTTGCAGGGCTTCGGGCGGATTGCCCACGGTCGCCAGGTGGTGGTGGTGGGCGATGTGCCGGCAGCCACCGTCGAGCGCTTCGCCCAGGGCGTGACGCCGGCGACGCGCTGAGCGCCTTGCAAGCGCGGCAACCCGCCACGATCTTGAATGGCAGTCGGAACTTTCCCCGGCGCGTTCCCTCCAAGGGCTCTCGCCCAAGGGCGTCCTGCGCGGCTCCGGCAAGCGCCGGCCGCAGGGGCCCCGCGCCCTCATCCATCCCTCTTCAGGAGAGCGTCATCGTGTCGAATCATTCGATCCGTCTTGCCGCCGCCGCGCTGTTTGCGCTGGGCTTTGCCGGTACCGTGTCGCCGGCGCAGGCATCGCTTCCCGACTTCACCGAACTGGTCGAACAGGCCAGCCCGGCGGTAGTCAACATTTCCGCCACCCGCAGCGCCGAGGCCGCCGCTCGCGAAATGCAGGAGCAGCAGGAGGAAATCCCCGAGATTTTCCGCCGTTTCTTCGGCCAGCCGGGGATGCCGCAGATGCCGCGCGAGCGCACCTCGCTGGGCACCGGCTTCATCATCAGCGCCGACGGCTATCTGCTGACCAACCATCACGTGGTCGGCGGTGCCGACGAGGTGTTCGTGCGCCTCACCGACCGTCGTGAGCTCCAGGCCAAGGTGGTCGGCAGCGACGAGAGCAGTGACGTCGCCCTGCTGAAGATCGAGGCCGACAACCTGCCGGTGCTGCAGACGGGCGACTCTGCCTCGCTCAAGCGCGGCCAGTGGGTGGTCGCCATCGGTTCGCCGTTCGGCTTCGAGCAGTCGGTGACCGCCGGCATCGTCAGCGCCGTCGGCCGCACCTCGCAGATGGCCGGGCAGCAGTACGTGCCGTTCATCCAGACCGACGTGGCGATCAATCGTGGCAACTCCGGCGGTCCGCTGCTGGACACGCAGGGCCGGGTGGTCGGCATCAACTCGCAGATCTTCTCCAATACCGGCGGTTTCATGGGCGTGAGCTTCGCCATTCCCATCGAGACGGCGATGAACGCCGCCGATCAGCTGAAGGAAAAGGGTTACGTCGCCCGTGGTCTGCTTGGCGTCACCTTCCAGGAGATCACCCGCGCCGATGCGCAGGCGCTGGGCCTGCCGCGCACCAGCGGTGCGCTGGTCAGCGGTTTCAGCAAGGATTCCGCCGCGCAGAAAGCCGGCATCCGCCGTGGCGACGTGATCATCGGCTACAACGGCGTGGAAATCCTGCGCTCCGGCGAACTGCCGCCGCTGGTCGGTGCCACCGCGCCGGGCACACGGGTGACGCTGAAGGTGTTCCGCGACGGCAAGACGCTGGATATTCCGGTGGTGATCGGCGAACTGCCGCGCGATGCGGTGGCCGAGGCTGCCAAGTCCGGCAGCGGTGGGGAGGTCGCCGGCAACCCGCTGGGCATCGTGGTCGAGAACATCGACGCCGAGCAGCGTCAGGCGCTGGAACTGTCATCCGGCGAGGGCGTGGTGATCAGCCGCGTGCTCGGATCGGCCGCCCAGCGCGCCGGCCTGCGCGGTGGCGACGTGGTGTTGATGGTGGGGCGCAAGGCGGTCGGCAGCGTCGCCGCCTTCAACGCGGCGCTGAAGGACGCCAAACCCGGCGATCCGGTGATGCTGCTGGTGCAGCGCGGCGGCAACAGCCAGTTCGTCACCGTCACCGTGCCCGGCGAAGCGGAGTGAGCGACCGCCGCCCGCCGGCGGCAGGCTGACCACAGCGGGAGGCTGCCGCGTTCACCGCGCGGCAGCCCGGCGGGTGAACGCCGCGCCCGCACCAATCCCCGCTGGTACCTCCGGCTGTGAGACAATCGCTCGTTTTCGCGCCGTACTTGCCTTGCCTCCATGCAGCTGATCCGCAACTTTTCCATCATCGCCCACGTCGACCACGGCAAGTCCACGCTGGCCGACCGCATCATCCAGTTGTGCGGTGGCCTGACCGCGCGCGAGATGGAATCGCAGGTGCTTGACAACAACCCGATCGAGCGCGAGCGCGGCATCACCATCAAGGCGCAGTCGGTGTCCCTGCCGTACCTGGCCGACGATGGCCAGACCTACCAGCTCAACTTCATCGACACCCCCGGGCACGTCGATTTTTCCTACGAAGTCAGCCGTTCGCTGGCCGCCTGCGAGGGCGCGCTGCTGGTGGTGGATGCGGCCCAGGGCGTCGAGGCGCAATCGGTGGCCAACTGCTACACCGCCGTCGAGCAGGGCCTGGAAGTGATTCCGGTGCTGAACAAGATCGACCTGCCGACGGCTGACCCGGAGCGGGTCAAGAAGGAGATCGAGGCGGTCATCGGCATCGATGCCGGCGACGCCGTCGAGGTCAGCGCCAAGACCGGCCACAACGTGCGCGCCGTGCTGGAAGCCATCGTCGCCCGCATCCCGCCGCCGGCACCGCGCCCCGGCGATGCCCTGCAGGCGCTGATCATCGACTCCTGGTTCGACAACTACCTCGGTGTGGTGTCGCTGGTGCGGGTGATGCAGGGCGAGCTGAAGGCCGGCGACAAGATCAAGGTGATGTCCACCGGGCGCACGCACCAGGTCGACCAGGCCGGCGTGTTCACGCCCAAGCGCAAGGTCACCGGCCGACTCGGATCGGGCGAGGTCGGCTGGGTCACTGCCAGCATCAAGGACGTGCACGGCGCGCCGGTCGGCGACACGCTCACCCTGGCCGCCAAGCCGGCGGAAGCGCCGTTGCCGGGCTTCCAGGAAATGCAGCCGCGCGTCTTCGCCGGCCTGTTCCCGGTCGACGCCGACGATTACCCCGACCTGCGCGAGGCGCTGGAAAAGCTGCGCCTCAACGACGCCGCGCTGCGCTTCGAGCCGGAAAGTTCGGAGGCGATGGGCTTCGGCTTCCGCTGCGGCTTCCTCGGCATGCTGCACCTGGAAATCGTGCAGGAGCGGCTGGAGCGCGAGTACGACCTCGATCTGGTCACCACCGCGCCGACCGTGGTCTACGAACTGCTCGGCACGGATGGCGAGGTGACGCCTCTGGACAACCCGGCCAAGCTGCCACCCAGTTCCAGGATCGCCGAGGTCCGCGAGCCGATCATCCTCGCCAACATCCTGACCCCGCCCGACCACGTCGGCGCGGTGATCAAGCTGTGCGAGGAAAAGCGCGGCGTGCAGAACGGCATCCAGTACCTCGGCAGCCAGGTGCAGGTCAGCTACGAACTGCCGATGGCCGAAGTAGTGCTGGATTTCTTCGACCGCCTGAAGTCGGTGTCGCGTGGCTATGCCTCGCTGGACTACCACTTCGTGCGTTTCGAGGCCGGCCCCTTCGTGCGCCTGGACGTGCTGATCAACGGCGACCGCGTCGACGCGCTGTCGACCATCGTCCATCGCTCCACCGCCGACCGTCGCGGCCGCGATGTCTGCGAGAAGATGCGCGAACTGATCCCGCGGCAGATGTTCGATGTCGCCATCCAGGCCGCCATCGGCTCGCAGATCATTTCCCGCTCCACGGTGAAGGCGCTGCGCAAGAATGTGCTGGCCAAGTGCTACGGCGGCGACGTTTCGCGCAAGCGCAAGCTGCTGGAGAAGCAGAAGGAAGGCAAGAAGCGGATGAAGTCGGTCGGCCGGGTCGACATTCCGCAGGAAGCCTTCCTCGCCGTGCTGCAGGTGGACAGCAAGTGAGTCACCCGCAGCGTTTCGTCCGCGACCTCGCCGAGACGTCGCCACCCGCCACCGTCAGGAGTTCCGTGTGAGCGCCGATTACGCCCTCATCCTCGTCGCCCTGTGCGCCCTGACCGGCGTCATCTGGCTGATCGATGCCCTGTTCTTCGCCCGTCGGCGCGCCGCCGCAGCGGCCGAACTGGCTGCCCGCAGTGGTGGCGCGGTGGCCGTCGAGGCCCCGCGCGAGCCGCTGATCGTCGAGTACGCGCGCTCGTTCTTCCCGCTGATCCTGATCGTGCTGGTGATCCGCTCGTTCATCGTCGAGCCGTTCCGCATCCCCTCCAACTCGATGATGCCGACGCTGTTGACCGGCGACTTCATCCTGGTCAGCAAGTTCTCCTATGGCCTCAAGTTGCCGGTGCTGGATACCGAAATCATCCCGGTCGGCCAGCCGGAGCGCGGCGACGTGGTGGTGTTCCGCTATCCGCTCGACCCGGCGCAGGACTACATCAAGCGCGTGGTCGGCCTGCCCGGCGACGTCGTCCTCTACCAGGACAAGCGCTTGTTCGTCAACGGCGAGGAAATCGTCTCCACCCCGGTCGCCAGCTATGTCGGCGTCGGCAGCGGGCGCGAGATGACCGGCGCGCAACTGCGCGAGGAAACGCTGGGCGAGGCCGCCCATCAGATCCTGATCCGTCCCAACGCCATCGGCCACGCCGGCGAAGGCCAGTGGACGGTGCCGCCCGGGCATTACTTCGTCATGGGCGACAACCGCGACAACAGCCAGGACAGCCGCTTCTGGGACTTCGTCCCGGAGGAGAACATGGTCGGTCCGGCGGTGCTGGTCTGGATGAACTGGGACAGCCGCAACGGCGGCATCGATTTCGGCCGGCTCGGAACCGTCATACACTAGGGGCGCGGGCCTGGCCCGGTTTGCTGGTTCCACCACTGGGGGTGTTTCGATGATCGTCAATCGCAATCAGCGCGGCATGAGTCTGGTCGGTTTCCTGCTGGTGTTGTCGCTGTTCGGCTTCTTCGCCTTCCTCGCCATGCGGCTGTTCCCGGTTTATTCCGAATACCGCGACGTGGTCAGCGACATGAACGGCCTCAAGGCCGAGGCCGGTGCCGCCGCGATGTCGCCGCAGCAACTGCGCGACCGCCTGTTCCGGCGCTTCTACGTGTCCTACGTGGAGAGCGTGAAGCCCGAGCACGTCAGCTTCAACCGCGACAAGGGCTACAACATGACCGTCAAGTACGAGGTCCGCAAACCCTTGATGTACAACCTCGACTTCGTCGCCAAGTTCGAGCACAGCGTCAACTTCGAGAAGTGACGGGTGGCGGTTGTCGCCTTCGGCCATCGTTTTGCCGATGCGGAACTGCTGCGTCGCGCGCTGACCCATCGCAGCCTTGGCGCGCGCAACAACGAGCGGCTGGAGTTTCTCGGCGACGCCCTGCTGGGCTGCATCATGGCCGAGGCGCTGTTCGCGCGCTGGCCGAAGGCCGATGAGGGTGCCCTGACCCGCGCCCGCGCCGCCTTGGTGCGCGAATCCTCGCTGGCCGAGGTGGCCCGTGCGCTGCGCCTGGGCGAGCAGATCGTGCTCGGTCCCGGTGAACTGAAGAGCGGCGGCAGCCGGCGTGATTCGATCCTCGCCGATGCGCTGGAGGCGGTGGCGGCGGCGATCTACCTGGATGCCGGATTCACCGCCTGTCGCGAGCGCGTACTGGACTGGTTTTCCGCCGCGCTGGCCGCGTTGCAGCCGGAGGCGCTGGAGAAAGACGCCAAGACGCAATTGCAGGAATGGTTGCAGGGTCGGCAACTGCCCCTGCCCGGTTACGAGTTGATCGACACCCGCGGTGAGGAGCACGAACGGATCTTCGTGGCGCGCTGCATGGTGGCGACGCTGGACGTTTTCGCCGATGGCGAGGGCGGGTCGCGGCGGCAAGCCGAGCAGGCGGCGGCGGCGCAGGTGATGCGGACATTGCAGGAGAGCGGACAATGAGCGACAACGCCACGGTGCCGGGTTCGGCGCGCAGCGGCATGGTGGCCGTGCTCGGCCGCCCCAATGTCGGCAAGTCGACCCTGATCAACGCCCTGGTCGGCTTTCGCATCAGCATCGTCTCGCCGCGCCCGCAGACCACCCGGCATCGCATCCTCGGCATTTCCAGCCTGCCGCAGGGACAGCTCGTCTATGTCGACACGCCGGGCCTGCACGCCGGCGGCAAGCGGGCGATGAACCGCTACATGAACCGCGCCGCCATCGGCGCGCTGGAAGGCGTGCAGGCCGGCTTGCTGGTGGTCGAGGCCGGGCAGTGGCGCGAGGAGGACGAGCGCGCCTTCAAGGTGCTGGCCGACAGCCCGCTGCCGCGCGTGCTGGCGATCAACAAGGTCGATCTGGTCAAGGACAAGTCGTCGCTGTTGCCGTACCTCGCGCGGGTCGGCGAGGGCCGGGGGTTTTCCGCCATCGTGCCGGTGTCGGCGCGCAAGGGCGTCGGCCTCGACGATCTGCAACGCCGGCTGCTCGAACTGATGCCGGAGGGCGAACCGCTGTACGGCGAGGACGAGGTCACCGATCGCAGCGAGCGCTTCCTGGTCGCCGAACTGGTGCGCGAGCAACTGATGCGCCAACTGGGCGACGAATTGCCGTATTCGAGCACGGTGGAGATCGAGCACTTCGAGGAGGAAGGCCGGCTGCTGCGCCTGCACGCCGTGGTCTGGGTCGAGCGCGAAGGGCAGAAGGCGATCGTCGTCGGCAGCGGCGGCGAGCGCATGCGCGCCATCGGCCAGGCGGCGCGGCTGGCGATGGAAAAACTGCTCGGTCGCAAGGTGTTTTTGCAACTGTGGTGCAAGGTGCGCGAGAACTGGTCGGACGACGAAGCGCAGTTGCGTCGCTTCGGCTATGGCGACTGAGTCGCCGGACGCGCCGCAACCGGCCTGGGTGCTGCACGCCCGGCCCTATCGCGAAACCAGCCTGCTGGTGGAGGCGCTGACCCTGCATGGCGGCCGGCTGGGCTTCGTCGCCCGTGGCGTGCGCGGCCCCAGGGGCCATGCCCTGCGCGCCGCGTTGCAACCGTTCCAGCCGTTGACGCTGAGCCTGCGCGGGCGTGGCGAACTGGCCACCCTGGCCGCGGCCGAAGTCCACGACGCCGCCCTGCGACTGAGCGGCGACAGCCTCCTGGCGGCGTTCTACGTCAACGAACTGGTGCTGCGCCTGCTGCCGCGCCAACTGCCGAGCGGCGAGGTGTTCTGGCGTTACGCGCTGTGTCTCAACGCGCTGGCCGAGGGTTCCGAACTGGCCTGGACCCTGCGCTGCTTCGAGCGCGACCTGTTGGTGCTGCTCGGCCATGCGCCCAGCTTCGAGGTCGACGGCATCGCCGGGGCGGCGGTCGACGCGCAGGGCTGGTATCGGCTGGAGCCGGAACGCGGCCTGGTTCCGGCCCCGCCCGGCAGCGCGGCGGCCATTCCCGGACGCGCCTTCGTCGCCCTGCGCGGCGACCGGCCGCCGGATGCGGCCGTGCTGCGCGAAGTGCGCGGCGTGATGCGGCAACTGATCGCCTTCCAGCTTGGCGGTCGCCCGCTGCGCACCCGGCGCGTGCTGGCCGAACTGGGCGCGGTGCGCAGCGCCGGACCGTCGCCCTCCGAACCGTAGCGACCGTTGCCCGGCTGTCGCAGCCGGAGTATCCGATCGCGCTGCCTCCTACAGAATCCGATCCAGCGCGGCAAGGAAATCGGCACGCGCGCCGGGCAACGCATCGACGTTGCCGGTGCCGAGCGCGCCATCCAGCCGGCGGCTGGCGGCGGCCAGGCGCGCGGCACCGCAGAAGCCGCAGGAGGCGCGCAGACGATGCAGCACGGCGCGGGCGTCGTCGTGGGCATCGGCGTCGAGCGCGGCGAGGATGTGCTGCCGCTGCATCGGCAGTTCCTTGCGCAACAGCTCGCGCAGGGCGGTGACGATGGCCTGATTGCCGCCGGCGGCGGCCAGCGCGCCAGCATCGTCCCAGTCCGGCTGATCGTCCGCCTCGTCGGCCATTGCGACGGGATCGCCGTCGCCGAGCAGGGCCAGCAGCGCATCGACGCTGAGCGGCTTGTGGCCGACCCGTTCGAAGCCGGCGGCGAGCAGGGCCGCGCGGCGCTGTGCCGAGTCATCGGCGGTCAAGGCGATGGCGCGCGTCGCCGCGTTGCGGCCGTCGCGCTGGCCGCGCAGTCGCGTCAGCAGCGCGTCGCCGCGCAGGCCGGGCAGATTCAGGTCCAGCAGCAGGGCATCGAAGCGGTGATCCTGGCAGACGCGCCAGGCGCTTTCGCCATCGGCCACGTCGACCACCCGATGCCCGGCGGCACGCAGCGCTTCGCCGAGAAAGGCGCGGCTGATCGCATCGTCTTCAGCCAGCAGCAGGTTCATCGGCATTCCGATTCCCTCGCGCGGATTATGCTGACAGCATGCGTGCCCTGCCGCTCCCGGACAAGTCGTTGCTGCTCGTCGCCCTGCTGTGCGGCGGCGTGGCGGCGACCGCCCAAGCGGCGCGGCTGGAAGTGGAGGCGACGCGGCTGGTCGCCGATGGCGTGCAGGCCAGTGCGCCGAAGCTGAGCCTGGACTGGCCCGCAGGCGCGACGGAAGGCCAGTTGGCGCTGGACCTGCGCAAGCTGGCAATCCAATCGCCGGCGCTGGCGTTCGAGCGCGTCAGCGCCCGCTGCGCGCTGCTGCGCGAGGACGGCGGCTGGCGCTGCACGGGACACATCGAGGCCGCCGGCCTGCGTCGCGGCAACCTGCGTCTGGTCTGGCGCGACGGCGCGGCGCAGGCACGCCTGCAGCGTGGCCAGGCCAGCCTGTCGGTGCGTGCCGACAGCGTTGAATCCGGCCGCCTGCGGATCGAGGCCAAATCGTTGCCGGTCGATTGGCTGCTGCCCCTGCTGGCACCGCTGTGGCCGGAAGCCAGCCTCACCGACGGCGCGTTGACGGCGGATTGGGAAGTGAACATCGACCAGTCCGTCCTCGCCGTGGCCGGTCCGCTGTCGATCAAGTCGCTGGGCCTGGATACCCGCGATGGCCGGATCGCCGCCGCCGGGCTGGACATCCATGGCCGGGTCGCCCTGCGCCGCGACGCGCGCACCCGCGTCGAGGCTGATCTGAGCCTGACCGGCGGCGAACTGCTGGCCGCTGCGCTTTACCTGCAACTGCCGGCCGCGCCGGTCAGCTTGCGGCTGCGCGCCGATGGCAGCGATGACGAGCCGTGGCGGCTGTCGGAACTGCACTGGCGCGATGGCGACACGCTGGATCTGCGCGGGAAGGCAACGCTGGGCAGGTCCGGGGAAGCGCTGCTGGTGGCGCTGCAAGTGCAGGCGGACAGCGCCGATCTCGCCACCGCGACCGAGCGCTATGCGCGCAGCCTGCTGGCCGCCGCCGGCCTGCCCGATGCCACCGCGACCGGCAGCCTGTCGGCCAGCCTGGCGATGGATTCGGACGGCCTGATGGAACTCGAAACCAATCTGGACGATGTCGACTTTGGCGATGGCGCGCGGATCGGTCTCGGCGGCGTCGATGGCACCTTGCGCTGGCATCGCGCGGCGGAGCGCGACAGCCAGTTGCGCTGGCGCACGGCCAGCCTGCATGGCATCGACCTGTCCGCCGGCCAGTTGTCGACGCACAGCCGCGCCGGGGACATTCGGCTGGCGGCACCGGTACGCCTGTCGCTGTTGCAGGGACAGGCGAGCATCGAGCGTTTCCACTGGCAACCGGCGACGGACACTGCGGCGGGCGGGCTGGAACTGGCGGCCAGTCTGTCCGACATCGATCTCGCCGCGCTGAGCGCGCATTTCGGCTGGCCGGCGTTCTCCGGCCGGCTTGGCGGCCAGTTGCCGTCGGCGCGTTACGAGGACAGCGTGCTGCGCTTCGACGGCGGGCTCGATGTCGCGGTGTTCGATGGCCGCATCCGCGTCGATCAACTGCGGCTGGAGCGCCCGTTCGGCGTCGCACCGACGCTGAGCGCCGACATCCGGCTCGACGATCTCGACCTGAAGCCGCTGACCGGCGTGTTCGGCTTCGGCGAAATCAGCGGCCGGCTGGACGGCCGCATCGCCGGGCTACGCCTGGTCGACTGGTCGCCGGTCGCCTTCGATGCGCATTTCCACACCGACGAGCAGGCCAAGGACCGCAGGCGGATCAGCCAGCGCGCCGTCAACGATCTGTCGCAGGTCGGCGGCGGCGGGCTGGCGGCCGGGCTGCAAAGCCAGGCGCTGCGGCTGTTCGACAGCTTTTCCTATCAGCGCATCGGGCTGGGTTGCCGGCTGGCCAATGATGTCTGCGCCATGTCCGGCATCGCCGGCGATGGCGGTTCATCCGGCGGCTACACTATCGTCGAAGGTGCCGGCCTGCCGCGCATCACCGTCAACGGCTATCAGCGACGGGTGGACTGGCCGGTGCTGCTGCAGCGTCTGCAGGCGGTGTCCGACGGCCAGGCACCACGCGTCGAATGAACAACCATCCTTTCCCTGTCGAAACCCATCGCGGAGGCTCCATGCGCAAGACATCCATCCTGTTGCTGCTCGCCGGTCTGGCCCTGACCGCCTGCGTCACCATCAACGTGTATTTCCCCGCTGCCGAGGCCGAGCAGGCGGCGCGCGAGTTCGTCGAGAAGGTGATCGGCGACGAGCCGCCGGCCAAGCCTACGCCGCCGAGCGAGGACGGGGCACAACGTGATCCCGGCTTCAGCCTGCTTGGCCTGTTCATTGCCGACGCGCATGCGCAAAGCGCCGACATTTCGATCCGCACGCCGGCCATCCAGGCGATCCAGGACCGCATGGCGCAGCGCTTCCAGTCGCAACTGGCGGCCGGCTTCGACAGCGGCGCGCTGGGCTTCGGCAACGACGGCCTGCTGGTGCTGCGCGACGCCGCCAAGGTCGGCCTGCGCGATCGCGCCGCGCTCAACCAGGCGCTGGCCGACGACAACCGCGACCGCAACGCGGTGTATCGCGAAATCGCCGTCGCCAACGGCCATCCGGAATGGGAAGGGCAGATCCGCGAAACCTTTGCCCGGCAGTGGATTGCCAGCGCCCGTGCCGGCTGGTGGTATCAGGACGCTGCTGGTGCCTGGAAGCAGAAGTAAGGATGGCGCGGCCCCTCCCCCGGAGTGCTGGGAGAGGGGTTTCTGTGCAAGGTGTTGATCCGGATTTCGGATAGGGTTATTCGCGGATTCGTCGGGGGCGAACCCAAAATGTTGGCTTCACTCGCCTGACTTTGCTTTGTCGCCCGCCCGAGGATACAGCCTGTCTCTGCGATCGCACCTGTGCCCTAGTTTTGGGGCAGTTTGCGTGGCTGTGTGCAGGCATCGACTGGCAGCGGTCAAGGGCCAATGCTGATGACAATATAGTCGCGCTTCAGCAAGCCGCAACACCAGTCACCAATCCGCATAAACACAAATCGCCAACGTAGGTCGGTTCAAGCGCCGCAGGCGCGGAACCGACATTCGCCTCGGCCCACAGGCCGTTCATGCTTCGATACCTCAGCACGAACGGCTTGGGCGCAGGCAACTGCCGAGGCTCGGCCCGCAAGCCGTTCGTGCTTCGAAATCTCGGCACGAACGGCTTGCGTGGGGTGACAATTTGCGGATACGTCCGGGGAACGTGAACGACACCCCGAAAACGCAGGGGCCTCAGCGTCCGGACTTGATCGTCGTCCAGGTGCGTACGCGGGTGCGCTGGGCGTCCTGGGCGAAGGTGACCGGGTCGATCAGTTTGGCCAGCACGTCCTCGGTCGGGTAGATGGACGGATCGTTGGCGACCTCCTCGTCGATCAGTGCGCGGGCGTCGAGGTTGGGGTTGGCGTAGGCGACGTAATCGCTGATCGCCGCGATCACTTCCGGGCGCAGCAGGTAGTTGATGAAGGCGTGGGCGTTCTCGCGGTTCCTGGCATCGGCGGGGATCGCCATCACGTCGACCCAGCGCAGTGCGCCTTCCTTCGGGATGAAGTATTCGATCTCGACGCCGTTTTCCGCTTCGGCGGCGCGGTCGCGGGCCTGGAAGATGTCGCCGGAGTAGCCCATGGTGATGCACAGGTCGCCATTGGCGAGGTCATCGAGGTACTTGCTGGAGCTGAAATAGCGCAGGTGCGGACGCAGGCCGTCGTAGACCTCGGCCACCACGGCGTTGTTTTCCTCGCTGGCGATGTTGGGGTCCAGCCCCTTCCAGATCAGCGCGGCGGCGAAGGTTTCCTGTTCGTCGTCGAGCACGGCGATGCCGCAGCCGGCCAGTTTGGCCGCGTTGGCCGGGTCGAACAAAAGCCCCCAACTGTCCAGCGCCGCGTCCTCGCCCAGTGCCGCGCGGACCTTCTCGACATTGATGCCGATGCCGGTGGTGCCCCACATGTAGGGCAGCACGTGGACGTTGCCGGGGTCGATCGCGGCCAGGCCTTCCATCACCTCCGGGTCGAGCTTGTCGAGGCCGCTCAGCGCCGATTTGTCGAGCGGTGCGTAGACCCCGGCGGTGACGTGGCGCTCGGCGAACGGGCGGGCCGAGGGGAAGACCAGGTCGTAGCCGCTGCCGCCGGTCATCAGCTTGGCTTCCAGCACTTCGTTGCTGTCGTACACGTCGTAGATCACGCGGATGCCGGTTTCCTTCTGGAAATTCTCCAGCGTGTCCTCGGCGATGTAGTCCGACCAGTTGTAGACGTGGACGACCTGGGCGGCAGCCTTGGGCGTCGCCGGCGCGGCATCGCCGGCGCTGTCGGAGGAATTGCCGCCGCAGCCGACCACCGCAATGGCCAGCGCCAACGGCGCAAGACGCAGATTCTTCATCACGAACTCCTCGGGGATGAGTGGGAGCGGCGCGGCCGCTCCCGGATTCTATCGCTGGTTTGTCAGAAGCCGCAGGACTTGCCGGCGTTCTGCTGCTCCAGCCATTGCTGCAACGGCGCGAAGTATTCCAGCACCGCCGAGGCGTCCATGGTTTCGCCGCCGGTGAGCTCCTTCAGGGTGGCCTGCCAGGGCTGGCTCTGGCCCTTTTCCAGCATCGCCCAGAAGCGCGCGCCGGCTTCCGGGTTGCCGGCAAAGTTGCAGGTGTACAGCGGGCCGTCGTGGCCGGCGGCATCGCACAGCGCCTTGTAGAACTGGAATTGCAGGATGTGCGAGAGGAAATAGCGGGTGTACGGGGTGTTGCCGGGCACGTGGTACTTGGCACCCGGATCGAAGAACTCCTCGCCGCGCGGTGTCGCCGGGGCGACGCCCTGGTATTGCGCCTTCAGATCCCACCAGGCCTTGTTGTAGTTGTCCGGGGTGATCGAGCCGTCGAACACGCCCCAGCGCCAGCGGTCGATCATCAGGCCGAACGGGACGAAGGCGACCTTGGCCAGCGCCATGCGCATCTGCGTGTTGATGGTGGCCTGCTCGCTGACCGTGGCGTTGCCGACCAGGTTGATGGATTTCAGGTACTCCGGCGTCATCGACAGCACGATGGTGTCGCCGATGGCCTCGTGGAAGCCGTCGTGGGCACCGCTCTGGAACATCGGCGGCTGGTCCTTGTAGGCCAGGTAGTAATAGATGTGGCCGAGCTCGTGGTAGATCGTGGTCAGCTCTTCCTCGGTCGGCTTGATGCACATCTTGATGCGAACGTCGGTGGCGTCGGCGTTCATCTGCCAGGCGCTGGCGTGGCAGACCACGTCGCGGTCGCGCGGCTTGATCAGTTGCGAGTTCCGGTAGAACGACTCCGGCAGCGCCGGCATGCCGAGGCCGGTGTAGAAGCCTTCGGCGAGGCGGGTCATCTGCACGGCGCTGTCGAGATCGGCGGCGATGCCTTCCTCGACCAGCTTGGCGGCGCTGCCGTCACCGAGCCTGGCGACGCGGTCGGCAAACAGGCGCGAGCGCTGCTCGCCCAGCGCCTTGCCGATGTCGAGGTCGCCGACGCCGGGATAGGGTTGCAGGAAGTCCCACAGGTTGCTCCAGTCCTGTTGCCACAGGTTGCCCATCAGGTGCGCCGGCAGGTACTTGCCGTCGACCGTTCCCTCGGCACCGTACTTCTCGCCCAGCTTGCTGCGCACGTGGCAGTGCAGGTTGTCGTACAGCGGCTTCACCTGGCCCCACAGGCGGTCGGTTTCCGCCTTGAAGGCGTCGGCGTCCATGTCATAGCCGGAGCGCCACATGTGGCCGGCATCCTGGTAGCCCATCTCGCGGGCCCCTTCGTTGACCAGGTCGACGAACTGGCGGTAGTCCTCGCGCATCGGCACGGAAATGGTGTGCCAGCCTTCCCAGGCCTCCTTCTGCGCCGCCGGGTCGCGGCTGCTCGCCAGGGTCTCGGACAGCTCGCCGATCTGCCGGCAGACCTTCTTGTCGCCCTCGCCGGTGCAGTAGCTGCCGGCGCCGTAGGCCTGGTCGAGACCGGTGGCCAGTTCGCTGAGCTTCTTCAGCTTGACCGGATCGCGCGGGGCCGGCATCGAGGTGCCGAGCTTGAGCAGGGCGATGGCGCGGGCGCTGGCGGCGCTCATCGGCTGGCCGTCGAAAGCCTGGGCCTGTTCGACGAATTCGTTGAGCTGGGCCAGTTGCTTCTCGTTGTAAGCGGAGGCGAGGCGCGCGGTGTCGTCGTTGATGTAGGTCTGCGACAGCCAGGCCGCCGAGCCGCCTTCGGGCATCATCTCGGCCATCGTCCGATTGACCCGGGCGACGAACTCGTCGGCGCTTTCCTGCTTGGCCTGGGTGTCGACGGGCGCGGTGGTGGAGGGCGCAGTGCCGCCGCCGCAACCGGCGAGCAGCGACAGCGAGACGAGGATGGACAGCGCCAGCGGCGCGCGGGTGGGTTTCACGGTGTGTTCTCCAGCATGGACGGGCGCTCAGGGCGCGGGGTGATCGCCGGCCGGGGGGGGCGCGTGGGCAGCGCCGGGCAGGGCCGGTGGAAAGGGAAGGGCGGATACCGGATCGAGCAGGCCGCGCGCCGCCAGCCATTGGCGGGCGTCCTCGGCATCGCGCTCGAACCAGTCGCGGGTGGCACCGAGACGGAAGCTGTAGCCCCAGGCGTCCATGTCGGCCATCAGCCGCTCGCTGCCTACGCCGGGCAACTGGTCGGCGAGCACGATCTGCAGGTAGCAGGCGGCGTCCTCCTCCAGCGTGCAGTCGGTGGCATCGGTATGCACGCTGGCGCGGCGCTCCGCCGGCAGCACGATCAGATGACAGGCTTCGTGCAGCAGGGAGTGGATCGGCGTGTCGGCGCGGGCGAACACGCGGCTGGCGATGATGCCGGCCTCGCAGTCGCCCCAGTAGCTGCCGGGGATGGGCTCCTCGCGGGCGATCTCGACCAGGCTCAGATCGTAGCGGGACAGCAGTTCCGCGACGGCGTCGAAACCGACCTGCGCCAGCCGCAGGACGTGTTCGGCACCCGCCGGCACGCCGGGTTCAGGGACGCTCACCGGCGGTTTCGGGCAGGGAGACGGTGATGTCGAGCACATCCTGGTCGCCATCCTTGTGGATTTCGACGTTGACCGCTTCCGGGCTGAAGCCGGGCACGTGCTTGTGCAGCACGGCGAGGATGTCGCGGCGCAGGTCGGGCAGGTAGTCGTGGCCGTCGCGCATGCGCTCGGTGGCGATCAGCACCTGCAGGCGCTTCTTGGCCTGGGCGGCGCTGTTCTGTCGGGGCTTGAGGAAATCGAAGATGCCCATCGGTCACCCTCCGAACAGCTTGGACAGGAAGCCCTTGCGCTCGACCGTGGTGAAGCGCATCGGCCGTGTCTCGCCGAGCAGTCGGGCGACCGCGTCCTCGTAGGCCTGGCCGGCCGGGGAGGCGGCGTCCAGCACTACCGGCTCGCCCTTGTTGGAGGCGTTGAGCACGTCGGGCGATTCCGGGATCACGCCGATGGTCTTCAGGCCGAGCACTTCCTCGACATCGCTGATCGACAGCATTTCGCCGGCTTCCACGCGGCTCGGGCTGTAGCGCGTCAGCAACAGGTATTCCTCGACCCGCTGGCCCTGCTCGGCGCGCCGCGTCTTCGAGGACAGCAGGCCGAGGATGCGGTCGGAGTCGCGCACCGAGGACACCTCCGGGTTGACCACGACGATGGCGCGGTCGGCGAAATACATGGCCAGGAAGGCACCGCGTTCGATGCCGGCGGGGGAGTCGCAGAGAATGTAGTCGAAGCCGTCCTCGACCAGTTGGTTGAGCACTTTCTCCACGCCTTCCTTGGTCAGCGCGTCCTTGTCGCGGGTTTGCGAGGCGGCCAGGATGTGCAGGTTGTCCAGCCGCTTGTCGCGGATCAGCGCCTGCTTGAGGCTGGCGTCGCCCTGGATCACGTTGACGAAGTCGAACACCACGCGGCGCTCGCAGCCCATGATCAGGTCGAGATTGCGCAGGCCGACATCGAAATCGATCACGGCGACGCGCTTGCCGCGTCGCGCCAGGCCGCAGGCGAGGCTGGCGCTGGTGGTGGTTTTACCGACTCCGCCCTTGCCGGAGGTGACGACGATGATCTCAGCCAAGTGAAGGTTCTCCGATCGGGTTTTTTCGTGCGCCGGGGCGATCACGGATCGCCGACGCGATGACGGTCACAGTTCTTCGATGTGTAGCTTGCCTGCTTCCAGGCGGATCTGCACGGGGCGGCCGCGCAGCTCGGCGGGCAGTTCTTCCATCACCCGGTACTGGCCGGCGATGGCGACCAGTTCGGCGTGGAACTCGCGGCAGAAGATGCGCGCCTCATCGTTGCCCTGCGCGCCGGCCAGGGCACGTCCGCGCAGGGCACCGTAGATGTGGATGCTGCCATCGGCGATCACCTCGGCCCCGGCGCCGACCGTGTTGCACAGCGTCAGATCGCGGCCGGCGGCGTAGACCTGCTGGCCGGAGCGCACCGGTTGCAGGTGCAGCATGCTGCTTGCGCTCGCTGTTGGCGGTGCGGCGGTCGGCGGGGCGGGTTCGGGCGGCGTCTGTGCCGCGGCCGGCGGCGTCGGGGCGGCGCTTTCGTACTGGACGCGGAACTTGGCCAGTACCGGCAGACCCAGCGCTTCGGCCAGACGGTCCATTTCGCTGGCACCGAAGGCCAGTCCGACCGGCAGCACGCCGGCCTCGCGCAGCGCCGTCAGCAGGCTTTCCGCCTCGGCCTTGTCCGGGCAGCGGCTGAGCGAGCCGAAGTCGATGATCACGGCAGCGCGACCGAACAGCTTGGGCGCGCGCTGCACGCGCTGGGCCATTTCGGCGGCAAGGCGGGCGACATCGAACTGCCGCACCCGCAGGTTGGCGATGCCGACCTGGCCGAATTTCAGTTCACCCGCCTGTTCCAGGTCGCCAAGACTTGCTTCTTTCACTGACGATCAGGTCCCGGTGGCGAGGCAGGGTTCGACCATCTGCGCCAGTCGCGGGGCCAGCCAGTCGACATCGGGCAGGCCGCCTGCCTGCAGATAGGTGTCGCGCACGAACGGATAGCTGCACAAGTCCTTGGACAGCAGCGACACGCGCCGACCGACGCCGGCCATGACCTGCTGGCCGACCTCGTGGAAACCGTAGGTGCCGTGGAACAGCACGGCGACATCGTTGCGCGGCTCCAGGAACACCTCGCAGGCCAGTTGCGGCACGCGGACCTCGGCGAAACTGGTCACGTCGGCGTAGAAGATGCGGCCGAGGCCAACGCCGCGCCGGCTGCTGGCGACGACGATGCGATCAATGTAAAGGAAGCTCGGGTAGCGCTCGCGGAACCAGAGGAAATTGGGACTGGTATGCTCGGCGTCGGCCGTGTAGGCGATCAGGAAGCCGGCGAGCAGGCCATCGACCTCGGCGACGCGGAAGTACGCGGCGTGGTCGAAATGGCGTCGCAACATCGCCGCATCCATCGGCAGGATGCCATCGCCGCCGGCGTTGTTGAGCGCCTGGACCGCATCGAGTTCCTGTTCGCGCACATCGCGCAGGATGATCGCCATTCCCCAAGCCTCCTTCTCGGAAAAGCGCTGTGACGCCTCTGGGACCGCTCTGCTACGGGCTCCGGCCGGGCGGACGCCGGTCCGGGATCGGCGGTTTGAATACCGATTATGCCACGAACACCCTGCCGCCTATCCTCAGCATTTCGTTAAAACCGCACCGGACGGACCACCGGGACGGGCCTCGCGGCGGCCGCCGACGCCATCCCCACCGCGCCATGCGCTGCCGTATCCTTGGGCGCACCGTTCCGCTTGGTCGAAGGCACCGTGACCACCACGCAATCGGACATCCTCATCGTCGGTGGCGGCCTGGCCGGCATCGTCACCGCGCTGGAAGCCCTGCGCGCCGGCCAGCGCGTGACCCTGGTGGACCGCGACACGCCCGAGCGCTTCGGTGGGTTGGCGCTGTGGGCGTTCGGCGGCATGGCCCTGGTCGGTACGCCGTTGCAGGCGCGGCGCGGCATCCGTGATACGCCGGACATCGCGCTGGCCGACTGGCTGCGCTTCGGCGAACTGGATCCTCAGGACACTTGGCCGCTGCGCTGGGCGCAGCATTACGTCGAACGCTCGTGCGCCGAGGTGCACGACTGGCTGATCGGCGAGGGCATCAAGTTCATGCCGGCGGTGAACTGGGTCGAACGCGGGCGCTTCGGCGAAGGCAACAGCCTGCCGCGCTACCACATCGTCTGGGGCACCTCGCGTGAACTCACGCGCCGCCTGATCGCGGCGATGCAGGCAGCCGACAGAGGTGGCCGCTTGACCGTGCTGCATCGTCATCGCGTGATCGGACTGGAACACGCCGGCGGCCGGCTTGCCGGTGCGCTGGCCGTGGACGAGGCCAGCGGTGCCGAGGTCCGCTTGCAAGCGCCGGTCGTGGTGCTGGCGATGGGTGGCATCAACGGCAGCCACGCGCAGGTGCGCGCGAACTGGCCGAAGGATCGCCCGATGCCGGCGACGATGCTCAATGGCGCGCATCCGTTCGCCGACGGCGCGCTGCATCATCACGCTGCCGACCGCCTCGGCGCGCGCATCACCCATGCCGGGGAAATGTGGAACTACGCCGCCGGTTTCGCGCATCCGTTCCCGCATTTCGATGGGCACGGGTTGTCGATGATTCCGTGCAAATCGGCGCTGTGGCTGGACCATCGCGGCCAGCGCATCGGCCCGGAGCCGCTGGTCACCGGCTTCGATACGAACTGGCTCTGCCAGCGCGTGGCCGAGCAGGAAAAACCCTGGACCTGGCAGTTGATGAACTGGCGCATCGCCGCCAGAGAATTCGCGATTTCCGGGGCCGAACACAACCCGCGCATCCGCGACAAACAGTTGCTGCGTTTCCTTGCCGACACCCTGTTCGGCAACCACTGCCTGGTGCGGCAGATGCGCGACGAAAGCCCGGATTTCCTTGTCGCCGACACGCTCGCCGGGTTGGCGGAAAAGATGAACGCGCTGACCGCTTCGCACGATGTCGATCCGGCACGTTTGCAGGCCACGGTCGATGCCTTCGATGCGCAGTTCGCGCGTGGCGACGCATTGGAAAACGACGACCAGCTCCGCCGCATCCGCCACGCCCGCCAATGGGCACCGGACCGGCTGCGCACCTGCAAACCCGCGCCGCTGCAGAACAAGGGCGCCGGCCCGTTCATCGCGATCCGCACCCAGCTGATCACGCGCAAGAGCCTCGGCGGGCTGCGCACCGACCTGCACAGTCGCGTGCTGGATGGCAACGATGTGCCCATCGACGGCGTGTACTGCGTCGGCGAAGCGGCCGGTTTTGGTGGTGGTGGTGCCAACGGAAAGCGCTCGCTGGAAGGCACCTTCCTGCCCGGCTGCATCCTCACCGCCCGCGCGGCGGTGCGCTCGATCACGGGAACCTGATCGCATCCTTCGGGAAAAGAACGAAACTCCGGGTAGAGTTCAGGCATGCATCGACATTTTCCCTCCACCGCCACCGACTACCGCGCACTGGCCGCGCGCCGGCTGCCGCGCTTCCTGTTCGATTACGTCGATGGCGGTGCTGGCGACGAGCGCACGCTGGCGGCCAATCGCGATGATTTCGCGGCGCTGAAATTGCGCCAGCGCGTGCTGCGCAACGTTGACGGCATCGACACGCGCGCCGTGATCGCCGGCGAGGACTGTGCGCTGCCGCTGGCGCTGGCACCCATCGGCCTGGCCGGCATGATGGCGCGCCGTGGCGAAGCACAGGCGGCGCGTGTGGCCGAGGCGGCGGGTGTGCCGTTCACGCTGTCCACGGTCGGCATCTGCCCGCTGGCCGAAGTGCAGGCTGCGCGACGCACGCCGTTCTGGTTCCAGCTCTACATGCTGCGCGATCGGGGCGTGGTCGCGGCGCTGCTCGATGAAGCCTGGGCGGCCGGTTGCCGGACGTTGGTGTTCACCGTCGATCTGCCGCTGCCCGGCCTGCGCCATCGCGATGTGCGCAACGGACTGGAAGCGCGCGGTGCGGCCGGGGCGCTGCTGCGTGTTCGCCAAGTCCTGGCACGGCCGCGTTGGCTGCGCGAGGTGGCGCTGGGTGGCAAGCCGCTGAAATTCGGTTGTCTGGCGCAGCAGGTGCCGGATGCGCGCAATCTCGATGCATTCAAGGCCTGGGTCGATACGCAGTTCGATCCTTCCGTCACCTGGCAGGACATCGAATGGCTGCGCGGGCGCTGGAAAGGCCGGCTGCTGCTCAAGGGCATTCTCGATGTCGAGGACGCGCGCACTGCCGTGCATGTCGGTGCCGATGGCATCGTCGTGTCCAACCACGGCGGCCGGCAGCTCGATTCGGTGGCCTCGTCGATCTCGATGCTGCCGGCCATCGCACAGGCCGTCGGCACGCAGACCGAGGTGCTGATGGATGGCGGCGTGCGCAGCGGCAGCGATATCTTCAAGGCGCTGGCGCTGGGCGCGCGTGGCGTGCTGATCGGTCGGCCATGGGTCTGGGCGCTGGCCGGTGCCGGCAGTGACGGCCTGCGCGACTACCTGGCCATGCTGCGGCGCGAACTGCATCTGGCGATGACCTTCGCCGGCGTCACCCGCATCGCCGATATCAGTTCCGCTTCACTTCATTCCGATTCACTGCAAGGAGGATCGCCATGAACGGCGCTCAAGCCCTGATGAAAACCCTGGCCGATGCCGGCATCGAAGTGTGTTTTTCCAACCCCGGCACCTCGGAAATGCACTTTGTCGCCGCGCTCGATTCGGAGCCGCGCATGCGCGCCGTGCTGGCGCTGTTCGAAGGCGTGGCGACCGGCGCGGCCGACGGCTACGCGCGCATGGCCGGCAAGCCGGCGGCGACCTTGCTGCATCTGGGCTGCGGCCTCGGCAATGGCCTGGCCAACCTGCACAATGCGCGCAAGGGCAAGGTGCCGGTGGTCAACATCGTCGGCGACCACGCGACCTATCACGCCAAGTACGACGCCCAACTCCAGTCCGACATCGAAACCGTGGCGCGCAACGTCTCGCCCAGCTTCGTGCGCACCTCGACCACGACCGCGCAGCTGAGCCAGGACGCGGTCGATGCCATCGTCGCCGCGCGCGGCCTGCCGGGGCAGGTGGCGACGCTGATCCTGCCAGCCGACGTGTCCTGGGGCGCGGGCGGCGTGCCGTGCCCGCCGCCGCCGTTGCGCCAGCCGGAGGCGGCGGACGACGCGGTGGTGGCGAAGATCGCCGCAGCGGTCCGTTCCGGCGACAAGGCCGCCCTGCTGCTCGGCGGCCACGCGCTGCGCGAACCGGCCCTGCTTGCCGCCGCGCGCATCGCTGCGCAGCACGGCGTGCAACTGTTCGCCGAAACCTTCCCGACCCGGATGGAGCGTGGAGCCGGGCTGCCGCCGGTGGAGCGCATCGCCTACATGGCGGAACTGGCCAGCGTGCAACTGGACGGCCTGCGCCATCTGATCCTGGTCGATGCCAAGTCGCCGGTATCGTTCTTCGCCTATCCGGGCAAGAAGAGCGACCTGGTGCCGCCAGACTGCGAGGTCCACGTGCTGGCCTCGCCGGCGCAGGCCGCCGCCGCCAGCCTGGACAAGCTGGCGCAGGCGCTGGGCGCAGCGCAGGCGCAGCCGGCGATCCAGCCGGCGCAGCGCCCGAGTCGCCCGCGTGGTCGTCTGAGCGCGGCCAAGGTCTGCAAGGCGGTCGGCCACTTCCTGCCCGACAACGCCATCATCGTCGACGAGGGCATCACCTCGACCCTGATGCTGGCCGCGATGACCGCCGGCGCGCCGCGCCACGACCTGATCACGCTGACCGGCGGTGCCATCGGCCAGGGCCTGCCGAGCGCGGTCGGTGCCGCTGTCGCCTGTCCGGATCGTCCGGTGATCGCGCTGATCGGCGACGGCACCGCGATGTACACGATCCAGTCGCTGTGGACGATGGCGCGCGAGAAACTCGATGTCACCGCGATCATCTTCAACAACGCTTCCTACTCGGTGCTCAGCGTGGAACTGGAGCGGGTCGGCGCGGAAACCGGCAGCGGCGACAAGGCGCGCTCGCAGCTCGACCTGCATGGTCCCGACCTGGATTTCACCCGGCTGGCGCAGGGCATGGGCGTGCACGCGGTGCGCGCGACCAGCGCCTCGGCGTTCAACAAGGCGCTGCGATACGCCCTCGATCACCCCGGGCCGCATCTGATCGATGCCGTGGTGCCGGAATCGCTCGGCCCGGCCAAGCGCCGGCTGCTGCCCTGGCTGCTGAAATCCCTGCCCAGCCTGCCGCCCGGCGTGGCCCGCGCGGTCAAGCGCAAGATCGCGCCGTAGCGCTTCGCCGGCATCGCCTGATCCGGCGGGGCGAGCGCTCGGTTGTCTGCCGCCGCGTGTGACCTGCGGCCGCGCGACCGGTGCGGTCTACGGCTGGCGGTTGGCCCAGGCCAGCCAGCGTTCTGCCAATATGCGCTGGCTGCCGCGCCAGCGTTCGATGTCGCCGATGGCTTCGCGCAGGGCGGCACGCAGGGTGGCGTCCTGCGGGCGCTGACGGGCGAGCACGTAGGCGCGGGCGGCCTGCAATTGCTGCGCCAGCGGCGAGTCGTAACGGCCGCTCGCCTCCAGCCAGTCGAGGATGGCCGTCAGACGGCGCAATGCCTCCGGCCAGTCGCCGGCCTGCACGCTGACCAGGGCGCGGTCGGCCTCGGAGGCACGCGTGTTCGGATGCTCCTCGCCGACGCTGCGCGCCGTGATGCGCCCGCTTTCCGCCAGCAGCGCATCGGCGCGGGCGAACTGGCCGTCGAGGGTGGCGGCGTTGCCGACGACGTTGAGGATCAGGCCTAGCCACGGGTCGTCCGCGCCGTAGTGGGCGCGTGCTTCCACCTGCAGCGGGTCGAGCACCGCCAGCGCCTCGTCGGTGCGGTCCAGGGCGGTCAGCGCCCGGCCCAGGTAAGCGCGCATCGGCAGCAGGGTCTGCGGCCTGTCGAAACCCTGCGCCCGGGCCTGCCGCAGCGCCTCGCGCAGGCGCGTGGCCGCCGCCGTCGGATCGGCACGCATTTCGGCGGTGGCGAGGTTGACCTGCGCAGCGAGGTAACTGCGCAGTGCCGCCTCGTCGTCCAGCATGGTGCCGGCGGCGCGCACCACGTCCTCGTAACCGGCCCGCGCCACGGCGGCGTCGCCACGATCCTGCGCCAGCATCGCGTGCTGTTGCAGCAGGGTGAGATGGCGCTGTCCGTCCTTGGCCTGGCCGCTGGCGAACAGTGCCAGGCCGGCATCGATCTCGCGCTGCGCCGCGACGTTGTCGCCGCGCTTGTCCAGCGCGCTGGCCAGTTCGCTGTGCGCCTCGGCCAGCAGTTCGGCATCCGGCGGCAGCGCTGCCTGCGCCAGCCGCAGACCCTCGGCGGCGGCATCGGCGACGGAATGGGTCTGACCGAAATAGTCCAGCGCCCGCGCGCTGGCCAGCAGCAGCGCGGCGCGGATCGCCGGCGATTGCCGGTCATCGGCTTTCAGGCGCGTGATGCTGCGTTCCAGCAGTTCGCGCGCGCTGACTTCGCCGCGCTCGGAATCGGCCGGCCGGGCACCCTCGAACAGGCCGGAAAAATGCCCGGCCAGCGCCTGCGCCTTGTCGCGCTGGCGCTCGGCTTCCTGCAATTGCTGCTGCTGCGCGTGCAGGTGATAGCCGATGGCGACAAGGCACAGGCAGGCCGCCGCCAGCCACGGCCAGCGCCGCCGCATGAAGCTGCGCAGGCGATAGCCGCGTTCGCCGCGGCGTGCTTCCACCGGCTCGCGCCGCAGCCAGCGATCGAGGTCGGCCAGCAGTTCCGCCGCCCCGGCATAGCGCTCGTCCGGGCGCTTGCGCAGCGCCTTCAGGCAGATCGCGTCGAGATCGGCATCCACGCCCGCCAGTGCGCTGCGCAGGCGTGACGGCGGCCGCGGATCGTCGTCCAGGATGGCCTGAATCAGCGCCGCCGGACCGCTGGCTTCGCCATAAGGCGACGCACCAGCCAGCATTTCGTACAGCAGCACGCCCAGCGCGTACACGTCCACGCTCACGCCGCGTTCGCGACCTTCGCTGGTGACCTGTTCCGGCGCGGCGTAGCGCAAGGTCATCTGGCTCGGACCCTCGGTGGTGACGGCGTCTTCCTGCAAGGCGTGGGCGATGCCGAAATCGAGCAGTTTCGGCGCGCCGTCGCGGGTGACCAGGATGTTGGCCGGCTTCAGGTCACGATGCACGATCAGGCGCGCATGGGCATGCGCCACCGCCGCTGCCACCTCGCGCAGCAGGCGCACGCGGGCGCGCACCTCCAGCGCCTGCGTGCGACACCACTGGTCGATGTGCTCGCCCTCGACATACTGGGTGGCGATGTAGGCCACGCCGTGCGCATCGGCACCGCCATCCACCAGCGCGGCGATGCCGGGGTGGTCGAGCGTGGCGAGAATGCGCCGCTCGCGCTGGAAACGGCGCAGGTCGTCCTCGCTCCAGCGCGCCTGTGCGATGCGCTTGAGCGCAACCGGCTGGCGCGCATCGTCGAGCGCGCGTTCGGCCAGCCACACCACGCCCATGCCGCCGCGTCCGAGTTCGCGGATCAGCGTGTAGTTGGGCAAGTCCGGTCCGCGCGGCGCATCGACGGGGCGATCAAGCACCGGCACGGGTCGCGCCGCCGCCTGCAATTGCCGACGCAGCGCGCCGGCCAGTGCCGGATCGTGCGTTTCCCATTCGGTCAGACGCAACTCGCGCGCGCCCGCATCGAGATCCAGCAATTCGAGGAAGGCGTCCTTCAGGCGGGTGTAGTCGATGGTGTCGTTCATCCTCGTATCCGGATTCCCTTCGCGCAGCCAGGCCGGGCGGACTCGGCACTACGGGGCGAAGGCGTGGCTCTTGAGCCACGCGCAGGCGTGCGCCCATTCGCGGTTCACGGCGGAAGGGTGGATGTCCAGCGCCTGCGCGGTTTCCTCGATGGTGAAACCGGCAAACACGCGCAGTTCCACCACCGAGGCGGCGCGCGGATCGAGCTTTGCCAGTGCCGACAACGCATCGTCGAGCGCCACCAGGTCGGCCGGCGTGGCGGTCAGCGCCGCGTCGTGGTCTTCCAGCGACAGCGGCGCTTCGCCCGCACCGCGCTTGTCGGCCAGCTTGCGTCGTGCCCGGTCGATCAGTATCTGCCGCATCGCCCGCGCCACGATGCGGGAGAAATGCTGGCGGTCCCCGGCCTGTGGCGGCTTGGCCTGCAACAGTTTCATCAGCGCATCGTTGAGCAGGGCGGTGGGCTGCATCGTCTCGTGCCCCGATTCGCTGCGCAGCACCGCTGCCGCCAGCCGCTTCAGGTCGCCGTACAGGCGCGAGAACACGCGATCGCGCGCCGCGTCGTCGCCGCCCTGCCAGTCGCGTATCCAGCCGGTGATGTCGTCGGCGTTTTCCATCGATCAAGGATAAACGCTCCGGCGCGATTCGTAGCGCCGCGCTGGCAAGGCGCTGCGAACCCGTGCCGCCGCGATGCCGGGCTTGCCCGGTTCATTTCGCCAGCTTTCCCATCGCGGCCAGATCGAAGCGGACCTGCAACGGCACCGCATCGGGCGAAAACAGTTCGCCACGGAACGCGCCGACATGGACATGCGGATTGAAGGAACTGCCGTTGTTGCCGATCCGCGCCACCGGCTGCCCGGCCTTAACCGCATCGCCTTCCGCCACCATCGCCTCGCGCACGTGTGCGTAGGCCACCTGCACGGCGTCGGCATCGTCGGCCTTGCCGCAGCGGAACAGGATCGCGCCGGAGCGGCCCGGCCCGAACGCGCCGGGCGTGGCCGATTCGGGATTGAGGCTGACGATCATCACCACGCCATCGCACGGTGCCAGCAGCGGCTCGCGCCAGCCATGCCAGTGCTCGTTGCGGCTGCCGTCGCCGGTGTGGAGCGAAAGCAGGTTGCCGTCCGGCCCATCCGTGCGCTTCACCACCACGCAATCGGCCCCGAGCGCATCGGGCACATGGTCTTCCGTGCCGAACGCGTGTTCGGAACATTGCATCCGCGCGGCGACCGGCGGATGGATCAGCACCGCCTCGATATCGGCCGCGTGCGCGGCCAGCGGGGTGAGGGCGAGCAGCAGTGCGATGGGCATGTACGGTTTCATGGCGTGGGTTCCTGGTCTGTGGAGCTTGGCGGGGTAAGGGGCGGAGCCGCAGCGCAAGCGTCACTCGAAGCCGTCGTCGAACAGCGTGTCGGCGGATCTGAGCCGCAACAGCACAAGATCCTCTTCGCTGTCCGGATTGCAATGGCGGTGGATGCTGCCCAGCACCGAAGGCCGGCCTTGCCACAGGCCGAGGCGGGCGTGGTGCTGGCGGTTGGGATATTCGCCACAACTGCTGTCCCGGCTTTGCACGCTGAGGACGGTCTGGCCCTCATCGCCGAAGGCGGGGTCGATGTGATCCTGGGCGGGGCTTTCGCCCAGCACGGCACGGGCGAAATACCAGCCGTGGTAGCCCTGGAAAGCCGTGCCATCGAAGCTTTCGGCGGTCGCGGCGTAGAGCACGCGGTTGCCACGCTGCGGCAACACCGGGCCAACGCTTTCGTGACTGATCCCGGTAACCCAGCCGCCCATGAGCGGCGACGGGGCCGGCAGATCCAGGGCGGTGAACACGCCGCCCGCACGCAGCACCAGCAGCAGCGGCTGGCCCGGGTGGCCGCTGGCGCGGCGGGTGGCACCGACCGCCATGACGCCCTCGCGCACCATGCCGCCGCCGAAGGTACGCAGGTCTTCGCCGGGCAGGGAGAACAGTTCGGTGTGTGCGAGGCTCAGGTCGTCCGGGTTCAGGTAGGCGCGAAAAGCGGTGTGGTCCTGTCCGTGGGCCTGTCCATGGCCCACTACCCAGATACCGCCGCCGGGGCCGACGCCGGCCGCCGTTGCATGGATCGAACCGCTCAGCCCGGCCGGCATGAAGTAGGACGCGCCAACGTATTGCGCCGTCTGGCCCGCGAAGTGCGCCAGGAACGGTCGCCAGCCCTCCGGCGTATCGGCCGAGCCAACCAGCAGCGCGCCGCCATCAGGGGTGCGGTTGAAGCTGCGGGGAATCTTGATCCGGTCGGAAAGGTCGGTGAGATCGAGTGAGACGACGCCCTGTATGCCGGGTGCGAAAGTGTCGGGAATGAGGCCGCCGTCCGCGCCGATCGCCATCAGCAGGAGGCGGGTCATGCCGGCGGCCGGTTCGGTGATGCTCATCGCCAGCAGGAGGCTGCCGTCGGGCCGGCACAAGGCCACGTCCTCGTGCCCGTTGCTGCTGCCGAAGACGTACTGGGCCACGCTTCTTGCGATGATCGGACCATCCGCGCTGCCGTCGAAACGCAGGCGCCGAAACAGCAGTGTGTTGGCACCTGCGCGCGACACCACGATCTGGCCGTTGCCGGCCGGGCAGTTGGCGATCGGTCGGTCGGCCGAGCCTTCGTTGGTGTACGGATGCTGATAGAACTGCACGCCGTCGCCATCGAACCTGGGGTCGAGAATCATGCCGGGATCGAAAACCGAGGCGTGCAGCGGCACCGCAGCGAGGACGCTCAGCAGCACGGCGAACACGCGCAGGGGCGTGGACGAGAAGAGCGGCAACAGCACGGCAGGGCTGGCCGTACGAGGGCGGATCGGAATCATCGCGAACACTCTTGAAACGCGGCAAAAGTGCCGCTCTGATTCGCAGTACGCAGTTCCTCCGCGTTTTCTCCGCCCTGCCCGAAAATATCGCCGGGTGGACGGGGAGCCGAGCTTGCTCGGCTTGGGTGTGGCGAAGGGGTCAGAGCAGCGGAGCATGCTCGGCTACGTGAAGCGCAGCCACAGCCAGGCGCCGCCGAGGCCGAGGATGAGCCAGGCCAGGGCACCGATGTACAGGCAGGTGTCGTCGCCGAACTCGCGACGCGGGGCAATCGCGCGCAGGATGAGGTAGCCCAGCCCGGGCACGAGTACCTGGCCGACGATTTCGGCCAGTGCGCGTATCAGCAGATCCATCAGCGGGAGGCCTCTCCGGTGCCGCGCGGGTGCTGGCGGCCTTCGTCGATGACGGTCAGCAGCGCTTCGCCGCGCGCATCGATGCGGTAATCGAAGGTGTACCGGCCCGGCTCCAGCGCCTTGCGGCCTCCGGGGTAGTCGTGGTCGGTGACGTGGATGAGCTGACGCCGGTCGGCGAGCTGGATCGCGGTCTTGCGGTAGTGGACTGGTGCGGCCGGGAGCGGGTGCCAGTCGCTGGTTCGGCCCGGTTCGATGCGGCCGAAATCGACATCGGTTTTCCGTATCGGATGGCCTTGCCAGACGTGCAGGAAAACCACGCCGCTGCTGTTGCGCACGCGCAGCCAGACCTGGCCGCCATGGCCTGCCGCCGTTCCCGGGGCGCAGCCGGCGAGGCCGGGCGCGAGCAGCAACGCCAGGCACAGGATGCGAAGCAGGCCGGCGGCGCATGTCCGGCCTGCGCGGGTTGCGCCCGGGTGCGCGATGGCGTGTCGGGTCATGGCCTTATTCCTCCGCCCCGTCGCCGGATGCGCGCAACCGTTGCAGGTCGTCGTCCAGTTCGCAGACGCGCGCGCGCCGCCGCGCCAGCGCTGCGTCGGCGATGTCGAGCGCGGCGGCGCTGCCCGCGTCGGCGCGCAGGGCGATATCCCACTGCGTCTGTGCGGTGTCGAAGGCCAGCCAGGCGCGCTGGGCGTTGCGCAGGATGTCATGCGCCGGGGCCGGCGTGGCCTGGCGCAGTTCGGCGTAGAGGCGGTTCAGTTCCGCATCCCAGCCTTCCCAGGCCTCGCCCTGTGCGTCGCGCAGAGCGGCGGTGACGCCGCCGCTGCGTTCCACGGCGGCGGCGTAGGCCAGGTCGATGGCGTGCGGCACGGGGAAGTCGCAGGCGGCGGGCGCGCCGGCGGCGACGAGGAACGGAATGGCGAACAGGCCGCGGATCGATTGCATCGGGATGTTCCTTGGCGGGGCGTTGCGCAATACGCAGGATCGCGGCGTTTTCTCCGCGACCGCGCCAGCGGAGAAAACGCCGCGATCCTGCGTATTGCGAGGTGACCAAGGCAATTCCGCCTTGCTGGAGCCGTGCCATGACCCGTTTGCGTTCGATCTTTCTGCTTGCCTCCCTCGTGGCCGCAGCGCCTTCCCTCGCCGCCACGCCGGTGCTGCGCGACGACTTCTCCGACAGTCGCAGCGGCTGGCCCAACATGGCCGCGACCCGCGCCGGCGACCTGGGCCTTGCCATCTACACCGACAGCGGCAAGTACCAGTTGACCCCGGTGCAGGACGAAGTGTTCGGTTTCATCACCGCGCCCCGGCAGGCCAGCGGCGGCGACGTGGCTGTGGAAACCGACCTGTTTCTCTACGCCGGCCTCGGCGGTGGCGCGGCCGGCGTGGGCTGTCGCTACAAGGATCACCGCAACTTCTACGCCTTCACCGTGCGCGGCGACGCCACGCTGACGATCCTCAAGATCAAGGACGGCAGGATCCTCCCGCTGGCGCAGGGCAAGGTGGCAAGCATCATGCCGGGCACGGTGGATACGCGCCTGAGCGTGGAATGCCGTGGCGACAGCCTGCGTTTCTCGGCCAAGGGCGGCGGCACGCTGAGCGCGAACGATGGCGACTTTTCCGACGGCCCGGCCGGCGTGTTCGTGGTCGGGCAGAAGACCGCCGGGGTCAGCGGCGTGTTCGACAACTTCGTCCTCGCCGATCCGGCCGGGCGCTGAGCGCGGCTGCCGCAACCGACCAGGGAGATCGTCATGTCCTTTCGATTCCGTTTCCTCGTGCTCGCCGCCGTGGCGGGTTTTTCCCCGCTGATCGGGGCTGCGCCCGCGCCCGAGGCGCTGCACGCCGCCACCGGCCAGGCCTGTTCCTACGATGGCGCGCCGGTGCGGGTGCAGCGCGTGTCCGGTGCGCTGCCCGGCGACTGCCGCGACATGGTGGCGCAGATCATGAAGTTCACCGGCCTGCCGCAGAACTTCGTGGTGGTCGAAGGGCCGGTGCCGAACGCCGCCGCGCTCATCATGCTGGACGACAAGGAAATCCCGCAGCGGGTGATCGCCTTCAACCGCGATTTCATGAACATCGTGCGCGCCGCCACCCGTGGCAATGCCTGGGCGCCGATCAGCGTGATGGCGCACGAGATCGGCCATCACCTGTCCGGCCATACCATCGTGCCCGGCGGCAGCCAGCCGCCGATCGAACTGGAAGCGGACAAGTTCAGTGGCTTCGTGCTGTTCAAGATGGGCGCGAGCTTGGGCGATGCGCAGGCGGCGATGGCCGAACTGGTGCCCGACGGCCCGGACGGCAACACCCATCCGGGCCGCCGCAAGCGCCTGGCCGCGATCCGCGACGGCTGGCAGCAGGCCTGCGAACAGCAGGGCGGCGATTGCGCCTCCGGCAGCGTGGCGGCGCGGGCGCAAGACGCGCCGGTGTCGCCTGCACCGGCGACCGATGCGGCGATGCGCGCACCGCAGTTGCCCGCGTCGCCACCTGCGTCCGCTCCCGTCGTCGCCAGCGCGCCTGCCGCAGCGGATGCGGCCAGGGCCGATGTCCTGCCCGCGCCGGGCGGCACGCCGTCCAAGCTGGATCGCTTCATCCACGACGAGTTCGGTGTGCTGGATGCGAACCTGCGCGCCGCCGCCGAGCAGGCGATGTTCGAGCACGCGCGCAGCCGGGGCGTGGAGATCGTCACCCTGCTGGTGAAGGATCTGCACGGCCTGTCCGGCGACGACTATGCGCAGGCGATGCTGCGCCAGTTGCGCGTCGGCAAGCTCGACGTGGGCAATGGCGCGGTGCTGGTGGTGGCACCGCTGGCCGGCGAGGTGGGGCTGGCGATGGGGCCGGGCATCGCGCTGGAGTCGGGCAGCCACGACCGCCGCGCGTCGCTGGCGCGCTGGCTCGAACGCGGCTGGCCACAGTGCGAACGCAGGCGCGCCTGCGGCAACTGGAGCGAGCTGCTGCTCGACGTGGCCGAGCGGATGCGGCAGGACACCGCGCACGCCGACTGGACGATCCGCTACGCCAGTCTGGAAGCGCTGATGCGCGATTACCTGGCCTTCCACGAGAACCGGCGCGAAACCGGCGCGCGCCTGGATCCTGAGGCCGATCCGGGTTATCGCAAGATCGTCATGCTCGAAGGCGAGGTGGTGACCGCCGATGCCGCGCCCGGCTACGCGCAGGCATTCGTCAACCCGGCCAAGGCCCGCGCGCGCCGCGCCGTGCACGTGCGCAGCCCGGACGGCCACGACCTGATGCTCTACGCCGATCCGCGCGGCAACGCCCTGATGCCCGCCGGTCCGTTGCGCGCCGGGCAGCGTTACCGCTTCATCGCACGCACCGTCGAGCTGAGCCGCAATCCGAAGGACACCCAGGGCTTCGACCTGCTCAGCCACGACCTCGCGCAGTGACGTGCAGGGCCGAGCCTGCTCGGCCCGAAGTTTGCGGGAACGCAGGGCCGGCGTGCCCGGCTCGGGGTGACTTCGGACAGGTGGCAGCGGCGCGTCGCGGGCCTACACTTCCGCGATGCCCCTGCGCCTCGCCCCGACCAAGCTGCTGCGTTACGCCGGCCTGTTCACCTGGGCATGCGTCGGCATCCCGATGGTGTCGACGCCCTGGTATTTCGATGAATCCAGCGGCCTCGGACGCGGCGACCAGCTTGCCTGGCGGCTGTGCTATTTCGGCTTCGGCCTGTGTTACTGGTATCTGACCCGCCGGCTCGGCGAGCGCCACCGGCGGCGTCGCGATCTGCTGGTGCTGGCGCTGCTGACCCTGTGCGCCATCGGCGTCAGCCTGTTCAGCGACAGCGGCCTCGGCAGCATCCTGTTGATGGTGGTGTCCGGTGCCTTGCCCTGGCAGTTGCCGCTGCGCATCGGTCTGGCCTGGATGACGGTGCAGCACCTGGCATTGATCCCGGTGTTCGCCGGCCAGCCGGACTTCCACCTGTTCGACGCCATCCTGCAGGCTTCACTGTACGTCGGCTTCTCCAGTTTCGTCTTCGTCACCAGCCTGGTGGCCCGCCAGCAGGCCGAGGCGCGCGAGGAACAGCGTCGGCTCAACGCCGAACTGCGCGCCACCCGCGCGCTGCTGGCGGAAAGCAGCCGGCTGACCGAGCGCATGCGCATCGCCCGCGAGTTGCACGACCTGCTCGGCCATCATCTGACCGCGCTCAGCCTGAACCTGGAAGTGGCCGCGCACCGCTCCGAGGGCCGTGCCCAGGAGCACGTGCGCCAGGCGCAGTCGCTGGCCAAGCTGCTGCTCAACGACGTGCGCGACGCGGTCAGCCGCCTGCGCGAGGACGACGCGCTGGACCTTGAAGCCGCGCTGCGCCAGCTCGTCGACGGCGTGCCGGGCCTGTCCATCACGCTGGAAGTGACGCCCGGCCTCGCCATCGAGGATCCGGCGCGGGCGCACATCGTGCTGCGCTGCGCGCAGGAGGCGATCACCAACACGGTGCGCCATTCCGGTGCCAGCCGCCTGTACCTGAGCGTGCAGGAGGGCGCGGCCGGCGAGATCGTGGTGCTGGCGCGCGACAACGGCCGCGGCGATGATGGCGCGGCACCGGGCAACGGCCTGCGCGGCATGCGCGAACGACTGGCGCAGTACGGCGGCTCGCTCGACATCGACACCGCGCCGGGGCGCGGTTTCACCCTGCGCGCCCACCTGCCCCTGGCTGTGGCGCCGGTATCCGGAGGACGTTAGGTGCAACCCGATCCGATCCGTGTCGTCCTGGTCGATGACCAGAACCTGGTGCGCCAGGGCATCCGCTCGCTGCTCGAGCTGTCCGACAACATCCGCATCGTCGCCGAGGCCAGCGACGGCAAGCAGGCCATCGAGCTGATCCCGACCGCGGCACCCGACGTGGTGCTGATGGACCTGCGCATGCCGGTGCTGTCCGGCCTCGACGCCATCCAGCAGATGGCGGCCGCGGGGCGCTTGCCGCCCACCATCATCCTGACCACCTTCGATGACGACGAACTGGTGTTCGCCGGCATCAAGGCCGGTGCCCGTGGCTACCTGCTCAAGGACGTGTCGCTGGAGCAACTGGTCGACGCCATCCAGACCGTGGCGGCGGGCGGGCGGCTGGTGCAGCCGGCGATGACGCAGCGCCTGCTGTCCGGCCTGGAGAGCATGAACAACGAGTTCAGCAGCCTCGACCGGCCCGATCCGCTGACCGACCGCGAGACCGAAATCCTGCGCCTGATGGCAGGCGGCTACTCCAACAAGGAGATCGCCAACTCGCTCGGCGTCACCGAGGGCACGGTGAAGAACCACGTTTCCAACATCCTGTCGAAACTGGGCGTGCGCGACCGCACCCGCGCCGTGCTCAAGGCCTTCGAACTCAAGCTGGTCTGAAATCCGCGTCACGCCGCAAATCCTTGTCCGGCGCGGGCCAGCGAGCAGGCGTGGCGCGACGGAAAGCACAATCGGCGCTGAACCCGGTTCGCGCCGGCCGGCAAGCCTGCTACCATTCGGCGCTCGCGCCGGTGTCCGGGCGTCTGTTCGGACCCCGTCGCGGGCGTTCGCCAGGCATCCCAAACCGCGTGCAGACGCGGCCGGGCCGGGCCGCGAACGGATTTCTCCTGGAGCCCCGAATGATTCGTTTCTTCGAGCTGTTGACCGCATTGATCCTGGTTGCCGTGTTCTACGTCGTGGTGGGCGCGTTCCTGCCCGACCAGCGTTACGTCGAGCGCGCCGCCGAGACCAACCATCCCATCCGGCAGGTCTACGACACCCTCAACGGGTTCGGCCGCTTCGCCGAGTGGCATCCCCTGCGCATGCACGATCCGCGCATCGTCTACAGCACCGAGGGCGAGCCGCGTGGCGTCGGTGCCAAGCTGAACTACGTCTCCCAGTTGCCGAGCGTCGGCTCGGGAAGCTGGACCATCGTCGACAGCGTGCAGGATGAATACGTCGTCTACGAGGTCGAAAACTCCACCTACGGCGAGAACAAGCGCGCCCGCTTCGACCTCACCGACAAGGGCAAGCTGGTCGACATCAAGTGGTCGTACTCGGTCGATTACGGCTGGGATCTGCGCGGCCGCTACGCCGGCATGTACGTCTCGCGCAACGTCGGCGACGACATCCAGGCCGGCCTCGCCAACCTGGTCGGCCTGATCGCGACGATGCCCAACTTCGACTACAAGGCGCTGGAAATCGCCGAGACGATGGTCGAGCCGCAGCACCTTCTGTTCGTCGCCACCACTTCCGATCGCAACATCACGGCGGTGGAAAACGCCATGGTCACGGCGCTGGAAGCGGTGCGCAAGGCGGCCGCCGACAACAAGCTGGAAGTGGCCGGTCCGGCGCGCCTGATCACCACCAATTTCGGCAGCGAGAAGTACGAGTTCGACGTCGCCCTGCCGGTGCGTCGCCCGCTCGCCGAGGATGACGCCACCACTACGGACGCGCCGGCCGAAACCGAAGACGCGGCCGACGCCGGCGTCGACACCGTCACCGCCGCGCTGGCCGAGGCCGGTCTGCCGCCGCCGATGCCGGTGCTGGAGCCGCTGGAAGGCCTGAACCTGCCGGAGAACGTGTTGCAGGCACCGGGCTATTCCGGTCGCGCGGTGCGTGCCGTCTACAAGGGCCATCCGGCCGCGCTGCCGCTGGTCCGCGACATGCTGCGTTCCTATGCCTCTGCGCACGGTGAGGCGATCCACGACCGCGCCTTCGAGGAATACCTCAGCGACATCGACTCCACCGCCGCCGAAGACGCCGAGTTCAATGTCTACTGGCCGGTGAAGTAAGCGATCCTCGCAGCACGCACGAAAAACGGCCCGCTTCGGCGGGCCGTTTTTCGTTTCCGGGTAAAGAACGGCGGGCTATGCGCCGGCGCGGCGTCTACGCCGTCAGTTCGTCGTCGGCGGGCAACGGCGGCAGGGCGGCCAGCACGGCGGCGTCCAGTGCGGCCATATCGACCTGGTCCAGCCGCTCCAGCCCGCGCGTGGCATCCGCCAGCAGGCTGCGCTGCAACTGGCCGCGTTGCAGCGCCAGCGCATACGGCGTGCGGCGGAAGCTGACCATCGAATAGCGCGGCACGAAGCGCTCGGGATGGCGTCGTGCCAGCAGCCGCTCCAACTCGCGTTGCAGCAGATAGTCGGCGTCGTCGACGTGGTCGCGCATTTCCAGGTAGTTTTCCAGCGCCATCGCCTGGATGGCACGGGCGTTGGGCAGGCGCTCGGCCTGGAAGCGGGCGAAGGCGACTTCGGGATCGGCCTCGGCGTCCAACTGTGCGGCCAGCGCGATGCAATCCTCGAAGGCGCAGTTCATGCCCTGGCCGTGGAAGGGCACCATGGCGTGGGCGGCGTCGCCGAGCAGCACCGCGCGACCGCCAAGATGCCATCGGTCCAGATACAGCGTGCCCAGTTGGCCGAGCGGATTGCCGAAGAAATCGGCCTCCAGTTCGGGGATCAGCGGCACCGCGTCGGCGAAGCGCCGGTCGAAGAAATCGCGCACGGCCTCCGGGCTGCCGAGGGTGGCGAAGCTCGGGTGCGGGCCATCGACGGGCAGGAACAGGGTGACGGTGAAGGTGCCCTCGCTGTTCGGCAGGGCGATGCACATGTAGCCGCCGCGCGGCCAGATGTGCAGGGCATGGGTCTCGATGCGATGGCCACCCTCGGCCAGCGGCGGGATTTCCAGTTCCTTGTAGCCGTGTCCGAGCGGCTCGAAGCGCTCGCCCAGGTCGGTGTCACGATTCATCGCCGCGCGCACGGCGGAGCCGGCACCATCGGCACCGATCAGCAGATCGAAATCGCGGACCTGGCGGCGCTGCGTCGTCTCGTCGACCAGGTGGAAACGTTTGCCGGGGAAATCGACATCCTCCAGCCGCTGGTCGAAATGGATCACTGCGCCGGCCGCTTCGGCGGCGTCGAGCAGGTCGACGTTGAGCCGGCCGCGATGCACCGACCAGATCACCTCGCTGTCGTCGCGGCCATAGCGTTGCAGTTGGACGCCGCCTTCCTCGAAATGGACCATCCGCCCGCGCATCATCACCACGTGGCGCATCACCGCCTGTTCGACGTCGGCGCAGCGCAGCGCATGGCGGCCACGCTCGGTCAGCGCCAGGTTGATCGAGCGGCCGCCTTCGTAGCCGTGGCGGCGCGGATCACCGCGGCGCTCGAACACCTCCACGCGATGCCCGCGCTGCGCCAGCAGGGCGGACAGCAGGGCACCGGCGAGACCGGCCCCGATCACGCTGATCGAACGCGCGCTCATCCGGCGTTCCTGGCGAAATCACGGCAGGCGCGGGCGAAGCGCAACACGTCGCCATGACGGTTGTAGAGCGGTGCCGGGGCAATGCGGATCACGTCCGGCTCGCGCCAGTCGCCGAGCACGCCAGCCTCGGACAGATGCCGGAACAGCGCCCGGCCGGCCTCGCGCCCGGCACGCACGCGCAGCGACAACTGGCAGCCGCGCCGTGACGGTTCGGCCGGCGTCAGGATGTCCAGCAGATCGTCGAGATGGCGGCGGATCAGCGCCTCCAGGTAGCCGGTCAGGCGTTCGGACTTGGCGCGCAGCGCCGCCATGCCGGCGCGCTGGAACAGATCCAGCGAGGCGATCAGCGGCGTCAGGCCGAGGATCGGCGGATTGCTGAGCTGCCAGCCATCGGCCCCCGGCGTGGGCGTGAACTCCGGGCCCATCTGGAACCGCGTGGCCGGATCATGGCCCCACCAGCCGGCCAGTCGAGGCAGATCGGCGCGGGCATGGCGTTCATGGACGAAGGCCCCGGCGACCGCGCCGGGCCCGGCGTTCATGTACTTGTAGTGGCACCAGACGGCGAAATCGGCATCGCTGTCGTGCAGCGCCAAGTGCAGGTTGCCGGCGGCGTGGGCGAGGTCGAAACCGGCGACGCAGCCCTGCGCATGGGCGAGGCGGCTGATTTCCTTCAGGTCGAAGGCCTGCCCGGTGCGATACTGCACGCCCGGCCACAGCACCAGCGCGATGCGGCGGCCGTGCTCGGCCAGCGCGCGTTCGATGGCGGCCAGTGAAATCGCCTCGCCCGGCTCGTCGGCGGCCAGTTCGATCAGGTCGCGCTCGGGATCGAAGCCGTGGAAGCGGATCTGCGAGGCAACGGCGTGGCGGTCTGAAGGGAACGCGCCGGCCTCGATCAGGATCGCCGGGCGCTCGGCGCTCGGTCGATAGAAGCTCGCCATCAGCAGGTGCAGGTTGGTGGTCAGCGAGTTCATCGCCACCACTTCCAGCGGCTGCGCGCCGACCACCTCGGCCAGCCCGTCGCGGACCTGGCTGTGATAGTCCATCCACGGCCGCGCGCCACGGAAATGCCCCTCCACCGCCTGTGTGGCCCAGCTTTCGAGTTCCTCCGCAATCAGTCCGGCCGCCGCGCGCGGTTGCAGGCCCAGCGAATTGCCGACGAAGTAGGCCATGTCGGCATTGCCGTGGCGCGGAATGTGGAACTGCCCGCGCAGCGCATGCAGCGGATCGGCGGCATCGGCGGCGAGGGCGTGGCGGTCGTCGTCGAGGGAAAGCGGGTCTAGGCTCATGGCGCGGGTTTCCTGGCTGCGGGCGTGGCGGCGCTGGGGACGACGATGTCCAGCCACACCATCCGATGGTCGCTGGCTTCGATCCACGGCGCTTCGGGGGCGTCGGGCGGTGGCCAGAACACGCCGCTCTGGAGCACGCTGAAGCCGACCGAGGGCAATACGTAGTCGATGCGCAGGTTGCCGGTGCGCGGGCCGAAGTTGCCGGTATCGTGGGCGGGATTGCCGCGATGCCGGTGCTCGGCCTCGTTGTCGCGGGCGGCGATGATGGCGCCTTCGCTGCGCGGGGTGGGGTGGCGCAGCAGGCGCGGGTGTTCGAGCAGTTGCAGGATCGCCGCGCCGTGGCTGTCGCCGTCGGCGGGATCGGCGTTGTAGTCGCCGGCGATGACGAAGCGGGCATCGCCGGGCAGGCCGCCGCAGTGGCCGGCGTCGTCGCACAGCCAAGGCAGGTCCTGGCCGGACACATACTCGGCCCAGAGGCGGATTTCGTCGTGGTTGCGGCGGCCGTTGCGGTCTTCCGGGCCGTCGAAAACCGGCGGGGTGGGGTGGGCGACGAGGAAGTGCAGGCGACCCTGCGGCGTCTCCACCGGCACGTCCCAGTGCGATTTGGAGGACAGCCGCAACTGCGACCAGACCTCGGCGGGATACCAGGGCTTGCCGGTCTTCGCGTCGAGCGGAGCCAGGGCGCCGGGCAGGGCGCTCCAGCGCAGTTGCTGGAAAGTGCGCACGGCGGCGCGGTCGATGGGATGGCGGGAAAGCACCAGCATGCCGTATTGGCCGGGGTGGCGGCCGAAACCCCAGGCGTCGCCGGGGCCATCGGTGCGACCATCGCCATCGAGATCCAGCCCGCTCGGAACGCCGGTGTTGACCGGCGCGGCGTAGACGTGCGGATAGGCGATGGCGGACTCGCCGAACTGGCCCTGGCCGAGATAGCGCTCGACGAACAGGCGCGCGGCGCGGCCGTCGGCGTCGTGGTCGAATTCGTTGAGCAGCAACAGGTCCGGGCGCACGCGCTGGATCACGGCGGCGACCTGGCGCGCCGGCAGATGGTCGCCCTCCAGCTGCGCGATCAGGCCGCCGGCCTCGTCATGGTTGAGGGAGACGTTGTAGGTGGCCACGCGCAGGGCGGGGGCTTGATCGGGCGCGCCGGCGTGGCAGAGCGGGCTCATGGCGAGCAGCAGGAGCAGGGGGCGCAGGGGCATGGCTGGGGCATTTTCCAGATTCGGGGTGTTTGGGGTGGTCGCGGCGGTCCGCCGTTCATGGTTCGATACCTCACCACGAACGGCTGGCGTTGCACGAACGGTTGGGGTTGCGTGAACGGTTGGGGTGCTGCACGAGCGGCCGGGGCGCCGGGTGGGTCGCGGGGCGAACATGCGATGGTTATCCGCGTTCGCACAACGGGCGCCAGCCTTGGGCGGTGAGAATTTCGGTGGCGTCGAAGCCGGTCTTGTAGTGCATCTTCGGGTGGCCGTCTATCCAGAATCCCAGATACAAATGATGCTTGCCGTGGTCGCGCGCCCATTGGATCTGGCGCAGGATGGCGAGGGTGCCGAGGCTGCGCGCGGTCTCGGTCGGCTCGAAGAAGGTGTAGACCGCCGACAGCGCGTCGGGCAGCACGTCGGTGACGGCGATGCCGAGCAGGCGGGCATCCTGGCGCAGTTCGAAGAAGCAGGTCGGGCTCCAACTGGCGCACAGGAAGCGGTCGAACTCGTCCGGGCCGCCCTCGACCATGCCGCCATCGGGATGGCGGGCCAGCAGGTAGCGGCGGTACAGGCCGAAGCGCTCGCTGTTGCGTTGCGCGGGCCGGGCGAGGAAACCGATGTCGGCATTGCGCGCCAGGCAGCGCCGCTGGTTGCGCGAGGGGCGAAAGCGGGTGACGTCGATGCGCAGCGGCACGCAGGCGCGGCAGGCGTGGCAGCGCGGTCGGTAGACATGGTCGCCGGAGCGCCGGAAGCCCACCGCCAGCATGTGCGGATAAAGCCGGGCGAGCTGCGGATCGGAGGGATCGAGCAGCACGTCGCGGGCGCGCCGTTCGGGCCAGTAGCCGCAGGCATGCTCGGGCGTCTGGAAGAGGCGGATGCCGGTTTCGCGCATGCCGGCATCGTACCGCGCGACCGCCGCCGTTGCCCTGCCGTTGGGTTTATCGCTGGCCGTAATACCAGCGTGGAGCTAGACTTCGCGCCACTTCAAACAGCGGTGTCGTCCGTCCCTCATGAACGCAGTGTCCGATGTGCCTCACTCTCCCCTCCACGATGTCCTGGAGGCGCTGAGGGGGCGCCTCGCCGCACCCCGCTTCAACGATGCGCGCGTGCTGGCCGATGCGTTCTGCCGTCGCATTCCCGAGGATGATTTCCGCAGTCGCAGTGCCGCCGATTGGGCCGGCATGCTGGAAGGTTTGCTGGAGTTCGTCCGCGCCCCGCGCACCGATGGCCCGCGCGTGCGCGTGTTCAATCCGCTGCCGGCCGAGCACGGCTGGGAGTCGGCGCACAGCGTGGTGCAGATCGTCAACGACGACATGCCCTTCCTGGTCGATTCGGTCGGCATGGCGCTGGCCGGCTGCGACGCCCAGGTCCACATGCTGATCCATCCGGTGCTCGCCATCGGCCGCGATCCCGGCGGCCATGTGCTGACGATCGGCAGCGGCGGCAAGCCGGAATCGCTCATCCACATCGAGATCGACCGCCAGGCCGATCCGGCCGACCTGCGCCACATCGAGGCGGCGATCCTCGCCGCGCTGGAGGACGTGCGCGTCTGCGTGCGCGACTGGGCGCGCCAGCGCGAGCGCATGCTCGACTGCGCGGCGCACTTCGACAGCGCCGACGGCCTGCCCTTTGCCGAGGAGGCACGCAAGGAAGCGCAGGCCTTCCTGCGCTGGGTGGCCGACGACCACTTCACCTTCCTCGGCTATCGCGAGTACGAAGTCGTCCGTGGCGAGGGCGAGGACGTGTTGCGCGCCGTGCCCGGCACCGGGCTTGGCCTGCTGCATGCCGGTGGGACCGACGACAAGCCGCGTCCGCTGGCCAGCCTGGCCGCGCACAAGCTGCCGTTCTCGGGCACCGAGGAGGCGCTGATCCTGACCAAGACCAATTCCCGCTCCACGGTGCATCGCCCCGGTTTCATGGATTACATCGGCGTGCTGCGTTTCGACGACAGCGGCCGCGCCGTGGCGGAATATCGCTTCCTCGGCCTGTACACCTCCAGCGCCTACAACCGCCGGCCCTGGGACATCCCGCTGGTGCGACGGCGCTTCGACCACGTGATGACGCAGTCCGGCCTCGCCCCCAACAGCCACAGCGGCAAGGCGCTGCGGCACATCCTGGAAACCCTGCCGCGCGACGAGCTGTTCCAGTCGGGCAGCGAGGAACTGGCGCGCACGGCGATGGGCATCCTCGCCCTGCAGGAGCGCTCGCGCACCAAGCTGTTCCTGCGCCGCGACCGCTACGGGCGCTTCTTCTCCGCCCTGGTCTACATCCCGCGCGACCGCTTCAACACCGACGTGCGCAAGCGCATCGAGGCGATGCTGAAGGAAGCCCTGGGCGGCGAGCGGCTGGATACCACGATCCAGGTCGGCGAGTCGCCGCTGGCGCAGTTGCACATGCTGATCCGCCCGCGCGCCGGCGAGCCGGTGGCGGTGGACGAGTCCGAACTGGAAGTGCGCATCGCCCGGCTGGTGCGCAACTGGCAGGACGAGCTGCGCGAGCGCCTGATCGCCCGTCACGGCGAGGACAGGGGTCTGCGCCTGTCCAACCGCATCGGCCGCGCCCTGCCGATGAGCTACATCGAACAGGTCAGCCCGGAAGTGGCGGCCGAGGATGTCGAGCGGGTCGCTGCGCTGCGCAGTGGCGACGATCTCAGCCTGCGCCTGTATCGCGGCGAGGACGGCGGCCTGCGCATCAAGCTGTTCCGCCTGGGCAGCGACATCGCCCTGTCCGATGCCCTGCCGATGATGGAGAACATGGGGCTGCGCGTGCTCGCCGAGCATCCCTACGCGCTGTCGGTGGGCGAGGACAGCCTGCACATCCAGGACTTCGAGATCGCCGCGCCGCAGGGCCTGGAGATCGACGTCGAGCGCCACAACGACGCCTTCGCCACCGCCTTCGCGGCAATCTGGCGTGGCCAGGCGGAAAGCGACGCCTTCAACCGCCTGCTGCTGCTGGCCGGGCTGGATTGGCGTCAGGTCGCCATGCTGCGCGGCTACTGCAAATATCTGTTGCAGACCGCCGTGCCGTTCTCGCAGTCCTACATGGAAGAAACGCTGGCCCGCTATCCGCTGCTGGCGCGCCTGCTGGTGGAACTGTTCGAGGCCAAGTTCCACCCCGCCACCAACAACGAGAGCCAGGCCGAGATCACCGCCGGCCAGGAGCGCCTGCGTGCCGACCTGGCGGTGCTGGCGCGTGAAGACGCGACCACGGCCGAGGTCATCGACTCGCTGGTGTTCGCCCGCAGCGGCGACCGCTACATCCAGATGGATGCCGCCGAGGCGGCGCTGGACGCGCTGATGGACGGCGTCTCCAGCATCGACGACGACCGCATCCTGCGCAGCTTCATCAAGGTGATCCGCGCTACCCTGCGCACAAGCTTCTACCAGAAGCCGGGCGGTCGCGATCCGGAAGCCATCGCCTTCAAGTTCGACCCCGCGCGCGTGCCGGATCTGCCCAAGCCGCGTCCGTACCGCGAAATCTACGTCTACGGTCCGCGCGTCGAAGGCGTGCACATGCGCTACGGGCCGGTGGCGCGCGGCGGCCTGCGCTGGTCCGACCGCCGCGAGGACTTCCGCACGGAAGTGCTCGGCCTGGTCAAGGCGCAGATGGTGAAGAACACCGTCATCGTGCCGGTCGGTGCCAAGGGCGGCTTCGTCGTCAAGCGTCCGCCGGCGGCGGGTGACCGCGACGCCCTGCTGGCCGAGGGCATCGCCTGCTACCGCCTGTTCATCGGCAGCCTGCTGGCGATCACCGACAACCTCGTCGACGGTGCCATCGTGCCGCCGGACAACGTCGTCCGCCACGACGGCGACGATCCCTACCTGGTGGTCGCCGCCGACAAGGGCACCGCCAGCTTCTCCGACATCGCCAACTCGATTTCCCTCGAACACGGCTTCTGGATGGGCGATGCCTTCGCCTCCGGCGGCTCGGTGGGCTACGACCACAAGGGCATGGGCATCACCGCCAAGGGTGCCTGGGAGTCGGTGAAGCGGCACTTCCGTGCGCTCGGCCGCGATTCGCAGTCCGAGGACTTCACCTGCGTCGGCATCGGCGACATGTCCGGCGACGTGTTCGGCAACGGCATGCGGCTGTCGCGGCACATCCGCCTGGTGGCCGCGTTCGACCATCGCCACCTCATCATCGACCCCAACCCCGACGCGGCGCGCAGCTTCGCCGAGCGCGACCGCCTGTTCAAGACGCCGCGCTCGAGCTGGGACGACTACGACCGCTCCCTGATCTCCGCCGGCGGCGGCGTCTGGTCGCGCAGCCTGAAGAGCATCCCGCTGTCGGCCGAGGCGAAGAAGGCGCTCGGCATCGAGCCGGGCGTCGACGCCATGACCCCCAACGAACTGCTCTCCGCCATCCTGCGCGCGCCGGTCGACCTGCTCTGGAACGGCGGCATCGGCACCTACGTCAAGGGCAGCTCGGAAACCCACGCCGACGCCGGTGATCGCGGCAACAACGCCATCCGCGTCAACGGCAACGAACTGCGCTGCAAGGTGGTGGGCGAGGGTGGCAACCTCGGCATGACGCAGAAGGGCCGCATCGAGGCGGCGCAGAACGGCGTGCTGATCAACACCGACTTCATCGACAACTCCGCCGGCGTCGACACCTCCGACCACGAGGTCAACATCAAGATCCTCCTCAACGACGCCGTGCAGCGCGAGGAACTGGGGCTGGAAGAGCGCAATGCCCTGCTGGCGAGGATGACCGATGAAGTGGAACAACTGGTGCTGCGCGACAACTACCGGCAGAACCAGGCGATCAGCGTGATGGAGCGGATGAGTGCCAGCCGCCTCGGCTCCAAGCAGCACTTCATCCGCACGCTGGAGGCACAGGGCCTGCTCGACCGGCAGATCGAGTTCCTGCCCTCCGACGCCGAGTTTTCCGAACGCAAGGCGCGCGGTCTTGGCCTGACCCGCCCGGAACTGGCGATCCTGCTGTCGTACTCGAAGATCGTGCTGTTCCAGCAGTTGCTGGCATCGGACGTGCCGGAGGATCCGTTCCTGTCGCGCGAGCTGGCCCGCTACTTCCCGCAGCCGTTGCGCCAGCCCTTCGGCGAGCACATGGAGCGCCATCGCCTGCGCCGCGAGATCATCGCCAGCGCGGTCACCAACACGCTGATAAACCGCATGGGCGCGACCTTCGTCATGCGTATGCAGGAAGACACCGGCGAGTCGCCGGCGCTGATCGCCAAGGCCTTCACCATCGCCCGCGAAGTGCTCGACGCGCGCTCCACCTGGGGTCAGATCGACGCACTCGACAGCAAGGTCGAGGAGCAGGCACAGATCGACGCCCTGATGCTGAACTGGAACGTGCTGCGGGCGATGACGCGCTGGCTGCTGCAACGCCCCGGCGAGCGGCGCAGCATCGCCGACGCGGTGGCGCGCTACGCACCCGGCGTGGCCGAGCTGATGCAGGGCCTCAGCGGCGTGCTGTCCGGCGACGATCAGGTGCAGTTCGCCGAGGAACGCGCGCGCTGGCTGGATCGCGGCTTCCCTCAGGAGCTGGCCGAACGCCTGGCGCTGATGCCGAACATGGTCACCGCGCTGGACCTGGTCGAAGTGGCGCAGGCGCACTCGGTGTCGGTGCTCGACGCCGGCCGCGTCGCCTCCGAAGTGGCGCACGTGCTGCATCTGCGCTGGCTGTCCGAGCGCATCGACGCGCTGGAGGTCGACGGCCGCTGGCACGCGCTGGCGCGTGGCGTGCTGCGCGACGAACTGCACACCCAGCAGGGCATCCTGGTGGCGCAGCGCCTGGCCGATACCGGGTTGCCGCTGGCGCAGCGCGTCAACGCCTGGGTGGAGCGCGACGATCCGGCGCTGCGCTTCACCCAGCAGATGTTCGCCGAGATCCGCAACCAGCGCAGCGCCGACTACCCCACCGTGTCGGTGGCCGTGCGCCGCCTGGCACAGCTCGCGGCGCTGGGCCGCAGCGAAGGCTGAGCCCGGGCCGGGTGTTCTCGACCACGCCTAGCCTGGATTGCGGCGGACGATCCCTGCTGCTGGATCGTCCGCGGGTGATGGGCATCGTCAACGTCACCCCGGATTCGTTCTCCGACGGCGGCCGTCATGCCGATGTCGCCGCCGCCGTCGCCCACGGACTTAAGCTGGTCGAGGAGGGCGCTGATCTCATCGACATCGGCGGCGAATCGACCCGCCCCGGTGCGCAGGCGGTGGCGGAGGCCGAGGAAATCGAGCGCGTGGCGGCGGTGATCGCGGCGCTGTCGGAAAAGACCTCCGTGCCGATTTCCATCGACACCTCCAAGCCCGCCGTGATGCGCGCCGCCGTCGCCGCCGGTGCCGGTCTGATCAATGACGTGTACGCCCTGCGTCAGCCCGGCGCGCTGGACGCCGCCGCCGAACTGGCCGTGCCGGTCTGCCTGATGCACATGCAGGGCGAGCCGCGCAGCATGCAGGACGCGCCGCATTACGACGACGTGGTCGGCGAGGTACACCGCTTTCTGGCCGAGCGTCTGTTCGCCTGCGAAATGGCCGGCCTCGACAAGCGCCGGCTGCTGGTCGACCCCGGTTTCGGCTTCGGCAAGAACCTCGCCCACAACCTGAGCCTTTTGGCCGGATTGCGCCGCTTCACCGAACTGGGCGTGCCGCTGCTGGCCGGGCTCTCGCGCAAGCGCATGATCGGCGAGCTCACCGGGCGTCCGCTCGATCAGCGCGCAGCCGGCTCCGCCGCCGCCGCCCTGATCGCCGCCCAGCACGGCGCAATGATCCTGCGCGTGCACGATGTCGCCGTCACGGTCGACGCCCTGGCGGTCTGGCACGGCGTCGAGCACGCCCGCCCAGCGCAGCGTCGCCGCGCCACCGAGCCGCAATGGCCGGATGAGTGAAGCCGGCCGACGGCAGATCGCACCCGAAGCACTTGCAGTCCGCCACAACCGCTCACGCCGAAGTATCGAAGCGCCTGCCCGGACGCCTTGCACTGGCCGTCCTTGCGCTCCCTGCGCGGCGCAGATTTTTCCGGGTCTGTTCGATGCGCCGCCGGAGGAAACGTGATGGCCTGGCGGCTGTTGTCCCTCAGGCAGCGTCCGCGTCGCGCGTGGCGAGACGGCCGCGCAGCGAGTTGCTCATCGCCTCGGTGATGGTCACGTCGACGAACTGGCCGATCAGGCGCGGGTGGCCGGGGAAGTTGACATAGCGCATGTTTTCGGTGCGCCCGGTCATCTCGTTGGGGTTTTTCTTCGACGGGCCTTCCACCAGCACCGATTGCAGGCTGCCGACCATCGCTGCCGAAATGGCCTTGGCATTGGCGTCGATGGCGGCCTGAAGGCGCGCCAGTCGCTGCTTCTTTTCCTCCGCCGACGTCGGGTCGGGCAGGTTGGCGGCGGGGGTGCCCGGGCGGGCGGAAAAAACGAAGGAAAAGCTCTGGTCGAAGCCGATGTCGGCGATCAGCTTCATCGTCTTCTCGAAATCGGCCTCGGTCTCGCCGGGGAAGCCGACGATGAAGTCCGAACTGATCGAGATGCCCGGCTTGGCCTCGCGCAGGCGGCGGATCTTGGCCTTGTATTCCAGTGCCGTGTGGCCGCGCTTCATCGCCGAAAGGATGCGATCCGAGCCCGCCTGCACCGGCAGATGCAGATAGGATGCCAGTTGCGGCACGTCGCGATGCGCCTCGATCAGGCTGTCGCTGAACTCCATCGGGTGCGAGGTGGTGTAGCGGATGCGGCCGATGCCGGGAATCTGCGCCATGGCGCGGATCAGCAGCGCCAGGTCGGCGATGCCGCCATCGGCCATCGGCCCGCGATAGGCGTTGACGTTCTGGCCCAGCAGGTTGATCTCGCGCACGCCCTGGTCGGCGAGCTGGGCGATCTCCAGCAGCACGTCGTCGAACGGCCGGCTGACTTCCTCGCCACGGGTGTAGGGCACCACGCAATAGGTGCAGTACTTGGAGCAACCCTCCATGATCGAGACGAAGGCGGTCGGGCCTTCGGCACGCGGCTCGGGCAGGCGGTCGAACTTCTCGATTTCCGGAAAGCTGATGTCGACCTGCGGGCGGCCACTTTCGCGCCGCGCCTGGATCATCTCCGGCAGCCGATGCAGGGTTTGCGGACCGAACACCAGGTCGACATGGGGCGCGCGCTTGAGGATGGCTTCGCCTTCCTGCGAGGCGACGCAGCCGCCGACGCCGATGATCACCTGTTCGTTCTTCTTCTTCAGCGGCTTCCAGCGGCCGAGCTGGGAAAACACCTTTTCCTGCGCCTTCTCGCGGATCGAACAGGTGTTGACGAGGATGACGTCGGCCTCCGACTCGTCGTCGGTCAGCTCCAGTCCGTGGGCGGCGGCGAGCACGTCGGCCATCTTGTCCGAGTCGTACTCGTTCATCTGGCAGCCGTGGGTCTTGATGAAAAGCTTGCCGGCGGCCGGAGCGGTCGCGGCGGAAGGCTTCCCGGTCATGGCGGTTATTCCGGTCGGGATGAAGGGGGCGATAGTGTAGCGGCTGCGACGGTATGCGTCGGCCGGCAAACCGTGAAGCGGCCGGAGAAATGGTGTACCGTCGCGCAATCCAAGGGGAACCTTGCGCCAGTCGCCGCCTCCAAGTCCGCCGTGAACGCCCGCCCACTCCCGTTGCTGTTGGTCGCCATGGCACTGCTGCTGCCGGGCGCGGCGTGGGCGGGCAGTCTGTTCAAGTGCGTCGGCAAGCAGGGCGAGATCGCCTACACCAGTTCGCGCGCCGGCTATGCGCAGTGCACGCCGGTGCGCGTCTACGTCGACAAGGCGGCCGCCGCGCCGCAGGCCAAGGCGACTGCGGCGGCGCTCGCGCCCAAAGTCGAGTTCCGCACCGCGCCGGGCGATGCCAAGCCGAAGGAAGTCGCCAGCGCCGGCAAGGCAACGGTGACGCGCGGCGCGGTCTATCGCTACGTCAAGGACGGCGTCACCCACTACACCAATCGCCGGCCCGCCGGGCAGTCGGCGGAAGTGCTGTTCAGCTATACGGAAACCTGTTTCGCCTGCAGCGCGCGGGCCGGTCTGGATTTCCACAGCGTCGCGCTGAACGTCGCCGCCTTCGCCGACGAGGTACGCAGCGCCGCGTCGACCGCCGGTCTGGACGAAGCCTTCATCCGCGCCGTGATCCATGCCGAGTCGGCCTTCAATCCGAACGCGCTCTCGCACAAGGGCGCGCAAGGGTTGATGCAGTTGATGCCGGCGACGGCGGATCGCTTCGGCGTCTCCGAGCCGTTTACCGCCGCAGAGAACATCCGCGGCGGCACCACCTATCTGGCCTGGCTGCTCAAACGCTTCAACGGCGACACGCGCCTCGCCGCGGCCGCCTACAACGCCGGCGAGGGTGCCGTGGACCGCTTCGGCGGCGTGCCGCCCTACGAGGAAACCCAGCGCTACGTCGAACGCGTCGGCATCCTGCATCAGCGCTATCAGGGTGCGCTGGCGGCCAATGGCGTCAGTGGTGCATCGGCAGCCGCTGCCGGCGGCTGAAAGCTTGGCTCAGGCCTCATCAATGAGCTTGGGTTTTTGCAAGGCGGATTCAATTCCGAATCGCAACACGCTGTTTGAGGGCTTCAGCGAAGACTTCGTAAGGGGTGCGCCAGCCTAGCGTCTTTCGCGGCCGGCTGTTGATCCTGCGCTCGATCTCG